>ERZ1034976.734-NODE-734-length-29104-cov-8.643809_pt1 | contig 29104 bp, 38 predicted proteins | sample MGYA00520623_ERZ1034976 | MGnify/ENA primary metagenome ERZ1034976 (study PRJEB33766, sample SAMN09781774) | gut metagenome | biome: gut microbiome | host: Homo sapiens | place: Madagascar | study: EMG produced TPA metagenomics assembly of the PRJNA485056 data set... | reverse complement strand
ATCCAGTACCCGGTTCGGATACTGGATCTCTTGGTGGGCGCGGGTGGATTCGAACAAGCATTGTTTCCGTCCGCGTATACACGCCAAATGACAAAATTAAGTATCCATGCGGATTTTCAGCGCCTCAAAAGTGAAGGCTGAACCTTCCGCATGTGTTCTCACCCTTCGAAGTGGGTTGCAATGTGGGTTACTTTTCCGCGTCTGCCGCATACTCAGCCAGCACGGTGGAGACGGTCTGCGCGGCGGCATCGTCGCGGCCGGTGACGGCGTGGGCATACCAGCCGAACGTGTCCATGCTCTGGCTGTGGCCCACCATGCGGCGGAGCTGGGCGGGGGATATGGCGTCTGCTACCATACTGACAAAGGTGTGCCGCAGCTCGTACAGGCTGACGGGTGGGTCGATGCCGTTGCTGCGCTGGTAGAACTTCCAGTAGTTGTACAGGCTCTGCTGGTTTTCCAGAACGAAGAGCGGGTCGTCGTCCGTCAGGGGGCGTTCTTCTTCCAGTGTGCGCTGCCGGAGCTGGGCGCGGACTTCCGCTGCGGCCCGCGGGTGCAGCACGATCGTCCGGATGGCATTCTCATTTTTGCCGCTGGTCTCTTCGTTCTGGCGATTGATGGCCCGCCCGATGTGCACCCGGTCGCCGTCCAGATCGCCCACACGCAGGCCCAGCAGCTCGCCGGGGCGCAGTCCGGTCATCACGGCAATACGATAGGCGTGGATGTTCTCGTCCGGCACCACTTTTCCACGCACCGTGCGGGTCTCGGTGGAGAGCAGCACCCGCAGGCTGTCCGGCTGCAAGATCTTCCGGCCCTTCAGGCGGGCACCCTTCGGCACGGCCAGCTCCTCGTCCTCCGGCCGGAGGGTGGTGTACTTGTGCTGACGTGCCCACTTAACAAAGGCCACCTCCACGCCCCGGATGCCCTGCAATGTCTTGCGGGAGAGGTTTCCCCGGCTGCGACGCTTGCTGTCCGGGTTCAGGCAGCCTTCCTTATAGGCCCGGTTCAGCACGTCCTGCAGCATGCCGGTGGTCAGGTCCCCGATGCGGCGCGGCCCGATCACCGGCAGGATGTAGTTCTGACCGAACTTTTCCACCTGTTCGGCGTAGCTCGTCCCGGCGGTGGCCTTGACGGAGATCAGATACTCTGCCCACACGTCCACACAGCGCTTCGTGGTGCTGCTGATTCCTTCATCCAGCCACGCATCCGCTTTCCGGTTCGCTTCCCGCTGACCGGTGCGGCCCGGCGTCGCGCTGGTAAAGGTCTTCCGCACTCCGTCCTTCTGCACCTTGATCTGCCACCGCTTCTGGTTCGGCATCCAGACCGCTGTATTCGTTCGCAGTCCCATAAAATAAACCTCCTTTGGGTACACTTTGACAAGCCCGCCCAAAAGAGGTATAATCGCAGTGTCGAGTGTGCGATGACCCCGCAAGGGTGAGCCGCTTATCTTTACGCTCCCGGTGTTCCAGCACCGGGGGCGTTTTTTTATCGATTTTTTTACAAATTCAGCAGTTGTTCTTTTTTGGCATTGTACTCATCTTCTGTAATTGCTCCAACGTCCAGAAGCTTTTTGAATTTCATGAGTTCATCTGCGACGCCGGACGAAGCATCTGATACTTTGTTCGTTTCGGTTCTTTCTTTGAAGATCTCCTCACAAAGTTCTCGGACCTTACCGGAGTACGTGTAAACCGGAGACTGAAATCTTCCCATCGGATATTCCACAGTGAACGACATTTTCGGATTCGACTCCTCTGTATGCGAAACCTTCTTTGCCATGCTGCTGCCAACGACTGCCCCCACAGGTCCCGCAACGATCCCACCTGCGATTGCCCGTGTGACGCCGCCTTTTGTTTCTGTGACGACCTTCGTATCCACTTCTACGGTATAATCCACAAGCTCGTCAAATGCAAACCAACCCGGAATCCCTGCAACTGTCATCAGACGCTGTTCCCTGTTCACATAAGCGACCATCGTCCCCGGCTCTTGAAGATTCTCAAACTCTTTTGCGCGCTTACGCCGGTCATCAAAAAACTTCCAGTCCACTTTCAACTTGTCCGCCGGGACTGTTTTGTAATCCATTCCGAGATCAGAAAACAGGGACCGGCATTTTTTGCAGATGAAGCCGTCCGAACAAAGTTCCCGGTCAAAGATTCCGACCTTCTCGCCACAGATAGAGCAACTGGCCATTGAACATTCCTCCCGTTTTTGTTTATATATCCCGGCAAAGCCCGACGGCCTTGCCTTCGATCACAACGTCGTTCATATCCTCCCGGCTCAGGATGATGCTGTCAAACGATGGATTTTCCGGCCGGAGCTCAATAAAGTTATCGTGCAGATAAACATGCTTCAAGGTCGCTTCGCCATTGATCCGGACTGCTGCGATCTCACCGTTTTCCACTTCCGGCTGCTTCCGGATGGCCACCAGATCGCCATCATGGATGCGCGGTTCCATGCTGGCTCCCTCACAAGTCAGCGTAAAGGTCGCATGCCAATTGGAAGGAACACAGACCATGCGCTCGATATTCTGTTCTGCTGTGATCGGCGTTCCGCATGCGATTCGGCCCACCAGCGGGACCACATCCATGGACGGCATGGGCTGGAAACCGGCAGGGACAGTATCTGCGTCTCTTTTCGCCTGTAATCGCAGAGCCTCTTTGATATTTCCAGCCTTTCCCAGAATATCCTGATCAATTTCGTTTACCACATCCAAAGTATGTTCATCAATGCGCTCATTGCTTTTACCGAGCATATAGTCGATGGACGTATTGTAAAAATTAGCAAGGTCGATCAGAGTCTCAGAGTTCGGCTGCCTTGCTCCCTTTTCATAGTTGACATATGTCGTGTATGGCATTCCCAGCTGTTCTGCTGCTTGCTTCATGCTGATTCCACGTTCTTTTCTGAGTTCAGGGATTCGGTTCATAATCGTTACCTCCTTCTTCCCTATGTATATTATATTACACGTTTTGGGTAAATAGTCAATCAAAACACCCGAATTGGGCAAGTTTCACAAAAAGAAACTGCTCATTTTGGGTATATTATATTTGCAGTTACTCAATTCGAGTAACATGTTACACGAAAGGAGTTTTTTCGAATTGCTCTATCCGAACATCAACGCAGAACGAAGCCGCCGCAAGCTCACTATCGAGGAGTTTGCAAAGGCGCTGGGAGTCACCCGCAAGACCGTTTACAACTGGATGGTCCACGGGAACATCCCGCAATCTAAGCTGGAGAAAATGGCAGAAATGTTTGACTGCTCCATTGATTATCTGCTCCAGCGCAGCATCTAACAACGAGGAGGCACACCACATGAATGGACGTTACACGATCCTGATCTGCCCGGATGGGCACAGCCGCCTGATCCGGTGCGATGACGGCGACACCTGCAAGCTGGAGACCATGCAGACGCTGGTGGACGGCCCGATCGAAGTCATCGAGAGTATTCTCAGTCCCTGCTGGGCACGGGAGCCGGTGGACGGCATCCGGCTGATCGTCAACGAAGAGGGTAAGCTCCGGGGGCTACCGCTCAATCGGAAAGCCACCGAGCTGTACGAGTACGGCGACCGGGACTGCCTTGTGGGCGATGTGCTGCTGGCCGCCGTCCGTGGCGAAGAGCTGATTGGCTTCTCAATCCACGTCTGCCGCAGGATCTCCGAGTTCTGGAACCTTGAAATGGAGGATTGACCTATGGCAAAGAAACCGTTTTTGAAGCTACGCCGCCTGTACGAAGATGCAGGGATGCTGCAGTATGAGCTAAGCAAACTGTCCGGCGTCCCAGATGACACGCTGAAGAGTCGGCTGAACACCCCGGAGGAAGAAAGCAGCTGGCGGGGATGTGAGATCCGGAAGCTCTGCAAGGTGCTCCACATCCCGCAGGAACAGATCGGGGAGTATTTCTTCCCGAAGGTCGAGAAAGGAGCATGAACATGAAGGCAAAACTTTACATCAACAGCGAAAAATCGACCATCAAGGTCGAAGGTGGTCCCAGCGACGTGCTGCATCTTCTGGCATGCGCAATCGCCCAGATTCTGAAGAGCTATTTCCCGGACGATTTTGAGCGGCAGATTGGCTGGGTGTCTGGACTGCTCTACAACACGATCCGCGAGCTGAAAGAGGAGGACGACGATGAAGATTAAGTCACGCGTATGGCACTGGCTGGCCGTGGCCTGCGGCAGTGTGGGTCTGGTGCTGGGCATGGGTGCCGAGGGCACCGCACAGACGGGCGGCGCGATCAATGGCAACACCTTCACCACAGCGGTGGTGCTGGTCCTGCTGGGGCTGCTATGCATGAAGCTGGGCTTCCTGGCACAGGACCGCGAGGAGCGGGAAGCTAAGGGCCGCCACGGCCGAGCCAAGATCACCCGCAACCACGCCCGGAACCCGGAGTACCCGGAGAATCAGGAGCGCGGCGCATGAGTTTATGCCCTGAATGTGGTTGCTGCTGCGATTATGGCAGGCCGTGCTGTGCCCAGTGTCAGGACGGCAACACCGACCATCTCGGCGAACGGGGCGGCTGTAAACGTCTTGACCCCGGTTTCGTTCCCGCAGAGTACCAAATCGGTCCGCGCCGCCCCTGCGGACATTTCGTATGCACCGGAAGATTCTGTGCCGACCAGTATCATCGGCAGGTCATCTGCTGTCCAAGCAACTACGCCATCGCACAAAACAAAAAGCCCGTCGGTGCGGGAACACCGGCGAGCCAAGAGGTGATAGTTTTCTACCCTATCACCCCGAAGGATAACACATTTCAAAGAAAGTCGCAATAAGAACGCTGATTTTTATCAAAATAGGAGGCAACTTATGGAACAAGCAATTGCAAGCAGCCTGATTGATATGGCCAATGGAGCCATCAAGGAGCGCCTTGATTACGAGATGGGGCGTGTGATCCAGAACATCGGCGACCCGAACACCAAAGCCGCCGCCAAGCGGACCATTACGGTCAAGATCACGCTGGAGCCGGATGAAGAGCGCCAGCACATTGAAGTGAGCGCAACCGCATCCAGCACTCTGGCACCGATGCATCCGGTCAAGACGGCTCTTGCTGTCGGCAACGAAGGCGGGCATGTCGTCGCTGTGGAGCTGACCCCGCAGATTCCCGGCCAGTTTGATGCGTTCGGCGGCGAAGCCCCGCAGCGCAAAGTCCTCAAGTTCGATGAAATTTATACTGCATAAGGAAAGGAAACTACCATGGATATCAAAAACAGCATTCTCGCAGACGCGATCGATACCCTGACTGCTCTGGGCAAAAAAGCCGCCGAGCCGAAGACTCTGACCGTGAACGGGCGCAGTTTTCTTGTGACCGGCAGCGGCTATGAAGAAATCGACAAACCGTCCGTCCCGCAGCCGGAAAAAGCAACAGTGCGCAGCCTGAACGCGCTGGTTGCTCTGGTCAAGACCGAGGTTGCCGCACTGTACAAGGATCTTCCGATCTACATTTCCTGTGAAAAATACGACCATGTACGGGTATTCACCAAACCTGACGCGGATGACGACCTGCACCGCTGGACGCCCTACGAGGCCGTGGCGGCTGATCTCCCGCCGCTGGTAGAGGAAGTCCGCTGGAACTTCGACGAAGCACAGATCAAGCTGCGCTCCATGTTCCAACGCGCTGCGGACGGCAAGACCAACGATGTGGATTACATCCTGAATCTGCTCTCCCATATGAGCGTCGATCAGAGCATCAAGAGCGATGACAACGGCGTGACCCAGACTGTACAGGTCCGCAAGGGCGTGAGTTTCGTGGAGAACCAGCGTGTGAACCCCATTGTGAAGTTAGCCCCCTACCGCACTTTTCAGGAGGTCCAGCAGCCGGAAAGCGAATTTGTGTTCCGCATTTACGACGACCGCAGCATCAGCCTGACGGCCGCAGACGGCGGAATGTGGAAGATGGATGCGCGGGACTCTGTCCGACAGTATCTGCTCGGCGCTCTGCACGATGAGATCAACACCGGCAAGGTCATTGTCACCCTGTAAATCTGTCGGAGGTTTTACAAGTGGATTTTACGATCAGTCGGCGGCTGTCGAGCGGCCGCCTCTACGCCTACTACAAAAAGCGCTTCTGGTTCTGGGACGACACCCGGAACGTTTGGACGGAGAGCCACCTGATGAGTCAAAAGTACGAGCGGGAGCACTCCGCAAGGGCTGCGCTCACGCCGGAGGACTTCATGTCCGACCTGACCAGGTTCTCGCCGCTCGATGAATACGAGCTGGATTCCGTTATGGTGGATGCCCTCAAGAACGCTATTCCCTGCAAGACGGTTCCGATCGAGCCGGTGAAGGAGGAATCGGAATGCCCCGTTTCAATCCCCGAAGCATCCCCGCAGAGCAGCGAATTGGCCCCCGCCGGGCATGTGGATTCTACTTCTGCTACCCCTTCCGCCCTGCCCATCCAAGCAAACGCGGCTGATGCACTTCAAGGGGCCTTGCCTACCGCTCCCAGTTTTGACTTCGGGGCCGACGACGAAACCAATGCCCTGCTGTTGCAGGACGCGCAGACCTTCATCACGGGCAACATGGCCCGCATCATGGCCGCCAAACATGCCCACGACCTGTGTGCAAACCATTATAAAGGCACCTGGGGCAAGTGGTGCGCAGCGGTCGGAATCAGCCGGGACACCGGCGACCGGATGGTGAGTGTTGCCGCACAGTGCGGCAACATCCAGCTGGAGGGCAAATCTATTCTGGACGTTCAGCCCATGAAACTGCTGTATGCCGCAGCCAAACCCTCCACCCCAGAGGAGGTCAAACAAGCCGTTTTCTCCGGTGACATCACTACTTATAAAGAGTACCAAGAGCTCATGGCCCAGCTGAAGGCCAAAGAAACCGAGCTGAGCGAGACCAGTGCCCGCGCCCAGGCAGCCGAAAGCCACTATGAGGCCGCGCTGTCTGATCTGAACGGCCTGACCGAGAAAAACGCCCAGTTGAAAGCGCAGGTCGATGCCGCCGAGGCGCGGGAAGAGGAAGCCTGGAGGATGCAGAGCAAGGCCGAACAGCGCGCCAAGACCGCTGAGGAAGCCCTCAAAAACCAGCCCATCGCCGCCGTCATCGACGAAGAGGAGATCGACCGCCGGGCCGCAGAAAAAGCCTGGGGCCTTGCCGATGCCCGGAACGCCGAACTGGCCAAGGACAACGCCAACCTGAAAAAACAGGTTGCGGCGCTCCGCTCCCGCATCAACGACGATGCCCAGGCAGATTTTGAGCAGGCCAACTACTGCGCCAGCCTGATGCAGGCAGCGTGGGACAACAGCAAGGCCAGCTATTCCCGGCTGGCAGGCGAAGATCTGGAAAGCACGTTTCAGACCATCTGCGGCACCCTGAACAGCATCATGGAAGAAGCCTCTCTGCTCTGCCGCCAGCCGTCGAATCATGACGGAGGTGACAGGGATGAATGAGATGTACAGTCTGGATCTTGACCGCTGCGGCCCGCCGGTGGAGCCGCCCGATGACTATTATTTCCTGCCGCGCTGGGCAGAACAGGAGGAACTAACCGATGACGAATGAATTGACCGTCCGGGTGGAACGCCCGGTCATCCCGGCGATGAGCTGGAACAAGGACGAGGTCCAGAAGAACCTCGACGAAATGCTGGCGGCCTATACCGGCCGGGTCTATACGCCCGACTCCATCAAGAGCGCCAAAGCCGACCGCGCCCTGATCCGGAAGTGGAAGACCCAGCTTGGTTCGGCACTCACCGCGGCAAACAAGCTCTATACCGACCCGCTCGAATCGTTCAAGACCAGCATCCGGGAGATGCAGGCGCAGTGCGACAAAGCTGCCAATGCCATCGACAAGCAGGTCAAGGCCGTCGAGCAAGCCGAAAAGGACGAGAAGGCCGCATCTCTTCGGCTCGTCTATCAGGACTGCATCGACGAGCTGAAGCCGCTTGTTCCCTTCGAACGTCTGCTGGATGCGCACTGGCTCAACAAAACATACGACCTTGCACAGGCCGAAAAGGAGCTCCGGCAGGCTGTGGAGAACATCCGAAGCGACCTTGCCTTTCTGCGGGAGACCTGCGGCATCGACCTGGAACCCTGTACGACCGAATATCTGAAGGACTTCAGCGTCAATGCTGCGGTCCGGGAACACAACCGCCGGGAGGACTCCCGGTCAGCCCAGCGGGAAGCGGAAGCTGCCCGCATCGCTGCCGAACGTGCCCGCGCTGCCGCGCCTGTCATCGCACCGCCTACCGAAGAGGAGCGGGAAATGAGGGCAAAAGCCCAGCAGAACACCCAGGCCAGCGCCTTCATCACAGCGTCCGGGCGGTTGGACTGTGAGGTCCTTCAGCAGTTCGCCGAGCCTGCCGCACCCGCCCGGAAACGGTACAGCTTCTATGTTGACTTCACCGAAGACGACATCCGTTGGTTCAAACAGGGCGCCGCAGAACGCGGCTTCCGTTATGGTTCGATCAAATAATTTTGGAGGTACTACTTATGGCATTTACTCGCAATGGGGCCGCAGCGCCCACCACTTCCGCACCCACTTCTACCGCAAGCCGCATGGCCTCGCTTCAGCGCACCGGCCAGACCGGTGCCGCCCTGCAGGCCGCCACGCCGTCCAAGCCGGTGGAGATCACCGCTGCCGACGGCCAGCACATGGCGGTCACGTTTGACGACGTCCGGAATTTCATCTGCGCCAAGGCCACGGACGCCGAGTGCAAGATCTTTCTCGAAACCTGCAAGCAGTACCGGCTGAACCCCTTCACCAAGGAAGCCTACCTCATCCACTACGACAACAACAGCGAGGATACCCCCAGCACCATCGTCCTGGGCAAGAACTGCTATATGCAGATGGCCGAGCGGCATCCCGCCTTTGATGGTTTCGAGGCCGGCATCATCGTCTTCGATAAGGCGTCCGGCGTGTTTGAAAAGCGGGAAGGCTCCATCGTCTATGACGGCGAAGACCTGGTCGGCGGCTGGGCCAAGGTCTACCGCAAGGACCGCACCCGACCCAGCTACGAAGAGGTCCGGCTGACCGAATACGACACCGGCAAATCGCTCTGGAAGGCCAAGAAAGCCACCATGATCCGCAAGGTCGCCCTTGTCCACGCCCTGCGGGAAGCCTTTCCGTCCACCTTCGGTGCCCTCTACGATGAGAGCGAAGTGATGGTCGATGCCGAAAGCACTGCGCGGGAAGTCGAGGACGATACGGCCTCTTACGAGACCGGCGCGAAGATTTCTCCCAGCTGGACCCGCATCAAAGCGGCAGCGGAGCAGCCGGATGCACTGACCGTGGAGTCCGAAGAGCCTGACGACGACCCCTTCGGAGGTGATGGGCAGTGATCCTCAAGCACAAGACCGGCGTCCTGCTGCATGGGGCCATCGCCAAAGACCCGGTCTTCAAAGACGTGGGCCAGAAGCGCGTCATGAAGTTTGATGTCAAAGCCCACAGCGTCAAGAACGATGCCGGGAGCTGGGAAAGCACCTATGTGCAGGTCAACGTCTGGCACGGGCTCGACCAGTGGGACGGAATGCTTCAGAAGGGCGATCCCGTCACCGTGTACGCCCGGAAGCTGGACGAGCGCGACTACAACGGCAAGACCTATTACAGCGTAGACGCTGACGACATCCAGCCGGGCGGAGCGGTGATCTTCCGTTGGATGCAGATGATCGCCGACATGATTCCGCCCGCAGAGCCTCCCGCTCTGGTCCCGACCGATGAACCGACGCCTTTTGATGCTCCTGCCGAGCCGGAAGCCGTACAGACCGCGCTCACCGGCGCCCAGATGTACCCCGGCGAACAGCTTTCCGACTATGCTCCCCACAGCGCCGCCCCGCCTGCTGTGGGAACGCCTGAAGCGGACGCACTCATCGACGACGATGCCGACGACCTTCCCTTCTGACGTTTTACGCTGTGCTATCTGGCGATACGGGCATTCTGAGTGGAAGGAGGCCAGGCCGTGCCCATCGACCCATCCCGTGGCTTCGTTGCCTTTCCCCGCGGTCTGACTGACTGGGAATGGTACTCAGAGCCAAACACCGCCCGCTTGTTTTTCCATCTGCTGCTCACCGCAAACTGGCAGGAAAAGCAGTGGCATGGCATCACGATCAAGCCCGGACAGCTGGTCACAAGCCAGTCTCAGCTTGCAAAACAGCTCAATTTGAGCGTCATGCAGGTCAGAACAGCATTGAAACACCTCGAACAGACAAATTACATAACAGTCAAAGCAGGGCCAAAATACAGCCTTATCACGTTGAATTGTTACGATTTGATTGAAGAAGGTAACAGGCGGATAACAGGCAAGCAACAGGCTGGTAACAACAACTTAACCATTAAAACCATGAAAACCATTAGAGAGTCGTCTGCGGCTGCGCCGCCTCCGCCGGACAGACCGACGACCTCACCCTTGGTATCAGAGTTTGAACAGGATATCGGCAAGCTGAGTGCCTCCGGGAAGCGGGAGCTGACGGAATACGCCGATCGGCTGGGCGAGGAGCTGGCGCGGGTGATCCTGCGCAAGTGCATTGATGCCGGGGCACACAGCTGGGCCTACGTGCGGAAGGCAATGATCGAGGCCGAGACCCAAGGCTGCAAGTCTGCCGAAGAGTACCGCATGACGAACCCCACCGGGGCCGGGCGCAATAAGCGGGTAGACCGCGAGACCCCCAGCGGGAACGACTTCCTGAAAAACGCGGGCCGCCGCCGTCCGCTCACCAAGAAAAAGGAGGGCCCGGATGTACCGAAACTGTGAGCACTACCCCGACCCGACAGTCGGCCGGGCACTGGAGAACCTCCGCAGAAAGGAGAACCAATTGAACACTGGAAAGCAATTTGAAGCCGACTGGAAAAACTCCATGCCGCCGGATGCCTGGTGCTACCGCCTGAAGGACAGCGCGGCCACCTACTACGGCGGAAATGAGAGCCTGAGCTTTTCCATCGACAACATCTGCGATTTTGATGTTTACCGCTATCCCATGCACCACTACTTCGAGCTCAAGACGATCGAAACGCCCAGCATCCCGCTAGAAAAGATCCTTGGTCGATTCGACCGGGAGAAGCAGAAGTATCACAAGCTCAAACACATCACCGATATGGCCCATGCCGCTGAGTTTCGCGGCCAGACCGCCCATGTCGTCATCAACTACCGGGGCAGAGTCAACCGCACCTTTGCCGTTCCGGCCCGCGCTGTGCTGGAGTACATGCAGACACAGACCCGCAAAAGCATCCCATGGCAGTGGGCCGCCCTGAACGGCATCGAGGTGGAGCAGCGTCTGCTTCGTGTCCATTGGCGGTATGATGTGGAAGGGCTGCTGAGGGTGCTGGAAGGAGGCGAAGCCGGTTGACCTACGAAGAAAAGAAGGAGTGGCTGGGGAGGTACCGGAAGGCAAAGCGGCTGGAAATGCTCCGGATGGACGAAGTTGCCACATTGGAAGCGGAAGCCTTCCACATGACCCAAAGCCTTTCCGCTCTACCGGGCGGCGGTGGCGATGGACATGCACTTCCCCGCGCTGTGGAAAAGCTAGATGAGGCACGGGCAGCTTACAAAGCCCAGTGTGAGGAGAGTGCCCGCATCCGCAACGAGATTATCTTTGCGCTCCAGCAGCTCGACGATGAACTGGACTTCACGATTCTTTACCGGAGATATATCTGTGGGCACAAGTGGGAACTGATTGCCGACCGTCTCTCTCTCGATGTCAGTTGGGTACTCCGACGGCACAAAAGAGCTGTACAGCTTCTGGATACAGTCGCATGACGCACTAAAAAGCACTGGTTTAAGTGTGCTATACTCTATGCTGCGAAGCCAAGCAGGAAAGGCATCCTTACTCCCTTCATGCTGGCGGCCCGGCCGGAGGTGTGTTTTCCTCCTCATGATACGAATTTCTCCTTTTGCCGTTTAACAGCTTTTTGCACCGGCCGGGCTTTTCCTGATTACGACTGCCGTTCTGAGCATCCGCTCAGGGCGGCTTTTTTGTACCCTGACGACGAGAGAGGTGGTGACGTGCCGAATGAAAAAAATCTCATTCCGTTCAACGAACGAACGGAGAGCGAACAGAGAGAGATTGCCCAGAAGGGCGGCATCGCCTCCGGTGCGGCCCGCCGCCGGAAGCGTTCGATGCGGGAGGCTGCCGATTACTATCTCAGCCTGCCGGAGACCGACCGCCGCCGGGTGAATGCCATGCTGCGGGATACCATCGACCCGGAAGACGTGGACAACCAGATGTCCGTTATCGTCGGCATCACGGAACAGGCCAAGCGCGGAAATCCGCAGGCGGCCTCGGTACTGCTGAAGATGCTGGGCGAGGATGCCCCGCCCGACGATCCCGCCGCAGACGCGCTGGAAGCGGCCCGTGAGCTGCTGGGAGGTGTAGACAGTGCCATTGACTGAGTTCCAGAAAGAATACCTCCGCAACTGCTCCCACCGCTGGAACGTCAAGACTGGGGCCACCCGCTCCGGCAAGACCTACCTCGACTGCGCCGTGACCATCCCGCAGCGCATCCTCGCCGCCAAAGGCGAAGGGCTGCTCGTGCTCATGGGCAACACCCTGGGCACATTGGAGCGCAATGTGCTTTCCCTCATGCGGGAGCTTTGGGGGCCGGACCTCGTGGGCGTCATCCGAACCTCGGCGGCTGGCAATGTGGTCCAGCTGTTTGGCCAGAAGGTCTATGTCCTCGGTGCCGACAACAAAAAGCACATCGCCCGCATCCAGGGTGCCGCCTTTGAGTACGTCTACGGCGACGAGATCACGACCTGGGACGAGGGCGTCTTCCAGATGCTCAAAAGCCGCCTGTCCTGCCCGCATTCCCACTTTGATGGCACCTGCAACCCGGAAAGCCCGACGCACTGGTTCAAAAAGTTCCTGGACTCGGATGCGGATATCTACTGCCAGGCCTACACCATCGACGACAACCCGACACTGCCGCCGAAGTTCGTGGCCGACCTGAAGCGGGAGTATATGGGCACCGTCTACTATAACCGCTTCATCTTGGGGCAGTGGATGGCCGCCAACGGCGTCGTCTACCGCCTGTTGGCTGACAGCCTCGCCGCCGGGGATGGGCGGTTCTTCTGGCCTGCCGAGAAGCAGCTCGCCCCCTGGCGCATCCGCGTCGGGGTGGACTTCGGCGGCAACGGCTCCAAACATGCCTTTGTGGCCACGGCCATCCTGCCGGGGTATTCCGGCGTGGTGGGGCTGGCCTCCCAGCGCATCGACCCGGTGGCGCAGGATGCCGACTATCTGGCCGACAAGCTCATTGAGTTCTGCATCGCCGTCTTTTCCCGCTACGGCGAGATCCAGTACATCTTCTGTGACTCCGCCGAGCAGACGCTCATCAATCACATCCGCAACCGGCTGCGCCACTGCAAACTGAGCTGGCTGGCCGACCGAGTGGAGAACAGCGCCAAGATCCGCATCAACGACCGCATCCGCCTGACCTGCATCCTGATGGGCGGCGGACGGTTTTGGCTGATGCCCGAAGCGGCCAGCCTCCGTGACGCCCTTGCGACGGCCCTGTACAGCGGCAAGCACCCCGGCATCGACGAGCGCCTGGATGACGGCAGCACCGACATCGACACACTGGACGCCTACGAATACACCATCGAACGCGATTTCAAGAGGTTGACCAACACATGAACATTTCCGCCTTTCTGGGCTACCTGAACAAGACCCGCGGCTACCATCTGGATGCAGACTATTCCGGATACATCGAGACCTGGCGGCAGTGGTGGAAGGGTTCGGTGCCCGGTGTCCACACCCGGTCTGCCGAATACGCCGACGGAACAAAAAAGAGAAAGATCGCCTCCCTGCGGATGCCGAAGCGGGTCTGCGAGGACTGGGCCAACCTCCTTCTGAACGACCGCACCACCTTCCAGATCGCGGACGAGAAGACCGCCGCCTATCTCCTGGGCTCGGATGAACAGCAGGTGGGCGGACTGCTCCGGGAGATGCACTTCTGGGACAACGCCAACAAGCTGGTGGAACAGGCCTACTGGTCCGGCACCGGGGCCTTCGTGCTCAGTGTCACCGGCGTCAAGGGCGAGGGCGGCGCACTGATCGCACAACCGGATGCCCGCATCGAGCTGGACTATGACCCGGCGTCCTGCATCCTGCCCCTGAAGGTGGAGCGCGGCATCGTGACCGAAGCGGCCTTCGTCTCGGAGTGTATGCGGGGCGGAAAGCCCGCTGTCTACTTACAGACCCACACCGGCGACACGACGAGCCGCACCATCCGGAACGAGTGGTTCGCTGTCACGGATACTGTCAGCGGCATCCCGGAGTTCTCCCCGCTGCCCGCACCGAAGGGCACCGTGGAGAGCATCACCGTGCAGGGGTCCCCGCCGTGGTTCGCGCTGTTTTCGCCCGCTGCAGTCAAGAACATTGACGGCGGCACCGGCCTGGGCATGAGCGTCTTCGCGGAGGCTCTGGACGAGGCGCAGGGCATCGACCTTGCCTTCGACAACTACCGCGAAGACCTCCGGCTTGGCCACAAGAAAATCTTCTACTCCACGGAACTCTGCCGGAAGGTCGTAGACAAAGACGGCGTCGAACACCACATCCCGCCGGACGATGACGTGGTGAGCCAGTTTGTCACCCTGCCGGAGAAAGAGGGAGGTCTTGACCAGCAGAGCGAGTATCACGAGTACAACCCCGACCTGCGGGTGGAAGCCAACCACCGGGCCGTGCAGGATATGCTCGACCTGTTCAGCTTCAAGTGCGGGCTGGGCTTCCACCGGTACAAGTTCGAGACCGGCAAAATCACCACGGCCACCGAGTACACCGGCAGCCGACAGGACCTTGTGCAGAACGCCAACAAGAACCAGATCTCCATCGAAACGGCTCTGATCGGCATCGTGCGGGGCATCCTCTGGGCGGCGAAGAAACTGCTGGGCGCAGAGGTGGACCCTGAAACCGCCATTTCCGTGAACTGGGATGATTCCTACATCACCGACGCGGAGACCCGGATGGGCCAGATGCGGGACGACGCGCTCAGCGGCCTGCTGCCGCGTTACAAATACCTCGCGGCCCGGTACGGCGTCAGCGAAGAGGAAGCCCGAAAGCTGGCCGAAGAGGCCCGCACCGAGAACCAGCAGCCGGAACTTAGCTTCGGCGGAGGTGCCTGATGCTGGCCCCGGACTACCTCGACCACGCGCCCGACCGGCTGGTCCTTTTATTTCAGCAAGTTGAGGACGACATTCTGCGGGATGTGGCCCGGCGCATCTCCAAGATGGAGACGCTGAGCCCGACCGCCAACTGGCAGCTGTGGCGCTACCAGCAGACTGAGGCCGTCCGGCAGGATGTCATCAAGAAGCTGGCCCGCTACACCGGCAAGAGCGAATCCGCCATCCGGCAGCTCATGCAGGAAGCGGCCACGCGGGCGCTGGAAGCCGAAGACCGGATCTATTGTCACTACGACCTGGAGCCAACGCCCTTTGCCGAGAATGAGACCCTGCAAGCCCTGCTGAATGCGGGCTACCAGCAGACGGCAGGCACCTTTTCGAACCTCACCGCCACCACGGCCAACACCGTCTCCGGTCAGTTCGAAGCCGCCCTCGACCGGGCACACCTCAAGGTAAGCACCGGCGCGTTTGATTACAAATCGGCCATCAAGAGCGCGGTGGACTCGCTGGCCGACACCATGAAGTACGTCACCTACCCAACCGGCCACACGGACACGCTGGAAGTCGCCGCCCGCCGCGCCGTGCTCACCGGCGTGAACCAGACCGCCGGGAAGCTGCAAGTCGCCCGCGCCGACGAGATGGGCGTGGAATTCTTTGCGGTCACAGCCCACGGCGGGGCCCGGCCTTCCCACGCAGCGTGGCAGGGCAAGACCTACCACCGGGGCGGTGCTGTGGACTACCTCGGAAAGCATTACGAGGACTTCGAGTCCGTTACCGGCTACGGCACGGGCGCAGGGCTTTGCGGCTGGAACTGCCGTCATACCTTCTTTGCCATCTTCCCGGAGCTCGGCGCTCCGCCCGCCTGGACGCAGGAAAGCCTCGACGCCCTGAATGCCCGCGACATTGAGTATGACGGGAAGAAGTACACCCAGTACGAGATCAACCAGATGCAGCGGGCCAGAGAGCGCACCGTGCGCAAATACAAGCGCCGGTATCTGGCCGAGGACGCCGCCGGGGCTGATACGACCCAGAGCGCCGTCAAGCTCCGCGCCGCGCGGGCAGAGCTGGCCGACTTCACCGCCAGGACCGGCGGCCGGGTGGACAGTGCCCGCACGATGGTCTCCGGGTTTGGCCGGAGCCAGAGCAGCAAGGCAACGTGGGCGGCCCGCCACAACACATTGACAAATGCCGCAGGGCAAACTATCATTAAAGTCAACAAGAGTGACATCAACGGCCCACGCAATGGCATCACCCAAAAGACCAACGCCAAAGGCGGCATCGACCGGAATTATTACGGTCCTGATGGTCGGCAGACCAGACAGATCAGCAATAACGGCCACGGTCACAAAGCAGAAGAAGCCCTCGGTCTGCATGGTGAACACGCTCATGATTATGTCACGAACGAAAAGGGCGTTCTTGTCCATGGGAAAGCCCGCGAGCTGACAGATGCTGAACGGAAGGAGAACAGTGATATTTTATGACAGCAGATTCTTTGCGGAAAGAACTTTCCAAAGGTTGGGCAATGCTCGTTTTTCAATATCGCGGAAAAGAAGGCCATGTAGACCCTTATGGGACTCAGAATGGGGACTTTTCTTATCTTCTGTGGTATGAGGGAGACGAAAAGCTCGTTTACACCATGGAGGACGTCATGAACACCCCCATTTTTGATGGTCACTCTCTTTCCGAGATTGCCAACGAGATCTCCGATATCGACTGGTGCTGACTCCAACAACCAAATATCGCAAGCGTCTTTGCTCGTTTGAGCAGGGGCGCTTTTTTCATGCCGTATTCGCTCAGTGGCAGAGCACCGGTCTCCAAAACTGGAAGCGGGAGGTTCGATGCCTCCAGACGGTGCCATCGCAGCGGGCAGTGCGTACCCTGCCCACAACCGGACGCAGACGGAGAACTGCGTCACCAAACCGAGGTTTTACACACAGAAAGGAGTTTTTTACCATGAAACGCGAAGATGTGAAGAGCCATATTCCCGGCATCACTGAGGAGCAGCTGAACTGGATCATGACCGAGAACGGCAGCGACATCAACCGGGAAAAGGCTGCGGGCGAGCAGTACAAGACCCAGCTGGCCAATGCGAACGCCCAGCTCAAGACCGCACAGGACGGCCTTGCCGCATTCGACGGCAAGAAAAAGCCCGAAGAGTACGAAGCGGATATCGCCAAGCTCAAGGCCGACATGCAGAGCCAGGCGGAGGGCTTCGCATTTGACTCTGCCCTCAACACGGCCATCCTGGGCAAGAAGGGACGCAGCGTCAAGGCCGTGCGGGCCCTGCTGGATGTGGACGCCCTCAAGGGCTCCAAAGACCGCTCCACCGACATCGACAAGGCGCTGGAAGAGGCCGCAAAGGCCAACCCCTGGGCCTTCGGCGACACGGAACAGCAGCAGAGGGGCGCTGGCACCTACTCCACCGGTGCCGAGCATGGCACCCCGCCCACCGGGGACACCGACCCTGTCCTCTCCGCGTTCCAGGCGATGAACCCCGGCATCAAGATCGACTGATAGAAAGGAAACATTATGGCACACGAAGCACAGGTTCGTTATTCCCAGCTCGTAGACCTGAAGCTGCGGGCAACGCTGGTCAAGAAGGTCGGCGTCATCTGCAACAACCGCTACGAAGGCAGCCCCAAGGCGGGTTCCGTCAAGGTTCCCGTCCGCGACACTGAGGTCGTCGTGAACGACTACAACAAGACCACCGGCGCGAAGCGCACCGCAGGCGATACCTCCTACATCACCGTCAACATCGACCACGACAAGGCCGTCAATGAGATCATCGACGGGTTCGACGCCGAGAGCGTTCCCGGCAACCTGGTGGCCGACCGTCTGGACAGCGCTGGTTATTCGCTGGCTCTTCAGATGGACACCGACGGCTCCACGGAGCTGACCACTGCGGGCACCGCCTTCGGCACCACCACCTCCCTGACCGAGAAGACCATCTATCCCAACATCGTGGACGCCCGCACCCAGATGTCCACCATCGGCGTTCCCACCTCCGGCCGCTGGCTGCTGGTCTCTCCGGACACCTATGGCCTGCTGCTGAAGAGCCCGGAGTTCATCAAGGCCTCTGACCTGGGCGACGCTGTGGTCCAGACCGGCGCAGTGGGCCGCATCGCAGGCTTCACCGTCTTCGAGGATTCTACCCTCGGTGAGAACGTGGAGTACATTGCGGGCCATCCCAACTGGTTCTCCCGCATCGAAGAGTGGGCCGTGCCCGTCCATGTGCAGGACCTGTCCGGTTCCGGTGACTTCATCGGCGCATCTGCCGTGCAGGGCCGCAAGGTCTACGCCCACAAGGTCACCAAGCCCAAGACCATCCTCGTGAAGAAGAAGGCAGGCTAAGGAGGCACCCATGATCTACTGCACCTACGATGACTACCAGGCCGCAGGCGGCACCCTGGAACAGGACGCCTTCGCCCCGCTGTGCGTCCGGGCCTCGAAGCTCATTGACCGGATGACCTTTGGCCGGGCCGAGGCCCACGCCATGGTCTGCGAGCGCTGCGCGGGAGACCTCCGGCTGGCGGCGGTCCAGATCGTCACCTTGCTTGGCCAGACGGAGGCCGTCAAGACCTCCACCGGCTATGCGCCGGGCGTGTCCAGCATCAGCAACGATGGGTATGCCGTCACCTTTGCGGACGGTGCCCTGGCCGAACGGACTGCGGCCGAAGCCCGCAGCATCCTCGCCGAGTGCCTGGGCAGCGACCCGCACGGCCTGCTGTATCGGGGGTGTTATTGATGCAGTGCAGCGTCACCGTCGTCAACCTCGTGCACGACGTCAAAGCCGAGACGGACACGCCGGTCTGCCATGTGCTGACCGGGTGCAGTTGGCGGGAGACGCAGAGCACCTCCGGCGGCGACCCGCAGCGGGCGGTGCATGCCCGGCTGCCGCCTGCTGCGGGCTACCTGCCCTACGCCCAGTGGGCCAGGCTCCCGCCGGGCGAAAAGGCCGCGCACTGGACCCTCAAGCGGGGCGACAAGCTCGTCGTGGGGGTCATCCGCAGCCTGACCGAGGCAGAGTATGCCGCCCTCGAAAAATCACACATCTGCTGCACGGTGGCGGCAGTTTCCGACAACCGGGAGCCGCTGCTGCCGCATTTTCATGTAGAAGGGAGCTGAACGCCATGTCGAAGCCTGTTTTTGAGCAGCCCTACGGCCTGAAGTATCAGGTGGACGGCATCCAGATGCAGCTTTCGTGGCGGCCTGACTTCGGTGCCGAGAAAACTGCCGCGCTGCAAAAGGCGCAGTATGCCATGGCTCAGGAAGCCGCCCGGCTCATCGACAGCTATGTCCCGCTGGACACCGGCACACTGAAAAACAGCGTGCAGACCGCTTCCAAGTACGACGAGGGCCTTTTGGTGTACAACACCCCCTACGCCCGCAGGCAATATTACCAACACGCCGAGGGAAGCGACCTGCGCACCTTCATGGGCAACAAGGAACGCGGCCAAGAGGCCGACAAGTACAAGGGTCTGCGCGGCTCCTACTGGGGCCAGCGGGCACTTGCCGACATGGGCGAACATCTGGCACTTTACGCAACCCGTGCCGTAACCACGTTCTGGGGAGGGATGGGCCACTTATGAGCGAAAAAGCGACCATCACCGCCATGCGGGAATGGCTCAAGACCTGCCCGCTCATTGCCGAGGAGCAGACCGAGAACGGCGCGGCCTTCCGCATCGCCGGGCTGTCTCCGGAGCCGGTGGCGGAGTTCTCCATCGAGGACAGCCCCACCGACCCCGTTCTGACCAGCTACTTCTCCGGGCGGAACATGGCGAAGAGCTATGTGTTCCTGAGCCGCCGGGAGTACAGCGAGGCCCAGAGCGTCCAGATCGCGAACAGCGGCTTCTTTGAGCAGCTGACCGACTGGGTGCTGGCCCAGAACGACCGGCATGATCTCCCCCGCCTGGAAACCCCCAGGCAGCCCCTCAGCGTGTCCGTGACCGCGTCGGGCTATATCGTTACCAGCAGCGCCGGAAGCTGCAAGATGCAGATGCAGCTCCGGCTCGTCTATTATCAACCGAAAGGAGTTTCTGTATGACCGTTACCGAAGCTGTTACCAATTCCGGCCTGACCCCCAGCGCCACCTATGCCGGCATCGAGGAGACCGATGATTTCGTCTTCGCCGTGCAGACCGAGAGCACCCAGACCAAAAAGAGCGACTGGATCGTCTGCGCCGACCATGTGCGGGAGCACTCCGGTGCCCTGAACGCATCCACCAGCGACAACACCTACATCCGCACCGGCCCTGTGACCAACAAGAGCCACGCGCAGCGCACCCTCACCATCAATGGCGACCGCTGCCCCGGCGACCAGTTCCAGGATTTCCTGCTGTCCCATAAGATGCTGTACGGCACCGGCCAGAGCGTTATCGTGCCGTATCTCTACTTCTCCCTGCGCACCGGCAAGGGCGAAGTCGGCAAGGCTGCCATCATCGTCACGTCCGACGTTGGCGGCTCTGCGGGCGCGATCGCCACCTTTGCCGCCGACGTGAAGGGCATCGGTACCCCGGCGGAGTTCGACTACACCACCGACGCCGAAGCCTGAGTGACCAGATACAGCCTTCGCCCGCACCGGGCGGGGGCTTTTTTGATAGGAGAATCCCATGAAGATCTTTGAACAGGAATTTGATTTTTCCCCGCTGAATGCCAATGACATCGAGCGGATGGAGCAGGCAAAGGCTCAGCTGGACCGCGAGACCGAGGCAGAACGCCAGCGGCTCCAGCGGGAACGTGTCAGCTATGCCGATGGGCTGCGCGGCCAGTGCCGTTTGCTGATGCACTTTCTGGATGGTGTGCTGGGCGACGGTGCCTCTGCCCGCCTGGGTCTGGATGGCAACGACCTCGGCAAGGCGCTGGAAGTCGTCGTCGAGATGACCCGCGTCGTCAACGAGGGCCGCAAAAAGTTTGCCTTGCCCGATGGTACCGCTGCTCTCATTCCCCAGAACCGGGAGCAGCGGCGTGCGCAGCAGAAAAAGAAGCAGCATCCGCCCCAGCCGGTACAGTTCCCGGCGCAAGAGCCGCCCGCTGCCGCTATGGTGAATCGTGTGGACAATCAGGCACGTCAGAAAGAGCTTATGCGGGAGTTGATGCGGGAGTTCCTGATGGAGCATTCTGCGGAGCTGTACGATGGCTGACCTTCTGCTGGATCCTCTCCCCACCGCGTGGGAGGGCCGCGCCATCGACCCGGATTTCCGGCACATGGTCTGGCTGAGCAACCAATATCTGCGCGGCAGAGCAACGGCCGACCCGCAGGGCATGGCGCAGGAAGCCGTCCGGCGGTTCTACCGGGACCCGGTGCCGCCGCTCGAAGTTCCCGCTTCCTTTCAGGCGATGCTGAGGTTCTTCACAAGCGGCACCGAGACCGCCAGCAGCGGTAAGGGCAGCGGCGGCACGGCCACGGTCAGCTTCGACTATGCCTTCGACGCGGACTACATCGTGGCCGCGTTCCAGCAAGCCTACGGCATCGACCTGACCGTCACGCAGATGCACTGGTGGCGGTTCCGGGCCTTGTTCCGGGCCCTGCCGGAGGACACCCTCATGGCCAAGATCATGTCCTGGCGCAGCATGGATACCTCCGACATGGACGGCAAGACCCGCCAGCGGTACGAGGACCTGAAGGAGGCCTTTGCACTGCCGAAAGAACTGAAGGGAGGAAAGCGCATTGTTTCCGTTGCTGACCACAACGCCGCCTTCTATGCACGGTTCCGGCACGACTGACCAGCGTGTTCCGGTGCGCTGCCCCTTCTGCGGCAAGGCGCTGCCCGTCTGGGCCGTGCAGGACGCCGCAGCCCACGGCGTGTGGGTCAAATGCAAGAACCCGGCCTGCCGCCGGGAAATCGAGATCATGTTATAACAGCCTGTGCCCTTGTGCCCGCGCTCCGAATGAGAGGTGGACATCGTGGCAGATTTCAGCATCACCGGCGAAGTAAAGCTCAACAGCGACCCGGCGGAACAAAGCATCAACAAGTGGACGGTCGCGGCCGGAAATCTGATCGCAGACTTCGCCAAAAAAGCGGCTGAGTCCCTGCAAAGCGTCGTCAAGAGCGGCATTGAGTACAATGCCGGGATGGAAAACTACCTGACAAACTTCAAGGTCATGCTGGGCGATGAGCAGCTGGCAGCTGAGAAGCTGGAAGAGATTCGGAGGATGGCGGCTTCCACGCCGTTCACCCTGTCCGACCTGACGGATGGGACCCAAACCCTTTTGCAGTTTGGCATCGCGGCGGATGACACCACCGGTGTGCTCAAGCAATTGGGCGATATCTCGCTGGGCAATGCGGACAAGCTGCAGACCCTCGTCCGGGCCTACGGCAAGATGTCCTCGGCCCAGAAGGTCACGCTGGAAAACGTCAACATGATGATTGACGCGGGTTTCAACCCGCTGAATCAGATCTGCGACGCGACCGGCGAAAGCATGTCGGACCTGTACAAACGCATCTCGGACGGCAAGGTCGGCTTCGACGAGCTGGCCGCAGCGGTCGAGGCTGCCACCAGCGAAGGCGGGCAGTTCTACAACGGCATGTTGGAGGCCAGCCAGACCGTAAACGGTCGACTCTCCACGTTGCAGGACAACATCAGCGCCCTCATCGGCAAGCTGACCGACGGCCTCTTCAATGCCTACGGTGACATCATCGGCAAGGCAAATGAGCTGGTCGTAGCGTTCCTCGACGACGACGAAAAGATGCGTCAGCTGAAAGAGACCATCGGCGTTGTGACGGCTGTTGTCACCGCTGCCGGTGCGGCTTTTTTAGGCTATAAAAGTGCAGTCACTGCCACAACAATTGTGACCACAGCCCAGACTGCGGTAACAGCAGCCCTGGCCGCCATGCACAAAGCCGCAGAAAGTGGAGCAAAAGGTCTGGCTATCGCACAGGCCGGACTCAATGCGGTTCTGAAGGCAAACCCAACCGGGCTGGTTGTTTCTCTGGTGGCCGCACTGGCCGCAGGGCTTGTCACGGCCTATCAGACCAGTGAGACCTTCCGGAACATCGTGAACGGGGCCTTTCAGGCTGTGGCGAACATCGCAAAGAGCGCCATTGGGGCGGCCATCGGATGGCTTGACAAGCTCAGTTACAAGCTGAACAGCTTCCTTGGGAAGGATGGCTATACCGGCTTTTCCAGCTACGATGACTACAAAGCAGACAAGGATGCACAGGCTGCAGCGGCCATTTCCAAAGCCAACCGGGAGGCCCGACACAAGGCAGCCCAGGCCGGGCAAGGCATCAGCAATAAGAGTTGGACGGAGCTTCAGAACGAAGCCAAAGCCGCTGCGGCAGAATCCCAGAAAGCGGCGCAGACCATTTCGTCCTCTGCCAGCAAGGCGAAAACCGCCACAACAAAAGCCGCCTCTGAGGTGGTGAACTCCATCACTTCGACCAGCACCCAGGTAGAAAACGGCGTCACCCGCACCACCGAAACGGTCAACGAGACACTGAAAAACGGCACCCAGCAGCAAAAGCAGACCGTGACCGAAACTTCCCGCCAGATGGTGAACGGCGTGCTGTCGGACGTGAAGACCATCACGACCACGGCGGCAGATGGCAGCCAGAAGGTCACCCAGAGCATTGAAGCGGTCCGCGATGTTGTCTCCTCCACGAAGGACACCCAGACCCAGCTCGTGGACGGCGTGAAGGTCACGGTCGAGAAGACCACCCAGCTGCTGGCCGACGGCAGCGAGCGGATCAGCACCGTCACCACCCGGACGGGCAAGGAGATCATCGACGGAGTGGAGCGCACGGTGAAGACCGTGACCACCAAGACCGCCGACGGCGTGGAGTCCACCGTCCGCACCATCGAGGACGCCGGACCCCAGTACGCCAGCGCGGGCGAGCTGCTGACCACCCAGTTCCGGTCGAAGCTCAATTCCAGCTGGGAGCAGATCAACAAGTCCATCCAGAGCGATGTCATAGGCAGCATTCAGACGCTGTTCAAGGCGATCCAGGACGGCGATCTGGAAAGCATCGCCACATGGTCGGCGGCCTATTTCTGGAACGCCTGCACACAGGAGCAGCGCACCCAGATCCAGACCTTTGCCCTGGACGCCCTGAGCAAGCTGTCCAGCTCGCTGTCTGGCGTATTCCAGAACGTTGCAAGGCTGGCGTCCAGTTTTGTGGGCCAGTTCGTGCCCGCCGTTGCGGCTGCCACCACCGGGCAGACCGCCCTCAACGTGGCCATGGACGCCAACCCCATCATGCTGGTCGTCTCCCTGATCGGCATGTTGGTGGGCGCGCTGGTCTCCTTTGCGGGCACCAACAAATCTGTCGGCGAGGGCTTCAAGAAGGTCTGGTACGGCGTCGAGGATATCGCCTCGTTCGTTTTCGAAAGCATTCTGCGGGCCATCGGCCTCAACGTTCAAGGCTTCGTCTCGGCGGTCAACGCCATCATCGACACCTACAACTGGGCCGCCAGCAAGCTGGGCCTGTCCACCATCAGCCGGGTGAGCAACCCGCTCTGGAAAGCAGCGGACAAACTCGCAGACCAGCGCCGGAAGCGGCAAGCCGAGCGGAAATTGCAGGACAAGGACGCCGCCACCGAGTCCGGCTCCAAAAAGGTCATCGAGTCCCTGACCGATACCCGCAAAGAGACCCGACAGGACGGCACCACCGTCACCACCAAGACCCTGACGGAGAAGCTCCAAGACGATGCGGGCCGCATCACCACGCAGGTGACCAAGACCATCACTGAGGCGGGCAAGCGGCTGGTGGACGGCGTGGAGCGCTCCTACAAGACCATCACCACCTATGTGGACGGCGTGAAGCAGAAGACCGAAACCATCCTCGACGACCTCGACAAGAGCAGCTCGTCGGGCGCTTCGTCTGGCACTCCCGCCCCGGACAACACCGGGGCCATTGAGGACAACACCGCCGCCATTCTCGCGGCCAACGAAAAGCTGGCCGAGATGGTCCGGCGGGCCAACAGCCTGGTCCTCAGCGACAACATGGCTGTCTCCCGCAGCGTGGCCGCTTCCGGCACCGCACAGATCGCCGCAGCGGCCAACAACTACCACCGGGACGGTGACACCAATATCGTCCAGAACATCTACAGCAAGGCCCAGACCGCCGCCGACCTCGCCCGCGAGACCCGCTGGGAGGCAGACCGGGCCAAGGCTACCAAGCACTAGAAAGGAGCGCCTGAATGGAACGACAAGACCACCTCATGCTCGTGACCGATGCGGGCGCAGAACTCCACCTGGGCTGGGACTACGGCATCCCCTACAGCATCGACCCGCTCAACGGCGTGGCCGTCGAACTGCAGCTTGCCCAGGGCGTCAACCAGGTGGGCCAGACTGTGGAGGACCAGACTGTCGCGGGCGTCTCGCGGGAGATCATCGCCGACTGCTGGTCGGAGCACGGCGACGCTGACGCCGAACTGCTGCTCCGGACGCTGACCTACAAGACCAAGGGCACCCTCTATTTTGGCGACAAATGGTTCTGCCGGTTCGTGGTCAGCAAGACCCCGTACACCACGCAGATTCACGGTTTCCCCCGGCTGGATATGATGTTGTTCTGCCCGAAGCCGTTCTGGTATTCGCTCACCGCGGCCAGCTATACGCTGGGCGGCTATACGGCAGCGTTCCGGTTCCCGGTCAACTATGCCGCACCCCACCGATTCGGCACGAAGAACCAGAGCGCCTTTGTGAATGCCCGGAACGCCGGAGCCCTGCCGGTGCCCTTCACGGCGGTGCTGCGCAGCGATGCTGCTGTGGTCAACCCCTGCATCGTCAACGCCGTCACCGGCGAGTGTATCCGCATCCTGACCACCCTGACGCCGGGTCAGACCATCGAGATCTACCGCACCACGACCGACAAGCTGGCCGTCAAGCGGACCGAGAATCAACAGGATGAAAACATCTTCGCGCTGCTGGATGAGGACAGCGACCTCGTGGAGCTGGCCCCCGGAGACAACCCGCTCAAGACCGACGCCGACAGCAACGTGGACAACCTGCAAGCCACCGTGACCTTCTACCCGATGTATTCGGGCATCCTGCCGGAGGTGATCGCATGACGCTGGACGTTTTAGACGAAACCACCCTCGCCCGTCTGGGCCGCATCGAGGTCTGGGTGAGCCTGTATTGGGACGAACCCTACAACACCCTGACCGAGTCGAAGCTCGAAGTCCGGCCCACGCAGGAAAACCTCGAACTGCTGCGGGAGGGCCGCTGGCTCAAGCGCAGCGACAGCAATGTGCCCATGCGCATCTGCCACCGGAGCAACGAGAACCAGGACGCGAACCTTGTCTGCACCCTGTTCCCCGCCACCTGGATCTTCAGTAAGCGAGTCTCGACGGAGACCGTCAAGGACGAGAACGCTGAGTCGGCCATGCGGCGATTGGTAGCCGCGATGCAGCCCTGGCCCCGGCTGGAGCTGGGCGGCGCGGTAGGGTTCGACACCCGCTACACCGCTCAGATCTCCGGCGGTAGCCTACTGGAATATTTCACCACCCTCGGCGCGGCCTGCGACCTGGGCTTCCGGGTGGTGCTGGCGGGCAAAAACGCCGACAAAAAGCTCGTCTTTGAAGTTTTCAGGCCCACGGCAGATCCCAACAACCGATTCAGCACAAAGTGGGGCAACTTGCAGGGTGCCAGCTGGGCCTTTGGAGACAACGACTACTGCAATGTGGCCGTGGTCCAGGGCGCAGGCGAAGGTGAAAACCGCGCCACCGTGACGGTCGGCCTGACCGACGCCGCTGGTGCCGACCGGCGGGAGCTCTACGTGGACGCCCGCGACGTCCAGCCCGACGAGGAAAAGGGCGAGACCAACCAGAGCGCCGACTATCTGCAGCGCCTCATGGACCGGGGCACCAACAAGCTGCTGGACCAGCTCCGCACCGGCAGCATCGAGATCAGCCTCGACGCCGATCTTGCTCCCGGCGATGTGGCGTTCTGCACTCTGCCGGAGCTGGGCTACCGGGCAACAGTCCGAGTGGCCGACGTCATCACACAATCCCAGGCCAATGAGACCACCCGCACCCTGCGGCTGGGAACGCCGGTCTGGCACAGGCTCTAAGGAGGGATATTTTGAGCGCAATCACGACCTATCCCCTCAACGGCATCGACTACGACGCCCGCGACGCAGCAGGCTACAACGCCACCCGCACCTCCGGCGTGTACAGCGCCGAGGAGGACTTTGCGGTCACGCCCGCAGGCGGCGTCAAAGTGACTGTGAGCGCCGGGCAGGGCTGGGTCCGGCCCGCGCGGTTCGAGGGGTACAGCATCATCATGCGGGAGGCGGAGACCCTGACCCTCGCCTTGGCGGACGGCCAGCGGCCCCGCATCGACCGCATCGTCCTGCGGTTCGACGCGGCCAGCCGGAAGAGTTCGCTGCTCATCCTGCAGGGCACCCCGGACACCCAGCCCACGGCACCGGCCATCTCCCGCACCGCCACCGTGTACGACCTCTGCCTCGCGGACGTCACCCGCCCGGCGGGCAGCACGTCCATTACCGCCGCCCACATCAAGGACACCCGCACCAACGAGGCCCTGTGCGGCATCATGCGGGACGCTGTGACGCGCATCCCGACGGAACAATTGGATGCCGAAGCACGTGCCCGGATAGACGAGATGCAACGCCGGGCCGACAAGATCATCCGCAACTATTCCGGCGGCTACATTGGACGCTATGAGCTGACACTGCAGCCTACGGGCTGGAAGACCGCTTCCGGTTCCACCGGCTACGGCTACCAGTACGATGCCACGCTGGCCGACGCCACGACAGACCATGTACCGTTTGCCAGCATTGCGCTGGGCAGTCAGGCCGTAGCCATCGAGGCCCAGGTTGCCACTGTCTGCGATGCCTACGACGGTTACATCCGGTTCGCGGCCAAGCGGGTGCCAACGACAGCCATCGTCCTAGACGTCACGCTTCTGGGCCCCGGCGGTCCTTTGGACGTTGCGACTGCACTGCTGGGGGAAGCAGTCTGCGGAAATGCCATTTGTGGAATGTAAAGGGGAACGAACATGGCAATCTCTTATGAAAAGCAGACATGGGTAGACAAAGAAACCCGTGTCAATGCAGTGCGAATGCAGCACATCGAACAGGGCATCGCAGATGTGGTCGATGCGATCAACGAACTGGAACAGCATCCCGGCGGCTCGACCGTCAATTTGACCATCGGCACCGTGACCAGCGGGGACACGGCCAGTGCCAGCATCACAAACGGCAAGCTGAACCTCGTGCTGCCGCGCGGCGAAAAAGGTGACACTGGCCCGGCTGGCCCCGGATTCACGAATGCAGCAAAGAGCTACATCCTGGCCCTGTTTGAGAATGCGGCCTACAAAAACGATACCATGCAGGCGACCTACGCTGCCCTGAAAGCGGAGTGGGGAATGGGGTCCGGAACCACCGTTACCCCCAGTGATGCACTGCCGACGCCGATCTACAAGTTGGCCGCACAGAAGACTTTTGTGCAATCCAAGAAAGAGTTCATCGACACCGGAATCAAGCCGTTCGAGACCGTGAACGATGCCATGGAGCTGACCTTGCTTGCGACGTTCTCGGTTGCAGCGGGTACATACACTGGCAGTTCCCCGGCTGCGCTGTTCGACTGCTTCAACGATAGTGACAACGATCAGCGCGGTATTATGGGTTGTACCTGGGCGAATGGTAATTTCGGCGTAAACGTCTACAAATCTGCCGGTGCATCGAATACGCTGGTGGACGATACCAAGCTGCAGTTGGCTATTCAGATCAAGGGCGGCAAGTACCGCATGACCCAGAACGGAACATTTGGTGCCTGGAACAGCATCTCGAATTATGGGACCGACAAGACGGTCTCCAAGAGCCTGCTCATCGGCGCTTCCTGGGGCGACGGCACGGCAAAGAGATTCTACTTTGGCGGCACGGTGTACGACTTTCAGGTATATGGCAAGGCGCTGACGGACGCACAGGTCAAGACCCTGCTGGCGGCTGGACTTGGCGACAGCACCGTCACGCCCAGCCAGCCCGAAACGCCCAGCACCCCCGTGACGGTGCCCGGTGAGACCGCTGTCTACGAGCTGACCAAGGCCACCGACTTCAAGATCGCCGAGGGAAAGTACATCGACACCGGGGTCAAGCTGTT
>ERZ1034976.727-NODE-727-length-29391-cov-9.685404_pt1 | contig 29391 bp, 26 predicted proteins | sample MGYA00520623_ERZ1034976 | MGnify/ENA primary metagenome ERZ1034976 (study PRJEB33766, sample SAMN09781774) | gut metagenome | biome: gut microbiome | host: Homo sapiens | place: Madagascar | study: EMG produced TPA metagenomics assembly of the PRJNA485056 data set... | reverse complement strand
GGAGAGGGCGACGGGCTGGGGCTAGGTTCGGCGGTTTCGGGGGTGCTTTGGTCGGGGAATTTTTTGTTGAAGATGTTGGTTATATTAAGGTTTAAGTTTTCAATGGCAAGCGTAAAGTTTGCGGAGAGGTCAGCCCAGCCTTGCACCAACGTTGCCTTGATGTCGGAAAAACCCTGAATCATATTATCTTTGATTTCAATGAGAACATCTAAGAGACTAGAAGTGTCACCGGTATCACCTCCCGGAGCAGGAGTAGGGGCAGGAGTTTCGGACGGTTCCGGGCTGGGGGACGGGCTAGGTGTTTCATAGGTGATATAGTAGTAGTTATTGGTTACACTATCGTAGGTATAGTATTGTTTGGTTTCGTTGTTGTAGATGATGGGGTTATTGCTGATGTTGGTAACGGTTTCGTTGTTCTCGTTGACGGTAGTGTACTGGGGGTAGATGTAGGTCAGGTTGGTGCTGTTGTCCTGGTAGATGTTGCCGTTCCACGTGTTGTTGTTGATGGTGATGTTGTTTGTCTGGTTGATAGTTGTGGTGTTCGTGACATATGAAACGGGGATAGAATCATATCTTAAAAAAGCTTCGGAGTTATGAGGAATCCATAGAGTTGACCAATGCGGATATAAATAAGATTTATTAGAACTGCCGGTTTTAGTAATAGTATTAAAGCCAACACTAACATCACAACTTGTAAAATCAGAAGTTGTCTTATCGTTGTAATCACCTTTGATACCGAACTTGACAAAATAGGTTGTATCTTTAGATGCAGCAAAACCAAAAACACCTTTATTAGACGAACGATACGGATGCTCAATTGACCAAAGCTCTTTTGCATCATCGGAAGAATAACAATAAGAACCCATACCCGTATAAGCTTTTACACCACTTGCGACACTCAAGTAGCCAGCAGCAGAAACATTGACTCTATAACCGCCGCCAAATGTAATATTAGCATCTGACGAGCCGCCATTTGTAACTTTAATGCCGGACGGCGTCCCGACAATAGCAATATTTCCACTGGTAAAAGAATAGTTGTCTATTTTAGTAGGAGAATCTACAGCATATTTACTGGATGAAGCATCAATAGAGAGAGGATATAAACGCAGAGGTGCAGAAACAGTATAAGCGCCGGTAGGGCTGACGGAGGGAGTACCGGTGTCGTCTGCGTAGCCACTGGGGTGACGGCCAACGCCGCCAGTACCGGCAGAGCCGCCGCCGGTTTCGTACTTTTTGGCAGTGGCGTTTTTGCCAAAAGTTTTATCTTTCCATTCTTTCAAATAATCCGAAATCAGGTTGCCAGAGCCGCTATCAAAATCTTTATAGCCAGTGAAACCCATGCAATTCCAATCATAGTAAGTATACTGACAGGAAGTGCAATGCCGTCTTTTACAAGAAAGAGGAAGACCAATATCGGGAATTGAAGTTGTGCAATCATTCCATGTCTCATACGTGCGTTTACCGCATTTAGGACATGTATCTAAAACATCATCTGCAAATGCGGCAAGAGGAACCATGCAACACAGCATCAAAATTGCAGTTGCAACGGCTATTATTTTCTTGACCATGTGAACACTCCCTGCTATAATCATGGTGAGGTGAAAAAAATGGATTTAAAACGCATTGCAACAATTATAGGTGTTGCATTGATAAGTTATTTCGGATTTTACATAACTGTGTTTGTATACAATTTTATTGCAATACTATTTACAACACCCGAGAACCAATACAGGGTATTAGCAATATTTACAGCTATAATAGTAACGACTATATATGCACTTAAAACTCGCCGCCAGTAATGGCGGCTTTTTAGTTGTCGTTAGAATCTTTGGTATCTCCACGAACCAGTTTTTTCATGTTGAGGCAACAAATACGAAAGGAGTCAAGGAAGAGATAGCATGCAAAAAGACAACCCAAGATGCCAAGAATATTGAGAACACTATTCAAAATCGTAAGCATATATAAAACCTCTTTCGATAGAAAAAACATAAGGGGCCAGGGCGCGAAGCTCTGGCCCCTTTGGGCTTGCCCGATTAGCCGCGGGCGGCGTTCTTCAGGCTAGAGAAGATGTGGATACCCACGGGCACCAGACCAGCGGCCAGGCAGAACAGCAGGATAGGCTGCTTAGTGATCTCGGTAACGACGGTGCCAGACAGGGTGAACACATCAGACATGGCGGCGATAACGGTTTCCATAGCGCTTTTTGCAACCTCTGCGCCAGCTTCAACAGAAGTAGGATTCATGGTTGCTTCTCCTTTCTTCAAAATTTTGTATGTAATCGCTTGCTGTTGGGGGCTTGCGTTACAACTGGTAATCGTGAGGAACAGCGGAAACTGTGCAGGTTTTATCCTCATAGTTGATGATAAGGGCGCTGTAGTTGGGCGCTTGCTTATCGTAAGCGGATAAGATGTCCTGCTTGATGTCCCGCAGGTCACTTGCGGCCTTTTTGCTACCGAGGAATTCCAGCGTCCGCGCGTAGCTGTTTATTGTATCGAAGTCTACGATAGTTTTTTGAATAACTCGCATTTTAGAAATTCCCTTTCAGGCTGTCCGGCATAATGCCGAAGCCGTCCACATCGGTGACTTTTTGGCTGTTACCCAGCGCGGCGATACGTTCTTGCAAGGCTAGGCGCTCTTGCAGGCTTTGCGCCATCTCCCGCAGGCGTTGCCGCTCTAGGAACTGGTCGCGCCACATTGAATAGTTCTTGCGGAATGTGGCCCAGCATCCTTGCTCATAGGCCCAGCGGCACAACTCGTTAAACGTGTCAAAGGTGGGCATGTCCAGCAGGATCTGCACCTGGTCATCTTCCATTTGGGTCATACCGGCGTGTTCGCTGGGTTCCTCAAATTCATGACTTCCTACAATGTCCTTGCTGTACTGGTACTTGTCCGGGTCGAGCATGTGCCACAGGTAAACGTAAGCCTTGTACAGGTTGTTCACCTTGCGGATGGTGTTAACCGGGACACCCAGGTCGCGGGCAATGCCGGAGAAATACCGGGCATTAGGGAAACTGCATACAAAGTGGATGTGCGGCTTTTTCAGGTCGCCAGGTTGCCACTCTGGCGGCTCTCCGTTCTTCTCGATGTAGGCTTGATATGCCTTTTCGGTGTGTACGTCCTTATCGTGCAAGGCCCAGGCACACGGGAAATTTTCTTGCGCGTACTTGATGGCCATCTCTTGGCTCTCCGGGTACAGCACAAACATGCACTGCCGACTTCTTAGCCTTTTTGGTGGGGATTGTGTCTCGCCCATTTTCCTACCGCCTTTTACTGTCATTTTTTATTTGCCTTTTGACACTGACACTGACACTCCAAAGGACGTAGCGCCTTTGGAGTGTCAGGCGAGCGTCTGACGGAAGCTATTTACATGGTGGCGGCTGGGCGTTTTCTGGTGGGGCGGGAATCACTTCACAAGCTCCCAACTCTTGATTTTGCCATAGATGACTTCAAGGTCAAACTGGTGGCCAATGACCTTGGAAAGGTCATCCATTGCGCCGACCGAGCCGAGCATATCGGCAGAGTCAACGACCTTGATGGCGCACTGTTCCGCCTTCTGACCGGCACAGCCAACCAGCCGTTTAAGGGTCACGCAGTGGAACACGATGTTATCATAGTGAATTTTCTTGTCGGGCTCGTCTTTCGGGGTGAAGTCACCAGTTTTGCGCTCAACGCCAATAACCTGATACAACATTTCTTTTCTCTCTTTCCGCTGGGCTTACTTTTTTTAATTTCTTTACTGCCAGCACTCATGTTTTTGTACTTTTCGGTCAGGTTCAAGGTCTTTCGGCCTTTGTCAGGATTATAAAACTCTAGGCTTGCGGGGAGCCTTTAAAGTAGTACTTGCCAAATTGGTCGTTGTCCTGTATAATTAAAAAGTTATCGTTTATAGAGAGCAACACTACAACGAGGTTTATTATGCTGACTAAATATCTGACTGTATTTTTCGTCTCGATGGTGCCGCTGATCGAGCTGCGCGGCGCGATCCCCATCGGCGTGGGGCTGGGCCTGCCGCTGTGGCAGGTGTACATCATCTCCATCATCGGCAACATGCTCCCGGTGCCGTTCATCTTCTTTCTGGCCCGCAGGGTGCTGGAGTGGGGCGCGGATAAGCCGGTCATCGGCAAGTTCTTCACCTTCTGCCTGGAGAAGGGCCACAAGGGCGGCGAGAAGCTGAAGGCCAAGGCCGGCCGCGGCCTGCCCTGGGCGCTGCTGCTGTTCGTGGGTATCCCCCTGCCGGGCACCGGTGCCTGGACCGGCACACTGGCCGCCAGCCTGCTGGACATGGATTTCAAATCCAGCGTGCGTGCCTGCATGGGCGGCGTGCTGCTGGCCGGGTGCATCATGGGTGTGGTCAGTTTGCTGGGCTTCTCGGCCTTTGGTGCGATTGCCGGGTAATTTTTAAACAATAAAAGGATGCAAGGAGTAAGTTCCTTGCATCCTTTTTTATCGTTATTGCGGGCCCCTAAAGCCTCCCTTGTGTAAAGGGTGACTCCCCACAGTGTGGGGAGATGTCGCGAAGCGACAGAGGGGCCCGACGCGTAAGCGGGTGGCACGGCGGTAGCCGTGACGGAGGGATTGTGATTTTACGGGGGTAGGTCGATGTATGGGTAAGGTCACAATCCCCCACCGCTTCGCGGAGCCCCCTTTACACAAGGGGGCCTTTTAAGGGGTACTTATTCTAATCCCATCACTTCATCTACCGGCAGGGCGGCTGTTACACCGTGGGCGGGGGTGTTCAGGCCGCAGGCGGCGGTGACTGCCTGCATGACGGCGGATTTCTGCTCCTGCGGGACGACGATCATAACAAAATCCTGCTCCTCCCGAATGGAAATGCCCAAAAAGCTGCTGGCCTCCTCGGTACTGCAGCGGCTGCCTTTCAGCACTGTGCCGCCGCGGGCCCCTGCTTTGCGGGCAGCGTCCACAGCTTCGTCGCCGTGGCCCGCCTTGACGGAAACCCACAGCAGGGCGTAGGGATGGTCCTTCATGGTGTGTTCCTCCTTTTCAGCAGTGGGTCCGGCACAGTCCGCCGGGGCGGTCAACTGCAAAATGCTGTTCTGTACGCCGGTCAGCGGCAGGGTCACGGCGATGCCTGCGCCGCGCTTGTGGTAAGAAAGCGCCTTGTTGATGGCCCCGAACACCGCCGGGACGTTGGCGCGGGGCAGCAGGCCCGCCGTCAGCACGCGGGTGGTGCCGCCCAGGCCGATGGCATCCAGCAGCTCAGACGGGGCTGTGCCCTTGGCGCGGGCTTCAAAACAAAGGGGGATGCCGTTTTTTTGCAGCACTTCCACCACGCGGTGCTCATCCTCGGCCTGCGTGACCGAAAGGAGCAGCCGCAGGCAGGGGGTGCGTTTTTGCGTTGCAGCCATATCAGTATTCCTCCAGTTCCACCACGGTGTCGTCCAAAATGTTGGGGGCGGTCTGCGCCTGGGTGCGGCGGGCATACAGCAGGCCCATGATCTGGATGGCGATGAGCGGAGCCAGGGCGACCAGCGCCACGATACCGAAGGCATCGGTGACGACGTTGCCGCCCACCGCGCTGCATGCTCCCATGGCCAGCGGCAGTAGGAAAGTGGATGTCATCGGGCCGCTGGCAACGCCGCCGGAGTCAAACGCGATGCCTACAAACACCGGCGGGACAAAGCGGCTCATGATAAGCGCCGCCGCGTAGCCGGGGATGAGCACCCAGTAGATGCTAAGTCCGGTCAGCACGCGCAGCATGGCCAGCGCCACCGCCACGGCCACACCGGCCTGCAGGGCGCGGTTCATGGCATGGCGGGAGATGGTGCCGCCGGTGATCTCCTCGACCTGTTCGTTGAGCACCTGCACCGCTGGCTCGGCCTTAACGATGTAGTAGCCGATGAGCATGCCGATAGGAAGCAGCGCCCAGCGCAGGGGGCCGCTGCCCAGGCCGCTGCCCAGCAGATTGCCTACGGGCGCGAACCCGACGTTGACACCGGTGAGGAACAAAATCAGCCCGATAATGGTATACACAAAACCCAGCACCATACGCACCAACTGGCGCGGTTGGAAGCTGCGGGTCAGCGCCTGGAACAACACAAACACGCCCACGATGGGCAGCGTGCTTTGCAGCACCTCGGCCGTATAATGGGGCAGGTCCTGCAAAAAGGCCAGTGCCACATCCTGGGTAGTAATGACCGGGGCCAGCTGCACGGCGTCATAAATCGTCTCCGTGGGGTGGTAGAAGATGCCCAGCAGCATGACCATCAGGATGGGGCCAACACTGCACAGAGCGATGAGGCCGAAGCTGTCGTTGGCGCTGTCCTTATCGCTGCGGGCAGCTGAGAAGCCGATGCCCAGCGCCATGATAAAGGGCACCGTCATGGGGCCGGTGGTGACGCCGCCGGCATCAAAGGCGACGGCCAAAAATTCATTGGGGACAAAAAGGGACACCACGAACAGCAGCAAATACAGCCCCAGCAGCATTTTGGACAGCGGCACGCGGTACAAAATGCGCAGCACCGCCACGGCGGTGAACACGCCGACACCCGCCGCCACCGTCCAGATAAGCACGGCGTTGGGGATGGCCGCCACCTGGTTGGCCAGCACCTGCAGATCGGGTTCTGAGATCGTGATGATAGCGCCCATGGCAAAGCAGATGACAACGGCCAGCCATGTTTTTTTCTGGCGCACGATGCTGCCGCCTATTCCCTGGCCCAGCGGGGTCATGGAGATCTCGGCACCCAGCTGGAAGAAGCCCATGCCCACGATGAGCAGCACCGCCCCCGTTAAAAACAGGGCCAGCGTACCCACCTCCATGGGCACCAGCGTGACGCTGAGTACCAGCACGATGACCGTGATGGGCAGCACACTGGTCAGGGCTTCGCGGGTCTTTTCTTTGAGTTTTTCGTTCATTCGGCCTCCTTTTGCATGTAAGGGGGTCAGGCGGGCATCAGCGGTTTTCCAGCGGCACGTAGTCCCGCGGGGTCATGATGCTCTGGTAGGCGGGGCGGATGATCTTATCCACATTGACCAGCTCCTCCATGCGGTGGGCGGACCAGCCCACGATGCGCGCCACGGCGAAGATGGGGGTGTACAGCTCCACGGGGATACCCAGCATGTCATAGACGAAGCCGGAGTAGAAGTCGACGTTGGTAGACACGCCTTTATAAATATGGCGTTTTTCTGCGATGACTTTGGGGGCCAGCCGCTCGATGGTGTTGTAATATTCAAAATCGCGGGCGCGGCCCTTGGCATCGGCCAGCTGGTGCACAAAGTTTTTGAACACCACGGCGCGGGGGTCGCTGAGGGAGTAGACCGCGTGGCCCATGCCGTAGATCAGGCCCTTCTGGTCGAAGGCCTGGCGGTCGACGATGCGGGACAGGTAGTCGTGCATGGCGGCTTCGTCGGTGGGGTCGGTGACGTGGGCGCGGATGTCGTCCATCATCTGCATGACCTTGATGTTGGCACCGCCGTGCTTGGGGCCTTTCAGGCTGGAAAGCGCCGCCGCAATGACCGAGTAGGTATCCGACCCGGAGGAGCTGACCACGCGGGTGGTGAAGGTGGAGTTGTTGCCGCCGCCATGCTCCATATGCAGCAGCAGGGCGATGTCCAGCACATGGGCTTCCAGCTCGGTGTATTTCTGGTCGGGGCGGAGCATCTGCAGCAGGTTTTCGGCGGTGGAAAGCTCCGGTTTGGGGCGGTGGATGTACATGCTGCCGCCGCACTCATAATAATGGTAGGCGTGGTAGCCGTAGACGGCCAGCATGGGGAAGACGCTGATGAGCTTGATGCACTGCTCCAGCTGGGTCTGCAGGTCGGTCTTGCCGATGTCGTCATCGTAGCTGGCGAGGGTGAGCACACTGCGGGTCAGCGAGTTCATCAGATCGTGGCTGGGGGCTTTCATGATGACGTCCCGCACAAAGTTGGTGGGCAGGTCGCGGCATTTGACCAGGCTGTCCTTGAAAACATCCAGCTGGGCCTCGTTGGGCAGGTCACCGATAAGGAGCAGGTAGGCGGCTTCCTCAAAGGCATAGCGCTTGCCGCGCAGGCCCCGGATGAGGTCATACACGTTGTAGCCGCGGTACCAGAGTTTTCCGTCGCAGGGCACTTTTTTACCGTCCTTCTCCTCAAAAGCATCAATGCGGGAGATGTTGGTAATGCCTGCCAGCACGCCTTTGCCGTCCTGGTCGCGCAGGCCGCGCTTGATGTTGTATTGGCCAAAAAGGGATGGGTCGATGCGGTTGTTGGTGACACATTCCTCGGTAAAAACGGCAGCTTCTTTTGCAATAGCGGCGTAATCGCTCATGGGTATGACCTCCTTTTCTTCTGTTCCCCTGTTTCGCGGACGGTTCGGCATCTTGTGCGCGTTTCGTCCAGATTCTTTCCCGGATGCGAACTATTTTTATACGTTGCGTACATTTTAAATTATACAGTACGGCTGTATGGCCTGTCAAACAAAGTTTTTATGAACAAGCTGTATAAAACAGCAAAAATGTCCCACAATGCAAGATTTGCATTGCAGGACATTTTTGCAAGATTATATGGAAAGAAAAAGAAAGGAGGAAATGTTTATAGAAAACGCGGGGTAGGGAGAGCCTCCCTTGTGCAAAGAGGGCCTTTGGGTTGCGGCACTTTTACTGCGCACTATTCCCCAAAGTGACGTTGAGGGTCAGGACCTTGCCGTCGCGCTCGACCTGCAGGGCGACGGTGTCGCCCACCTGCTTGTCGGCCAGGTAGCTCTTGACGGTGGAGGTGCTGCTGACAGCCGTGTCATCGATGGCGATGATGCGGTCGCCGCGTTGCACACCGGCAGTCTCGGCGCCGCCGCCCTTGGTGACATCAGCCACGTAGACGCCCAAAGCGGACACACCGTACTGCTGTGCGGTGGAGGAATCCTGAACGTCCAGGATGCTGACGCCCAGCACCGGGCGGGCCACAGCGCCGTTTTCGATCAACTGCTGGGCAATGTCCATAGCGGTGTTGATGGGGATGGCAAAGCCGATGCCCTCGGCCTCGCTGTAGCTGCTCTTGGCGTTGACCACGCCGATCAGCTCACCGTTTGCGTTGAACAGACCGCCGCCGGAGTTGCCCGGGCTGATGGATGTATCGGTCTGGATCAAGGTCATATCGTTATCTTCCACGGTGACCTGACGGTTCAGGGCGCTGACGATGCCCTGGGTAACGGTGTTGGACAAGGTGCCCAGCGGGTTGCCCACAGCCACAGTGGTCTCACCGACAGCCAGCTTATCGCTGTCGCCGATGACTGCCGGGGTCAGGCCGGTGGCATCGATCTTCAGCACGGCAATATCGGAAGTAGAGTCGGCGCCGACAACGGTGGCGTCATAGCTCTGGTCGCTGCCGTTGATCTGGACCTTCACGCTGGTAGCGCCGCTGACCACATGGGCGCAGGTGAGGATGTAGCCATCCTGGCTGATGATGATGCCGGAACCGGCACCGCTCTGCACATAGTAGCCGCCAAACCAGGTCTGGCTGCTGCTCATCTGCTCGGTGGTGATGGCCACCACACTGGGGGAGGCCACAGCAGCGATCTGCTGCATGGTCATAGAAGTGCCATCGGTGCTGCCGGTGTTAGAGGCATCGGTGCTGGTGTCGCGCTGGACTTCCTGCACGACCACCTGGTTGCCGGTCAGGCCGGCACGGCTGGCCACCACGGCACCGCCGAAGCCGCCGCCGAAGCCCAGGGCCACCGCGCCGACACCAGCGAGGACGCGCAGCAGGACCTTGTTATGCTTTTTTTCTTTCTTGGGGGGCTGCTGCGGGGCACTGGCGTAGCTGTAGCCATTGTAGCCGCCGTTGCTGCCGCCATTGCCGCCGCTGAAACTGCTGGTGTAGCCGTTGTTCTGGCCGTAGGCGTTGTTCGGCTGGTTGTAGGTGTTGGCACCGGTGTTATTGGTGCTGTTGCCTGCCGAGTAATCGGTGCGGGCGGTGTTGGCGGTGTTCATGCCGCTGCTGCCCACGTTGGGGTAGCCGCCCTGCTCGGGCTGGCTGGGCTGATCAGGCCGGGTTGCAGAATCCTGGTTGGCTTCGTTCCGGGGCTGGTTGTTGTTCTGGCCCTGATTGGGGTCGGGCGTATTGCCGCCCTGGCCGTTATTGTAAAGACCGGAGTAATCGTATTCGTTGCTCATACTGGTCCATCCTTTCGCGTGAGATTTGGGAAGCGTCGGGGCAATGTCCCTGGGTCTTTCGTTCCCTTTTTGCTTTCTATGCCTATAGTATACCGGCCAATTGTGAAATAGGTTTCTCGGCCGGGTGAAAAGAATGTGAAAATGCTCCCATTTCGGCGCTTGACAGGCGGTGCTGAGGCCTGTATGCTGGATGTAGTTTGTAAAAGGAAGTGCCTGCCATGAAAATCACCCACGAAGCCGGGAAATACGTATTATACAAAGAAAAGACCGTCATCGGCACGGCTGCGCTGGAGGACGGGCGACTGTGGGTGGAGATCGACCCGGCCTGGCGGCAGCGGGGGTACGGCAGCTATCTGGTCAAGGAGATCTTGCAGCAAAACGGCGGGTATGACGTCAAACGCGAGACCCGCTTTACCGCCGGCCCTGCCGCTGACGAAGCCGCCGGGGCCTTATTGAAAAAGTTCGGCTTTCTGCCCCAGGGCGGCGAGATGGTCCGCCGCCGGGTGCCGGATCTTTCGGCGGTGCAGCTTTGCCATGAATTTTTGACAGCCCACCTCCAGCCGGGCGGACTGTATGTGGACGCCACCTGCGGCAACGGCCACGACACCGAGTTTTTGTGCCGCCTGGCAGGACCCACGGGCAGGGTGCTGGCGCTGGATATTCAGCCTGCCGCCGTGGAAAACACCAACACACGGCTGGGCGCCGCCGGGCTGGGGGCCATCGGGCAGGCATTGGTGCACGACCACGCACGTTTGGCCGAACTGGTCGCCCCCGGCACGGCGGATTGCGTGCTGTTCAATTTTGGCTGGCTGCCTGGCGCCGACCACGAGGTGCACTCCACCGCCGATGGCAGTCTGCCCGCCCTGCAGGCCGCGCTGGATGCCCTGAAGCCGCGCGGTGTGCTGGCGGCGGTGCTGTACAGCGGACAGGTCATCGGTGACAGTGAAAAGCAGGCGGCGCTGGGATTTTTCCGCGCCCTGCCGCTGACAAAATACACCGTGCTGGTCTGTGAGTTTGCCAACTGGGCCAGCACCGCTCCCCTGCCCTGCTTCGTGATAAAAAAGTAACGCTTGCCCCCGCCGCGGCGGAATGGTATGCTTGTAGTATCGAACTTTTCCGCCTATGGGCGGGGCATAGAAAGAGGCTGCCTTTTGCAGAAAGAGACCTTTATCAAGCAATATGCGGCGGGACTGAACCCCCAACAGCTGGCCGCCGTGCAGGCCGTGCATGGGCCGGTGCTGCTGCTGGCCGTGCCGGGCAGCGGCAAAACCACCGTGCTGGTGACCCGTTTGGGCTACATGGTGCTGTGTTGCGATGTGCCCCCGGCGCAGATCTTAACGATGACCTACACAGTGGCCGCCACCCACGAGATGCGCGGCCGCTTTGCCGCCCGTTTTGGGGCGGAGCTGGCCGGGCAGATGACCTTCCGCACCATTAACGGGCTTTCGGCGGTGATTTTGCAGTATTACAGCCGGGTCTACGGCCGCCGCCAGCCAGAACTCCTGACCAACGAGGGCGACATCACCCGGATGCTGACCGACATCTGGCAGCAGGTGAACCGGGAGTTTCCCACCGAGAGCACGCTGAAAGAGCTGCGCACGGCCATCACCTACATTAAAAATATGGCGCTGACCGACGAGGAAATTGAAGGGTTGGAAACGGATTTAGCCAGCCTGCCGGAGCTGTACCGCCGCTACCAGGCCGCGCTGAAACGAGCCGGGCAGATGGACTACGACGACCAGATGGTGTTTGCGCTGCAAATTCTGCGGGCCGCGCCGCCGGTGCTGGCGTATTTCCAGCAGCGGTATAAATATTTTTGCGTGGATGAGTCGCAGGATACCTCCAAAATTCAGCACGAAATTATACGGCTGCTGGCCGGGCGCAGTCTGAACCTGTTTATGGTAGGCGACGAGGACCAGAGCATCTATGGGTTCCGCGCCGCCTACCCCCAGGCACTGATGGACTTTGAGCAGGTCTACCCCGGCGCGCAGGTGCTGCTGATGGAGGAAAACTACCGCTCCAGCGAGGAGATCGTGGCCGCCGCCAACGCCTTTGTGGCCCGTAGCCGCTACCGCCGCCCCAAAACCTTGCGGGCGACGCAGGGGGCGCAGTGCCCGATCGAGATACGGCACATCACCCGGCGCGAGGAGCAGATCAACTGGCTGTTTGAGGAAGCCCGGCGCGGCGGCGGGGAAACGGCGGTGCTGTTCCGCAACAACGAAAGTGCGCTGCCGCTGGTGGACCTGTGTGAGCGGCGGGGTGTGCCCTACCGGTTTAAAAAGGCCGACCTGACGTTTTTCACCCACAAAATTGTGCTGGATGCCGTGGATTTTTTGCGCTTTGCCTACGAGCCGGCCAACGGTGAGCGGTTTTTGCGGCTGTACTACAAGTTTGGGCTGGCGCTCTCCCGCCAGAGAGCGCTGGCGGCCTGCGGGGCCAGTGCCCACACCGGGCGGCCGATTTTGGAGGAGCTGATCCGTGACCCCGAGACAAAGACCCGGATGCGGGAATCGCTGGGGGATATTTACGCGGCGTTTAAGCGCATCCCGCAGCTGAACGCCGCCGATGCGCTGGACGCCGTGCGTCACGGCTGCGGCTACGGCGCGTACCTGAACCAGAAGGGCATGGACACCGGCAAGCTGGCTATTTTGGAAATGCTGGCCGAGCAGGAGCCTAACGCCCTGCGCCTGTTGGACCGGCTGGAAGAGCTGCGGATGCTGATTGCCGCGAAAGCCGATGTAAACAGCGATGTTCCGTTTGTTTTATCGACGATCCACTCCAGCAAGGGTCTGGAGTATGACCGGGTGGTGCTGCTGGATGCCTTTGACGGCGTGCTGCCCGCCAAGCCGGAGATCTGCTGCCGCACCCCCGAGGACACCCGCCAATACGAGGAGGACCGCCGCCTGTTTTACGTGGCAATGACCCGTGCGCGGCACAAGCTGGTGTTGTTCGATTGCAAGACGATGCCCTCGGTTTTTGTGCAGGAAGTAATTTTTAATTTGCCCGAGAGCCGTGCCGAACGGGAGCGAGCCAAGGCCGAAACCAACCGGGTGTTGGGGCGGAATAAGCCTACGGCTGCCGGGCCTGCGTTGCCGCCGGTGGATGTGGCGGCTGTGACCCGCGTAGGGGCCGCCGTGCAGCATGCGGTGTTCGGGCGAGGGGTCGTAACCGAATTTGACGGACGGTTTGTTACTGTGGAGTTCTCGGGGATGCGGGTCAAGAAATTAGATGCTGCGTTGGTGGCGGAAAAGCATTTGCTGTGGGATTTGTGATTGCGGCTGATGGTTGTCACCGCATGGGGTGACAACCGTATATAACAGCATCCTGCGGTAAGGTTCTTCTTTTTTGTGACCAAAAGGGAAGCGAAAAAGTCTCGCTGCTGCGAGGCAGCACGAAAGGTAAAAACACATATGAAAAAGATATTACTCCTCGCCACTGGCGGCACCATCGCCAGCAAACCCACCGCCGCCGGCGGCCTGGCGCCGGCCATTACCTCGGAAGAACTCCTTTCTTTCGTGCCGGAGCTGGCCAAACTCTGCGAGATCGACGCGGTGCAGCTGTTCAGTTTGGACTCTACCAACGTAGGCCCGGAGCAATGGCAGCAGCTGGTCCATGCCATCCGCCAAAACTACGATGCCTACGACGGTTTCGTCATTGCCCACGGCACCGACACGATGGCCTACACCGCCGCCGCGCTGAGCTACATGATCCAGAACAGCGCTAAGCCGGTGGTGCTGACCGGCAGCCAAAAATCCATCTACAACCGCGATACGGACGCCCGCAACAACCTGTACCGCGCCTTTTTGTATGCCAGCAGCGATTTTGCCTGGGGCGTGCAGCTGGTATTTGACAACAAGGTCATCCTGGGCACCCGCGCCCGCAAGACACGCACCAAAAGCTTCAACGCCTTTTCCAGCATCGACTACCCCGAGACCGCTGTGTTCCGGGATATGCGGCTCATCCCCTTTCTGCGCCGCCCCGACCCGATGCCGCCTGTGCAGTTTTACGAGCAGCTGGACCCCGCCGTCTTCGTACTGCGGCTGGTGCCCGGCATGCGGGCGGACATCATCCCGCTGCTGGCACCTCACTACCGGGCACTGGTGGTGGAAAGCTTCGGCGTAGGCGGCCTGCCCGGCGGCGAGCACGGCGAAATGTACGCCCGCCTGCAGGATTGGTGCACCAGCGGCCGTCTGGCTGTGTTTACCACCCAGGTCCCCCACGAGGGGTGCGACCTGGCGGTGTATGAGGTGGGCCGCTCGGTGAAAGAGCTGCCCGGCGTGCTGGAAGCCAAGGACATGACCCCCGAGGCCGTGGCCGTAAAGCTGATGTGGGCGCTGGGCCAGACCACCGACCGCGCCGAGGCCATGCGGCTGTTTACCACGCCGGTCGAGTGGGACATTGTATAAAACAACTAAAAACACCCCGCCGGGGCTGTACGCAATGCACAGTCCCGGCGGGGTGCTTTGTATCAGGAATCGCTTTTATAACGAGGAACGCGGTTGCAAACTTAGTCGTTCAGCAGGGCGATCTTGCGGATGGACGGATCGTGGGTGTCGTTGAAGTCGAAAGCAGCCTGGGCGTCGGTCAGCTTGAAAGTATGGCTGATGGAGCCGTTCAGGTCGATCTTGCCCTTGTTGATGAGGTCGATGACGGTCTGGAAACGGTGGTTCTGCAGGCGGCTGCCGCGAACGTCCAGCTCTTTGCTGGTGATGACGAACTGGTTGATCTCATCGGGGGCGATGCTGAAGCCCATGGTAATGACGCGGCTTGCGTTGCCGGCGGCCTTGCAGGCGGTCAGGAAACTGCCATGGAAGCAGGCGCAGTCGATGACGACCGTCGGGCCGTAGCCATCGGTCAGCTCCTTAGCGCGGGTGACGACATCCTCGGTCTTGGAGTTGATGACGTCGGTAGCGCCGTTCTGGAGGGCTGCCTCCAGCTTGGGCTCGTCGATGTCCACGACGATGATCTTGCGGGGGCTGTACAGGTTGACGATGCGCAGCATGCTGCTGCCCAGAGCGCCGGCACCGATGATCATAACGGTGTCCTGGAACTCCAGCTGGGCACGGCTGCAAGCCTGCACGGCGATGGTGGTGGGCTCGATCATAACGGCATCCTGGTAGCTCAGGCTGTCGGGCAGGACATAAACGTCGCTCTCGGGCACGGCCATGTACTCGCGGTAGCCGCCATCGATATGGACGCCGCGGACCTGCAGGTGCTCACAAACATTGGGACGGCCCTTGCGGCAGGCATAGCAGGTGCCGCAGGCAGTGACCTGGTCCACGATGACGCGGTCGCCGACCTTGATCTTTTTGGCGTTGTCGCCGACTTCCTCAACCACACCGACGATCTCGTGGCCGATGACGCGGGGATAGGTGGCGGCGGCGTTGGTGCCGTGGTAAATGCCCACGTCAGAGCCGCAGATGCCGGCGGCCTTGATCTTGACCAGGACGTTGTTCTTGGCGTCGATGGTGGGCTTATCCATATCGATGATGCGAAGATCATTGGGCTTTACGATCTGAACTGCTTTCATGTGTAAACCTCCCGGGTTTCTCATGTACAGAAATGACTTGGTTTTTCTCATTCAGCGAACTGACATGCTGACATGTCAGTTTCAACATCGTCATTGTAGCATGGCGGGTCAGGAATGTCAACACCTGTTTTGTAATTCATCAAAATAACAAAAGCGGCGGTGGTTTTTTGCACATTTTGCATAAGTGTATCGTTAAGTATTTAGCGAGCATACGCCTGTTTTTTGTGTATTTGGGCAGTTGGGCTTTCTGGTTCCGTGGTTTTTCCATTTACTGCTTGCAGTCCCCTGCCGGATGTGTTACAATAGCAGTAAGCCATCCGGCATGCTGACATGTCAGTTACAGAGTAAGGAGCACATCATGCCCAGCCCGACCAACAAAGCGCAGGACAATTCCATCCGGGAGAATGTCTACCGCGTTATCCGAGAAAATATCACCTCGCTGCAGCTGGCGCCCGGCACCACGGTAAGCACACAGGAGCTGGCCGCGAAGCTGCAGGTCAGCCGCACGCCGGTGCGGGAGGCGTTCATCCGCCTGCAGAAAGAGGATCTGGTGGAGATCACACCGCAGAAAGGCACGATGGTCTCCCGCATCGATCTGACCCGTGCCGAGAAAGAGCGGTTCATCCGGGAGAGCCTGGAAACTGCCATTCTGCCGTTGTTTTTGCAGAACTGCACTGAGCCGGACCTGAAAGAGCTGGAGCTTTTGATCGAGAAGCAGAAAGCCTGTTTTACCGGGCTGAAGCCGCTGGAGTTCATCGCGCTGGACAACCAGTTTCATCAGCGGTTCTTTGAGCTTGCGGGGCAGGATTTAAGCTGGGACGTGGTGGCATCCACAAACCCGCACTACAACCGCCTGCGCGTGCTGACGGTGCAGAACGCCGCCACCTTTGACGGCGCGGTGCGCCAGCATGAGGTGATGATGGACCAGATCCGCCGCCGGGACATCGACGCCCTGCGCCGGGAACTGACCGACCATGTAAGGAAAATTATCGCGGAGAAGAACGTTTTGCTTCAATTGTATCCTGATTACTTTGCAACGGCTCAACAGGAGATGAAGTTGTAATCGCTCTTTGGCTCCCTCTGCGCGGCAGAGGGGCCCGGCTGCGTAAGCGGTCCCGCGAAGCGGGTGAGGGAGAAATCTTCGTATCCGCAACAGCTAAAATTTTTGTCTCTCCCTCCGCCCCTGCGGGGCACCTCTCTCTCAGAGGGAGGCTCCAGGCAAAAACGGCAGACACCTATTACAGGTGCCTGCCATTTTTAATGCAAAATTTTCTTTAATGTTTCTATTAACTTTGGTATCCCGATGGGCTTACCGATAGGGCCGTTCATGCCAGCTTCCCGGGCGGCGCATTTGCCCTCAGCGAAGGCGTTGGCTGGTGGCCACGATGGGGATGGACGCCAGCGCATGGTACGGCAGGGCACGGATGCGGCTCATGTCCAGTACGTCGTTGATGAGGGAAAGCACCAATGATGATGCGCACCAAAAACACCACTGCACATGCCGTGGATCCCAGCGCCGTGCTTTTGCGGCCGGCCTCGTCCGACTGATCTTAGATCTGGTCGTACTGCACCCGTTCCAGCCCGCCGTACAGCAGGATTAAGAATTTTTGATTATTTTCCCTGTTTCTTTCCTGTCCGCGTTTTATTCGCCCTGCGGGCCTTGAGTATTGAACTTGACTCTGTGGTGTGTTATACTTTTATCGTATACTTATTTATAATAGGGAGATTGTGTGATGGAGAACCTCCGATCCAAACCGTTCTGGGACCGCTCGCCGCTGGAAAGCCTGGCGGACGGCTATAAAAAGCTTCCGCGGAACTTCAAGTTGTGCATGCTGGCGACCTTTATCATCGGCCTGGCCGCGCATATGTACTGCTATACCAATATGCTGACGGGGGCGGATGATGCGTTCCTGTTTTCCGACACGCGCACCTTTGCCGACGGTGCTTCTGGTACACGTTGGCTCCTTGCGATATACTTTGCCTTAATTAAAACGATCCGCATGCCCTGGCTACTGGGCGTCATGACCCTGCTGCTATACGGCGTTGCGGCATGGCTTGTGTGCGAGACTTTGTCCATCACCTCTTCAGTAGGTATTATCCTTGTTTCCGGGCTGATGGTCACCTCCCCCACGATGATCTCCTCCAACTTTTACCTGACCAGCGCCCACATGTATGCCGGTGCCCTGCTGTTTGCCTGTCTGGCCGCGTATGCCTACAAAAAGTGGCGGCACAGCTGGATTGCCGCGTTTGTATTTATGCTGCTATCCGAAGGTAGTTACGCTGCTTACATCAGCATGACGCTGTGCCTGTTTTTCCTGTGCAGCCTGAAAGAATTGCTGTTTGACCAGGAGGCCAATGACAAACACAATCTTGTCCGCCATTTCGGCATGCTGTTCCTGTTCGGCGGCTCGATGGTTGCTACTACCGTGATCTGCAACCTGATCACCGCTAACAACACGGCCGGCCGTGTGCAGGATGCCCAAACGCAGGCTGCCACCGATTACATTGATAACATCATCACTTCAGTACAGCAGGTGTTCACCTTCTTTTTGCCCGGCACCTACAACACCTATTTCCATGGCGAGCGGGTCATGTACTCGCTGTTCTTGCTCTGCGCAGCGTTATCTGCCGTGCTGGTCATCTGGCTGCTGGTAAAACAGCAGCTGTGGAAACGCCCGCTGGGGCTGTTTTTGCTGGTGGCAGACATTGTCTGCCTGCCTCTGGCCATGAACGTCATCGGCATCGTATCCAAGTGGGTACACACCTTGATGACTTTTGCCTACCTGACGCCATGGCTGTTTTTCGTGATGGCTGTTGAGCAACTTTACCGCCGGGAAGACCTGCGCAAAGATTGGGAAAGGCTGCTGCGGTGGGGGTATTCCCTGCTGGCCTGCGTGGTAGCCGGGCTGACTGTTTTGTGCGGCATCCGATTGGCAAACATATGTTACACCAAGGCGTATGCACGGTACACCGAAGGCCTTGCCGATTCCATCCGCTTGACAAACTTGATTGAAGCCATTCCGAATTATGTGAAGGGTGAAACGCCCGTTGCATTTGTTGGTGTCAGCGACAATGATTTCCCACGGCAGGATGCTTATGAACTTACCAGCGACATTGCTGGCATTGGCGATTTGTATTATTGGCAAGGCATGTACACAGCGCCTTTTGTCTTGGACAGTTATGTAAATCAGCATTTGCGTGCCAACATGCTTATCTTCCCTCAAGATGCCGCTATTTTTACCGCAGATACTATAGCAGATCAGTTAAATGATGCAGGCATCAATGCTTCTGCTGATGAAATCAAAGAACTTCTGCAGGATCTGCACGCATTTCCGAAAGAGGACTGCTGGACCTGGTATAACGACGTACTTCTTATTAAATTATTTGCAAATTAAAGTGAATTGAGGATGTTCTATGATGCAGGATATGTGTATCCTTGTTGTCTCCTGTGATAAATATGCCGATTGCTGGACGCCGTTTTCGGACTGTATGCGCAAGTTCTGGCCGGACTGCCCCTACCCGGTATACCTGTGTACCGAGAGCGGAGAGCCGGAAAATGGGGCAGTGTACAGTAAGGTATTCCACGAGCAGACCCAGATTTGGACCGCCCGTGTGCGCAAAGCCTGCGAGAAAATCAAGGAGTCACACATCCTCATCGTTCTCGAAGACCAGTGGCCTTCTCTTCCGGTTTCTACTGCTACCGTGCAAAACATCCTTGGTCTTATGCAATCGCAGGAAAACATTGGCATCGTTTACCTCGATAAAGAAGTTCACAGCATGCCGTTATGGCAGCAGAACAGCCACTTTTATCTGCTCCCTCCCGAAACTCCCTATCGCATGTCGGTCGTCCCTGCCATTTGGGACCGAGATTTTCTGTTGACAGCATTTCATGAAGATTTAAGTGCCTGGGATTTTGAACGGGTCGGTTCCTTTGAAAAAAGCACCTATTCCAAAACGGTTCTTGTCACTGTTGACCGGGTTTTTGCCCGTGTATGTGAAACCGGTGCCGTCATGCAGGGCAAATGGCTGCGCGGAGTTGCAGCCTTTGTTAAAGAGAATAATTTGAAAATCGACTTTTCCAAGCGCGAAACGTTGAGCAGCAAAGACCTATTTTTAAAAGATTGCAAATCGTTTGTCTACAACCTCAATCCCGCTCTGATCGTCAAGATTCAGAACTGGCTGTACCATCACAGCCAGAAGAAATAACACGCCGCTGTATGCCAGGAGGTACCCCATGGCAAAACTGTCAGGCAAGCTTTCCGTACTGATGCCTGCTTATAATGAGGAAACCATCATCTATGCCAATGCGCTGGAAGCCGCACGGCAGATCAGCCCGCTGGCGGATGATTACGAGCTGCTGGTCATCGACGACGGCAGCAGCGACCGCACCAAAGCGGAGATTGAGCGCGCCGCAGCCGAGAATCCGAAGATTCGCTGCATCAGCTACCAGCCCAACCAGGGCAAGGGCGGCGCGCTGCGCGAGGGCACAGCCCACGCCACGGGTGACTATATTGCTTTCTGTGATGCCGATTTGGATTTAGCGCCCGAACAGCTGGCAGACTTTATCGATCGTATGCAGCGGGAAAATGCTGATGTTGTCATTGGCAGCAAGATGCACCCGGAATCCAAGGTCGATTACCCGGCCATCCGGCGCGTGTACAGTTGGGGTTATTATATTCTGCTGTTAATTCTTTTCCGCTTGAACGTGCGGGACACCCAGACCGGCCTGAAGCTGTTTAAGGCCGAGGTCATCAAGCCGGTCATGCGGCAGATCCTGGTCAAGCGTTTTGCGTTTGATATTGAGGTTTTGGCTATCATCAATGCGCGCGGATATAAAATCACTTCCGCACCGATTGAAGTTGTGTTCCACCGGGTCTCGTTTGGCCGCATCGGTTTCAGCGACATCCGCAACATGTTTATTGATACACTGGCAATTTTTTATCGGTTGCATATTTTGCATTATTATGATAAAGTCGAAGCACATCCAGAATTGAAGGAGTAAAACCTATGGCGGGTGTCATAAAACTTGAATCTGATCCTCGCATCACCGTTTTAGCTTTGTCCTGGCGGGACATTAAAGCCCCGAAAGCTGGCGGCGCTGAAATTCATACACATGAAATGCTCAGCCGTGCAGACCATAAGAAAATCCGTATTATCCATTTTTCTCCGCTTTTTGATAGTGCTTCGCCTGATGAAACAATAGACGGTGTGCGCTATCTGCGGCAGGGAAATATCTTTTCTGTTATATCGGCGGCACACGCTTTTTATCGGGCCAACCGGGATAGAATCGATTTTGTAATTGACCAATGCAACACACATCGCTTTTTTACACCATTTTGGGTCCCGCAGGAAAAACGGATTTTTTATATCCATCAGCTTACAAGAGAAATTTGGGATATTCAGGCCACATTTCCTGTCAGCACACTCGGGAAGCATCTGGAAACGCCGATGCTGCGAATGAATCGGAACGACCGTGCCATCATTACGGTTTCTGAGTCTACCAAAAAGGACCTCGTTGCCGTTGGTTTTCCCGCAGAGCGAATTACTATTGTGCCCAATGCTTTATCAAGGGATACCCGCGCTTGTGCGCAGAATATTCCAGAAAAAGTGACTCCTGCCACTTTTATTTACGTGGGGCGTTTTGCCCATTATAAGGGAATTGATGCCGCTATTGAGGCGTTAGGCATCGTAAAGAAAACATACCCCGACGCACGCCTATGGTGTGTCGGCAAAAAAGACGACACCTATATTGCCAACACATTGCATCCGATTTGTGAGCGCTACGGCTTGACCGAAGGTGCCCCCGAAAGCAATGCCGATGTGATTTATTGGGGATTTGTAAGTGATGCCCAGAAGATGCAGCTGCAGGGGCAGGCGAAAGCGCTCCTGTTCCCTTCTGTACGCGAGGGCTGGGGTATCATTGTGCTGGAAGCGGGTATCATGAACACTCCCAGCATCGTCTACGATGCCCCAGGCTGCCGTGATGCCGTAGACAATGGCAAAACTGGCTACCTTTGCCGCGAGAATACCCCACAGGAACTTGCACGGCTTATGTCTCAAATCCTTGATAATCCCAGTGAATACGCATCCATGCAAAAGGTGGCCCGCGATTTTTCCAAGCAATTCAGCTGGGACAAATCTGCAAAAATCTTTACAGATCTCATTCTAAATCTGGGGAAAGGATCGGTCTAACCATTGGAAAATGTAACTCCGAAAGCGCCGCTTATCAGTATCGTCATGCCCGCATACAATGCCGAGCGCACGATTGAACTGGCGCTGCGCAGCATCCGTATGCAGACGATTGCTGACCAAATCGAAATTTTGGTCATTGACGGCGGCAGCACCGATGCTACCCGTGAGATTGCCAGGCAATATGGTGCTGTGATTTTGGAAAATCCTCATCGTTTGCCGGAACCGGCAAAGCTGATTGGCATCCAACGGGCTAAGGGGCGGTATATTATCGAACAGGATACGGATGAGGAATTGCTATTTCCTGATCAGTTGGAAAAAAGACTGTCACTGCTGCGTGCATACCCGGAAGTACATCTGGTAGTAGTGGACGAGCAGGCCCCGGGCAGGCTGGGCGGAGTTGCCACGCGATATGTCTGCGTCTGCGGCGACCCCTTTACCCAGTTTATCTACACCCGCAAGAATGGCGTGCTGGACACTTTCCGCCGCAATATTGCGGAACAACAAGGCAATTTCTGTCTGCTCAAATTCGCACCTGGCGACCTGACCCCCATTGGAGACGGCGGCGCCTCGTTGTTTGACCTGGAATGGATAAAGCAGCAGTTCCCACAGGATTGGAATTCCATTTCTTTTGTGTGTTCCATGGCACAGCAGGTTCAGACCAAATCCGGCTGCTGCGGCTGTATCCGTGGTGATAACATTCACCACCACACCCGCGCCACATTCAGTGGGTATTTGGCCAAATTGCGGTTCCGGGTCATCAACAACCTGTTTCACAAGGAGGAAAGCGGCTTCAGTGCGCGGGCATCCCAGCAGCCGCGCTCCCGCTACACCTCCCGCAAATACCTGTTTGTACTGTACGCCGCCACGCTGGTCGGCCCTCTGGTAGACAGCATCCGCCTGGCACTGCACCATAAAGACACCACCATGCTGCTGCATTTTGTGTACGTGTATTACACCTGCCTGTGCATTGCCTGGTACCTCCTGCGCGCCCTGCTGGGCCGCCCGCCGGAGAATAAGACCTACGGAAAATAATTTTACAAACAAAAACAGAGAGCCATCCGCAAAAGGATGGCTCTCTGCTTTGTTTTGTAAAGCTTTCTCTGCAAGGTTGGTGTAGCGGAAATACTTTTGCGTTTTGGAAGCGATGACTATGAATAATGCTTACTCGTCTGTGCGGACTCAGCGCAGCGCATACCGTGCCTGGCCGGTCGTGGTACAGGTAAACAATGTCAGGTCCCAGTTGTTTTCGGGCGTTTTGACCGCCATCTCCTCGATTTGGGTCGGCTGCAGGACCTCTGTGTCCGAGACTGCATAGTGCCATGTGTTGTCACTCATATCAACAAAAAGCACCTCTGTCCCCACCGTAAGCTGCGTCAGGGGGCTGAAGTGGCGCGCATAGTTGTGCCCTGCGATTACCAAATCATCCGTATACAGTGAGCCGGAATACCGCCCCGGCGCGATCTTCAGGCCCGGATAGCTCCACTGCTGCATCACGGGCAGCGCCAGCCCGATGGACGGAATAGAGAGATTTGAAGAATTCAGAGGTCATTTGTGCAATAGCTGTCCCGATTGTGATAAGAGATTGTCCTGTATGGGCGGATGCCCTTTGATGCCGGATGTGGTTTTATGCGAATCAAAAAGCCGTAATCAAGCGTAGTCCTTTAATTTCGAGCGATTAAAAGGCGAAACAGCCTCTATAGGATTATGATGTTTACTAATGTCGGCTACTCCCGTAGAGGCTGTTTTGTATTTACAACCTCAAAAAGAAGAATAGACTTTTTTGCGAAGATATGTTATAATACATCAAATGCACCGAAAGGATGTCGATTCTATGGCGAAGAAAAATTCGAAACGCGGGTTTACGCTGGTCGAGCTCATTGTTGTACTGGTGATTCTGGCTATTCTTGCAGCACTGCTGATTCCGGCACTTACCGGGTACATTGACAAGGCCAGAAAGAGTCAGGTCGTGGCAGAAACGCGAGCGTTGACGCAGGCTGTGCAGACTGAAATGTCCACGATATACGGTCTCAATAATTCGTTTCAAGGGCAAAAGAATATTGGCAAAAACCTGACGATTGCGTCAAAAGACGGCAATTATGGAGTAGGCAACGGACAATTAGATGACTCGCTAAAAGAACGCTATGCTGAAATAGTTCACCTTTCTGAAGTGCCGATTTTGGAAGAGGAACTTGAATCCACTACCGGTAAATCCTCCTTCTTCGCTATCATAAATAAAAAGGGTGCTGTTCAATGGACCGTTTACAACAACGGAAAGGGATACATCGGAATATATTGTGGCGATGAAGGTGAAACCGATGTGTTTAAAGAAGACGAAGCAAAAGGGTATGCGACTAACTATAGCTTTTTTCTTGGAAAAATTATTTATCTTAGAAATGAAAACGACCTTCATTGGACGAAAAAAATGGTTTATGCCAGTATGGGAATAAAAGGATATGATTTTTTCTGACCGCTCATAAATTGAACGCAAAGAAGGTCACAAACAAAACCAATACACACTAAAATGCAAGAGCCCTCGGAGAAATCCGGGGGCTCATTTCTGTTATAGAGGTATAAGGAAAATCGAAAGCTAGAATTGCAAGCGGCATGCGTTTCGCATCAGAATGTCAATCGCATCTGATGCCACGCAACATTGCCATGCGTGGACTTGTCGGTCACACCCTCGTCCACAAATCCGAACTTGGCGTAATAGTGGACAAGTCGCTTCTTGCAGGTCAGGACAAGACCTTTGCAGCCCTGCTCCTTCGCATCGGCTATCACCTCATTACTTCCGCGCAGAAATGCACAACTACATAAACAAAAAAAGCAGAGAGTCATCCGTAAGAGGATAACTCTCTGCTTTCTTGTAAAGCCTTTTCTGCACAAGTTTGGTGTCAATGTGGTGTCAAATCAGCCAAACCGGGTTGATAAAAGGCGTGGAATCAATGCTTTTTAGTCAATGGGCTTCATCGTGGGGAAGAGGAGGACGTCGCGGATGGAGGCGCTGTCGGTGAGGAGCATGACCAGGCGGTCGACACCGAAGCCGAGGCCGCCCGTGGGGGGCAGGCCGTACTCCAGGGCGGTGACGTAGTCGTAGTCGACCTGGGCCTTGCAGTTGGGCTCGATGGCCTTGCGCTCGGCGACCTGGCGCTCGAAGCGGGCCTTCTGATCGATGGGGTCATTCAGCTCGCTGAAGGCATTGCCGTACTCGGTGCAGTCGATGAAATACTCGAAACGCTCGGTGAAAGCCGGATCATCGGGCTTGCGCTTGGCCAGCGGGCTGATCTCGACGGGGTAATCATAGATGAAGGTGGGCTGGATGAGCTTGTCCTCGACGAAGGCGTCGAAGAACTCGGCCAGGATGGCGCCCTTGGTGGGAACCTCGGGCAGCTCCACATGGTGCTCCTTGGCAGCGGCGATGGCGTCCTCATCGGTCTTCCAGTCGTTGAAGTCAACGCCGGAATACTTCTTGACGGCCTCGATCATGGTCAGACGCTCCCAGTGGCCCATGTCGATTTGCTTGCCCTGGTAGGTGATTTCCAGGCTGCCACAGACCTTGAGGGCCAGGCGCTTGTACATCTCCTCGACCAGGTCCATCATGCCGTGGAAATCGGTGAAAGCCTGGTACAGTTCGATGGTGGTGAACTCAGGGTTATGCTTGGGGTCCATGCCCTCGTTGCGGAAGATACGGCCGACCTCGTACACGCGGTCCATACCGCCGACGATCAGGCGCTTCAGATACAGCTCGGTCTCGATGCGCAGCACCATGTCCATATCCAGCGTGTTGTGGTGGGTATAGAACGGGCGGGCGGAGGCACCGATCTCAAAGGGGGTCAGGATGGGGGTGTCGACCTCCAAGAAGCCCTTCTCGTCCAGGTAAGCGCGGATCTCCTTCAAGATCTGGCTGCGCTTGACGAAGGTGTCTTTGACCTCGGGGTTGACGATGAGGTCAACATAGCGCTGACGATAGCGGGCCTCGCGGTCGGTCAGACCGTGGAACTTCTCGGGCAGGGGCAGCAGGCTCTTGGAGAGCAGCGTCAGCTCGGAGACGCGGACGGAGATCTCGCCCATTTTGGTGCGGAACACTTCGCCCTTGACACCGATGATGTCGCCGATGTCCAGCTTTTTGAAGGCGGCGTAAGGCTCATCGCCCAGCAGGTCACGCTTGACGAAGATCTGGATATCGCCCTTCTGGTCGCGCAGGTGGGCAAAGCTGGCCTTGCCCATGATGCGTTTGGACATCATACGGCCAGCCAGCGAGACGATCTTGCCGGTCTCGGCTTCGGCGGGCAGGTCGGCAAACTCGGCTTTCAAATCAGCGGAGTAAGAATCCTGCGGATATTTGGTGATGACAAAGGGGTCGCTGCCGGCGGCGCGCAGGTCGGCCAGCTTCTGGCGGCGAACGGCTGCCTGCTGGCTGATGTCCTGTTCGGTCTGGGGCTTATTCTGCTCCATGTGAGATCGTCCTTTCGTGTTTTTAAATCATGAATATGCGGCGGTTTCCGCTTACTTGGAGCGGGTGACGGTCAGCAGTTTGTAGGTGACGATGCTGCCGTTGGGCAGGGTGACGTCGACTTCGTCGCCGGGCTTATGGCCGATCAGGGCGGCGCCGACGGGGCTCTCGTCGCTGATGCGGTTCAGGTTCATGTCAGCCTCGGTGGAACCGGTGATGTCGTAGGATTCCGGCTCCTCGCCCTCCTCCTGGATGGTGACGTTCATACCGATGGAAACGGTATCGCCGGACAGCTCGCTGTCGTCGATGACGCGGGCAACTTTCAGGGTAGCCTCCAGGTCAGCGATGCGGGCCTCGACAACGGCCTGCTCTTCCTTAGCGGCGTCGTACTCGGCATTCTCGCTCAAGTCGCCGTAGCCACGTGCAACCTTGATCTTATCAGCAACCTCTTTACGTTTAACAGTGCGCAGTTCGTCCAGGTCATGGACCAGTTTATCATAGCCCTCACGGGTAACAACGACTTCTTTCGCCATGGTAGTTTCTCCTAACGTGTAAATAGTAAAAGTTGTGCGGCCCAATACGAGCCGCACTAACTGTAATATTATAAACGGTTCAGCGCCGTTTTGTCAAGTGCATTTTGCCGGATACGAGGCAGTTTCAGCTTATTTATCCAGCTGCAGCAGGCCCACCTTGCGGTAGACTTTGTTGACGGTGCGGTTTGCCAGGCGGGAGGCACGCTCGGCACCGGACTTGAGCACCTCATCAACATACGCTTTATCGGCAAGAATCTTGCCGTACTCGGCCTGGACGGGGGCCAGCGCGTCGGCGGTGACCTCGGCGACAGCCATCTTAAAGTCGCCGTAGCCCTTGCCCTCAAACTCGGCGGTGATCTCGTCCATGCTCTTGCCGGTGAAGGTGCCGTAGATGGTCATGAGGTTGGAAACGCCGGGCTTATTTTCGCGGTCGAAGCGGACGCAGCCGTCGGAATCGGTTACGGCGCGCTTGCATTTGCGCACGATGGCGTCCTTGTCGTCAGTCATCAGGATGAAGGCGTTGACGTTGGTGTCGGACTTGCTCATCTTCTTGGTCGGCTCGGCCAGGGACATGATCTTGGCGCCGGAGGCCGGGACGTAGCCCTCGGGCAGGATGAAGGTATCGCCGTAGATGCCGTTGAAGCGGCCGGCAATGTCGCGGGCGATCTCCAGATGCTGGGTCTGGTCCTGGCCCACGGGGACGAGGTCGGCGTTATAGATCAGAATGTCGGCTGCCATCAGGACGGGGTAGGTGAACAGGCCGCCGTTGACGTTATCGGGGTGTTTGGCACTCTTATCCTTGAACTGGGTCATGCGGGACAGCTCACCGAACTGGGTGTTGCAGGCCAGCACCCAGGACAGCTGGGTGTGGGCAGGCACGTGGCTCTGGACGAAGAGGACATGCTCCTTGGGATCGATGCCGACGGCCAGCAGCAGGGCGGCCAGCTCGCGGGTGCGGCGGCGCAGCTCAGCGGGGTTCTGGCGGACGGTCAGCGAGTGGAGGTCAGCGACCATATACAGGCAGTCGTAGTCCGACTGCAGCAGGGCCCAGTTGCGCACCGCGCCGATATAGTTGCCCAGGGTGGGCGTGCCGGTGGGCTGGATGCCCGAAAGGATGCGTTTACGTTTTTCTTCTGCCATCGTTGCATATCTCCTATCAAAACAAAGCACCGCCCGCGCACGAAGATTCGCGCTGGGGCGGTGTCCGTTGTGTGTTTCGTGTGATACTAGTATTCAACCACAAACGGGGCGGTTTGTCAATAAATTTGGACGAATGCAGTGGTTTTTTAGGCTCGTTTTAGGTTGGCGGGGTATTGTATGGATGTTCCCTTGTTTTAACGGCAGTATCCCATTATAAAAGGCCCTGCCGCAGGGTAGACAGGGCCGGGGTGGCGCACTATTTACTAAAACAAAATCAACGCTTAATATCGTAATCCATATTCATCAAATCACGGATGCTCTCTACATCGTCGGTGATGTTGGCATCGCCGTGGATGGTGTGCTTGATGGCGCTGGAAGCGACCGCGAAGTTCACCATGTCCATGGGTTTGTAGTCGTGCATCATAGCGTAGATCAGGCCACTGGCAAAGGCATCGCCGCCGCCGACGCGGTCCAGGATGTTGAAGGTGTAGAGCTTGGACTCGAAGGTGTGACCCTCATACCACATGAAGGCTTTCAGGCTGTTCTCGCTGCCGGAATGTACGTACCGCACGTGGCGGGCAATGCACTTCATGTTGGGGTAACGGTCGATGAAATGCTGGAAAATCTCGTCCTGCTGCTCGTAGCTGGGCTGCAGGGGCACGCCGTCCTTCCAGTCGCCCTTGGCGTGGTTTTCCTCGTCTTTCCACAGGTGATACGGCTCGATGCCGAACAGCACATCCACGTAGGGCAGGCACTGGGTGCAGTAGTCGCGGGCTTCCTCCCAGGTCCACAGGCTGGAGCGGAAGTTGCCGTCGAAGCTGACGGTCAGGCCCATCTCCTTGGCCTCGCGCAGGCAGCGCAGGATGAAATCGGCGCAGTTCTTGTTCAGCGCCGGGGTGATGCCGGACAGGTGCAGCCAGTCAAAGCCCTCAAACAGCTCCTGCAGATCGACCTTGGTCAGGTCGTACTCGGTTAGGGCGCTGTGCATGCGGTCATAGATGACCTTGCTGGGGCGGATGCCGTAGCCGGTCTCGAGGTAATAGGTGCCCAGGCGGCAGCTGGGGGTCTCCTCCTTGGTGGAGAGGATCATCGGCGTACAGTGCACGTCGTTGCAGCGCAGCCAGCGGATGGCGCTTTTACCCAGGGAGTTGTTGGGCACCACGCTGAAGAAGGTGGAGTCCACGCCCAGGTTGGCCAGGGCCAGGGCAATGTTTGCCTCGCTGCCGCCGTAGCTGGCCTCGAAGCTGGATGCCATACGGATCTTTTCGTAATTCGGCGGGGTCAGGCGCAGCATGACTTCGCCAATGGTGATAAATTTCTGCGGACTATTATTGCCAAGCAGGATCGGGTTGGCATGTTCCATGGGTTGCCTCCTGTTTTTATCGGGGATTTAAGGCAATACCGCATAATTCTAAGTGCCGATACGGCGAGCGAGGTGCG
>ERZ1034976.722-NODE-722-length-29529-cov-5.112404_pt1 | contig 29529 bp, 24 predicted proteins | sample MGYA00520623_ERZ1034976 | MGnify/ENA primary metagenome ERZ1034976 (study PRJEB33766, sample SAMN09781774) | gut metagenome | biome: gut microbiome | host: Homo sapiens | place: Madagascar | study: EMG produced TPA metagenomics assembly of the PRJNA485056 data set... | reverse complement strand
TTGTCGGAAATGCAGCGAATGCTAACGAATGGCATTTCGTTCAGGTAGCAGCAATGTCCGACCGCAGCACTTTCCATATCGACTGCCATTGGATGCAGGCGTTCCTGAATCTCCTGCTTGACAGCGTTGTCGGAAATAAATGCTTCGCCGGAAACGATGCTTCCGAAATGATGCTGCATACTCAGCTGGTCGCAAGTTTTTGCAGCGACTTCCATCAGGTGTTTGTCTGCGGAGAAAATGCCGCAGTATGGCGGATAGTCTTTCAGGAAATGCAAATCCAAATCATGCGGCAGAACAGCGTCTGAAATGACAATGTCACACACCTTGACATCTCTGTGCATACCGCCGGCAATCCCAGCGTTAATGATTGCATCCGGCTGGAAGTTGTCAATGAGGGCTTGTGTGCAGACAGCGGCGTTGACTTTTGCGATACCGCTGCAAACGTGAATGACTTCTGTTCCGTTTTCCAGCTGGTTGACATAGTAGTCAAAGCCGGATTTCCGGATGATGTTGGAGTTTGGCAGTGCAGCCCGAATGTCCACCAATTCTGAAGGCATTGCACCAATGATTCCGATTTTTTTGCTCATGTTGATTTCTTCCTTTCTGTGAAGTACGGTTTTAGTATACCATATTTGAGAACCTGTTGCAAGTAGAAATTGAAATCACAAGCAAACAAAAAACCGTCTTGCCCGAAGACAAAACGGTTTCTTTGGAAAAGCAGCGTTATTTTTTTGCGGGATACGGCTGCTTTTCGTTGGTCATTCCAACCAGATAATCCAGACTGACGTGATAAAAGTGTGCTAATTGGATTGCAAGATGTAGCGGCAGTTCTCGTTCCATGCGTTCGTATTTGGAATAGAGAGATTGGTCGCACATCAGATAGGCAGCAATCTGTTTTTGTGTCAGGTCGTGGTCTTCCCGCAAATCACGGATTCGCAGTTGCATAACAATCACCCTTTTTTATTATAGGGGGGTGAAAATCGTTCAATTGTAATATTGGACAAATAGTCCTAATTTATACAGAGCAACTTTGTGAAATCTGCGAATTGCATTATAGGACTATTTGTCCTATAATAGAAAAGGAAGAACACACTTTCGTCATGGAAAATGAAAAAAGGAGTATGTATGATGAAAAAGAATCGAATTGCAGCCGGAATTCTGGCAATTGCTTGCGGATTCTGTATTTCCGGATGTGGAGATAGTGGAGAAAGCAGCAGTACTGTTTCCGAAGCAACTACAGCCGTTGCAGAAGCAGAAACGCAGGGAGAAACAGAAGCACAGGCAGAAACACAAGCACAAACAGAAAAGCCGGCATCGGATGCAAAATTTGCATTTGAAGTTGTAAGTACTGCGATGAGTACGGATTATGAGGGAAAATCTATTTTGGTAGTGGAATACAATTTCACCAACAATTCCGATGAAACCACCTCTTTCACATTTGCTTGTCGGGATAAGGTATTTCAGAACGGGATTGAATGTGACAGCAGCGTCATTGGCTGTGATGATGTCAATTCCCAGATGCAGTTGACGGACATTCAGCCGGGAACAACCTACACATTAAAAGTCGGGTATCATGCTGAACCGGGAACACCCGTAGACATTCAAATTACCAGCTTGTTTGGAGATGAAACCTATTTGGAACAGACTGTAGAAATCTGAGAATCTTATATTTTATCTATAAAAAAGCACCCATCCGGTACAAACATCGGATGGGTGCTTTGCATTATCATCAATTACTTTTTGTTTGGATGGTTTAGTCCAGAACGGCAATCACTTCTACTTCTACGAGAACGCCCTTCGGCAGTTCTGCAACGCCGACACAGCTTCTTGCAGGCTTGTTATCGCCCATTGCTTCTGCATAGATGGCATTGAATGCAGCAAAGTCCTTTGCAACGTCTTTCAAAAAGCAGGTTGTCTTGACAACATTGTCAAAGCTTGCACCAGCTGCTTTCAGAACTTCTGCAAGGTTCTGCATGACCTGACGGGACTGTCCCTCAATGTCGGTTGCTTCTACCTTGCCAGTTGCCGGATTGATGGCAATCTGACCAGAGGAATAGAGGGTGTTGCCAATCTTAACAGCCTGAGAATATGGGCCGATGGCATCTGGTGCAGTTTTGGTGTAAATCGTTTCCATAAAAAACATCCTTTCGTTGGAAAAATCAAAATTTTGGCAAGACAGTAGATATTAGTCTACCAGCTTTAAACCAGCCTTTGTAAGGGCATCACGGATTTCCTGAATGTGGTTGTAATCTCTCGTTTCCATGGTGATTCGCAGGAAGCAGCCGTTGACATCGCTGCCCTCGTTGGCACGTTCATGGTGAATGGAGATGACATTGCCGCCCATGTCTGCAATGATTTCCGAAACCAGCTTCAGTTGACCCGGCTTGTCGAGCAGTTCAATGTTCAGCATGCTGGTTCTGCCGGACATCAGCAAGCCACGCTTGATGACACGGGACAGAATCGTTACATCAATATTACCGCCGGATACCAGACAAACGGTCTTTTTGCCCTGAATCGGCACTTTGTTGAACATGGCAGCAGCAACGGAAGCAGCCCCAGCCCCTTCTGCAATCAGCTTCTGGCGTTCAATCAGAGCCAGAATTGCAGCAGAGATTTCATCGTCTGTAACGGTTACGATTTCATCCACATACTGGCTGACATACTGGAAGGTATGTTCGCCTGGTTCTTTCACAGCAATGCCGTCTGCAATGGTGGAAACGTGGTCGAGACATTCAATTTTGCCATCCCGAATGGAGTTCCGCATGCTCGGTGCACCGCTTGCCTGAACCCCATAAACCTTGATGTTTGGATTGAGGTTCTTGATAGCGAATGCAACGCCGGAAATCAGACCGCCGCCGCCGATCGGAACAATGACGGCTTCCACATCTGGCATCTGTTCTAAAATTTCCAGACCGATCGTACCCTGTCCGGCAATGACATCTTCATTATCGAACGGGTGTACAAATGTATAATTCTTTTCTTCTTTCAGTTCGAGTGCTTTCTTGTAGGCATCATCATAAACACCGTTGACCATGCAGACTTCTGCACCATAGCTCTTGGTTGCCTGTACTTTGGAAATCGGTGCACCGTCCGGCAGACAGATCAGGGACTGGATATGATTCTTTGCGGCAGCCAGTGCAACGCCCTGTGCATGGTTGCCGGCAGAGCAGGCGATTACACCTCTTGCCTTTTCTTCTTCCGTCAGCTGCGACATCATGTAATATGCCCCACGCACTTTGAAAGAACCAGTAATTTGCAGGTTTTCGGTTTTCAGATAGATTTCGCTGTCCGGATTGACTAGCGGTGCATGAATCAAGTCTGTTTTACGGATAACGCTCCGCAGCACATGACTTGCCTTATAAATTTTATCCAGTGTCAGCATGATGACTCTGCTCCTTCCGTCACTGTTGGCTCTTTGGTCAACAGCGTATCAATAAATTGTCTTGCAGCACGGGCACTTCTTCCACATTTTCCGAGTGCGAATTGTTCGGCTTCTGCGTCCAGCTGCGATGCATCCATGTGTAAGCCAGCCTGTTCCGCCAGGCTGTGGACGATTTCCAGATACAGTTCTTTCTGCGGTCTGGTATAGGTAACGGTAATGCCGAACCGTTCTGAAAGGGAAATGCGTTCCTGAACGGTGTCATTCTGGTGCTTGTCCGAACCATCGTCAAAGGTTTCCTTGACCAGATGACGGCGGTTACTGGTGGCATAGATGACCGTATTTTTCATACGAGCAGCAATGCTGCCCTCTAAAGTTGCCTTGAGCGTACCGAAGTTCGGGTCATTTTCCGAGAATGTCAGGTCGTCAATAAAGAGGATGAATTTCAGCGGATTCCGGCAGAGATGTTCCATAATGCGAGGGATAATCCGCAGCTGGTCTTTGGGCAGTTCAATCAGACGCAGACCTTCTTCCCGATAGGCGTTGGCAATTGCCTTGACGGTTGCAGATTTTCCTGTACCAGCGTCGCCGGCAAGCAGTACATTTGCAGCATATTTGCCGTTCAGCAGGGCTTTGGTGTTGTCGATGACAATATTCCGTTCTCGTTCGTAGCCGACCATGTGGTCTAAGTCAATCGGGTCTGGATAACAGATCGGAATGATGTCGCCGGTTTCGTCCAGTGTAAACATGTGATACTGGGCGTATACGCCATAGCCATGCTTGCCGATGTCTGCAACACGCTTGTGATAAGCGGCAGCCAGGTCGATTTTCCGGTTGTTCCAGGTTGGCAAGTCTGGGAAATACGGCATTTCTGCCTGCAACTGGGAGGAAGTCAGCATAGCGATTTTCTGGAGCAGGTGCAGTTCGGTTTCCAGACACTTTTTCATGGCATCGGAAACCGCTTCGCCTGCACCGATTCGCTGTACATAAACCGTTTCTTCTTCCAGTACGATTTTTTCCACGTAATCCGTGAGATTATCGGTTGCCGGATACAGAGCAGCCACAATGGAACTGTACGTCCGAATTTGGTTTGATAGGTCGCTGGAATCTGCGTGACAAAATTCCATCAATGCGTGAATGACTGGATTTTGCTGTAAACCCCGAAATAATACAAGGGCATCCAGTCCATATCCTAATTCTTCTTTTAAGGTCATAAAGGTTCATCCTCTTTTCGTTATTGCGAATGATGCCGAACAATCAGCAGGGAAAAATTAAAGCAGTTCGATGATTTTTGCAGTGCATTCCGTGCAGGTCAGCGGCGTAACGCCTTCCTTTGCAAGGTCAGCAGTCCGATAGCCAGCTTCTAAGTACTTGTCAACGGCATCTTCAATTGCCTTTGCTTCATCCATCAGACCGAACGAATACCGCAGCATCATTGCAGCAGAAAGAATGGTGGCAATTGGGTTTGCCTTGTTCTGTCCAGCGATGTCCGGAGCAGAGCCGTGAATTGGTTCATACAGACCACGCTTCGTGCTGCCCAGAGAAGCAGACGGCAGCATGCCGATCGAACCGGTAATCTGAGAAGCTTCATCCGACAGGATGTCGCCGAACATATTAGAAGTAACAACAACGTCAAACTGTCTTGGGTTCTTAACCAGCTGCATTGCTGCATTGTCTACGAGCATATCGGTGCAAGTTACATCCGGATAATCCTTTGCAACTTCGTGCACCACTTCTCTCCACAGACGGGAGCTTTCCAGTACGTTTGCCTTGTCGATGGAGATGACATTCTTGTTCCGCTTCTGTGCGGTTTCAAAGGCAACCTTTGCAATCCGTTCAATTTCCATGCGGCTATAGCATTCGGTATCATAAGCTTCTTCGCCATACTTGCCAGTTCTTCTGCCCCGTTCGCCGAAGTAGATACCACCAGTCAATTCCCGAACCATCATAATATCAAAGCCCTTGGCAACGATATCTTCCCGCAATGGGCAGTCACCCTTCAGAGCCGGATAGAGTTTTGCCGGACGCAGGTTGGTAAACAGACCCAGAGCCTCCCGAATGCCGAGCAGAGCCTTTTCCGGACGCAGATGCGGCGGCATGGCATCCCACTTGGAATGACCAACTGCACCGCCAACCGCACCGAGCAGCACGCTGTCGCTTGCCAGACAGCCGTCTACGGTTTCCTTTGGCAGCGGAACGCCAGTTGCATCGATTGCACAGCCGCCAATCAAATATGGGGTGCAAGTAAAGGTATGGTGAAACTTTTCACCGATTTTCTGCAAAACAGCAACAGCACTATCTACGATTTCCGGGCCAATGCCATCGCCCTTGAGTAATGCAATATTATAATTCATGGGAAGGACTCCTTTTGATTGAAATTTTCAGAGAGAGTCGGTGATTTGCCGACAAATTCTCTATATACCTCTTTATTATACATCATATTGGTGGGAATTACAAGGTTTTTGCAAAAATTCTGTCGTTTCTACAAAAAAGCCGATGCAGATTTCTGTTTTCTGCATCGGTTTTTTGAAATCGCATTCAAACATGGAAAAAGATTCATTCCGCTTGGAGATTTGAGCCAAAAACAGATTCAAATGCGAATAGAATTTGTTTCAGCGGTTCGTCCAGATAGGTAATTGCCGTGTCATATAAATCCTTTGGAACGCCGTAATATGCTTCTGCAATGCTGCCCGTAATGGCAGCGAGGGTATCGCTGTCCCCACCGACAGAAATCGCTGTGCGAATGGCATCTTCAAAGGATTCAGATTCTAAAAAGGCTTCGATTGCCTGCGGAACGGTGTCCTGACAGGTTTCGTTGAAAACATAATCTGGACGAATGGCATCAATGGTGAAAGAAAGCGGATAATAATGCTCTACGATATGGCTGCGGATGGCATCCTTGGAAGCACCGCTTTTCGCCAGAAAGATGGCAGCTGTTGTTGCATTTGCACCCTTTATGCCCTCAGGATGATTGTGCGTCACAGCGGTTACAGCCGTACTCATCTGCAATGCTGCTTCCAGTGTCTTGGCAGATAGTCCGCAGGCACTGACTCGCATGGCTGCCCCGTTGCCGAAACTGTTGTAGGGCTTGGGGTCGTCACTGTAAATCCAGTGATAAAAGTTTCCGCCGAATCCGCAATGGGGGTAAGGTCTGCCGACTTTTTGCATCCAGCATACCGCTGCTTTTGATAAATCAACCGCTTCGGTTTGATGTTGCAGCACTGCCCCAGCAATCGCAAGGGACATGATACTGTCATCCGTTGCAAAACAATCCTCTGTGAACAGGGTGAAATCTTTCTTTCGGTAGTTGTTCCATTCAAACCGAGAACCGACAATATCGCCAATGATTGCTCCAATCATAATTTGTCATCCTTTCCGAATGTTCCGATTGCAATTGCTTACTTGACAGCACCCTTCTTGATGGATGCAATCAGTCCGCCGTTGGTGATGATGGTCTGAATGAATGGCGGGAATGGGGCAGTGTGGAACGATTTTCCGGTGGTCTGATCCAACAGAATGCCGTTGTCCAGATCTGCTTCTACTGTATGTCCTTCTTCAATGGCTTCTGCTGCTTCCGGACATTCCACAATCGCAAGACCAATATTGATGGAGTTGCGGTAGAAAATCCGGGCAAAGCTCTTTGCAATGACCAGAGAGATGCCGCTTTCCTTGATGGCAATCGGAGCGTGTTCTCTGGAAGAACCGCAGCCGAAGTTTTCGCCGGCAACCATAATATCGCCCGGCTTTACCCGCTGGGTAAAGGTGGTATCGAGGTCTTCCATGCAGTGGGAAGCGAGTTCCTTTTTGTCGATGGTGTTCAGGTATCTTGCCGGAATGATGACATCGGTGTCAACATTGTCGCCGTACTTGATGACAGTTCCTTGAAATTTCATTTTGCCAAAACCTCCTTCGGGTCTGTGATTCTGCCGGTGATGGCACTGGCAGCTGCAACAGCTGGGCTTGCCAGATAAACTTCAGAAGTCGGGTGTCCCATTCTGCCGACAAAGTTCCGGTTTGTGGTGGAAACTGCCCGTTCGCCTGCTGCAAGGATGCCCATATGACCGCCGAGGCAAGGCCCGCAAGTCGGCGTAGAAACAACGCAGCCAGCTTCAATAAAGGTTTTCAGCAAGCCGTTTTCCATTGCCTTGAGGTAGATGGACTGGGTTGCCGGAATGATGATGGCACGTACATTCTTGGCAACTTTTTTGCCCTTGAGAATGGAAGCAGCTTCTTCCATATCCCGATAGAAGCCGTTGGTGCAAGAGCCAATGACAACCTGGTCAATCTTCACATCGCCCACTTCATCAATGGTTCTGGTGTTGCCCGGCAGGTGTGGGAATGCAACAGTAGACTTGATTTCAGACAGGTCGATGACATACTTCTTTTCATAAACAGCGTCTTCGTCTGCGGTGTAGACAACTGGTTTCCGGTCGCTGTGTTCCGCAACATAAGCCAAGGTCTGGTCGTCCACTGCAAAGATACCATTCTTTGCACCAGCTTCAATTGCCATGTTGGTCATGGTCAGCCGGTCGCTCATGGACAGGCTAGCAACGCCTTCGCCGACAAATTCCATAGACTTGTACAGAGCACCGTCTACGCCAATCATACCGATGATGTGCAGGATGACATCCTTACCGGAGATATACGGGTTCAGCTTGCCCTTCAATTCAAACTGGATAGCAGACGGTACTTTAAACCAAGCCTTACCGATTGCCATGCCACACGCCATATCGGTTGAACCAACACCAGTGGAAAATGCACCCAGTGCACCATAGGTACAGGTGTGGGAGTCTGCACCGATGACAACGTCACCGGAAACAACCAGTCCTTTTTCCGGCAGCAGAGCGTGTTCAATGCCCATCTGACCAACGTCATAGAAGTGGGTAACTTCCTTTTCGTTGCAGAAATCCCGGCACATTTTGCACTGAGTTGCAGCCTTAATATCTTTATTTGGGGCAAAGTGATCCATTACCATGGTAACTTTGTCCTTGTCGAAAACGTGATCCGTACCGAGTTTGTTGAATTCCCGGATGGCAACCGGAGAGGTGATATCGTTACCGAGCACCCGATCCAAGTTGACCAGAATCAGTTGACCAGCTTCTACATGATCCAAGCCAGCGTGAGCAGCAAGGATTTTTTGTGTCATGGTCATACCCATAGGGAAAACTCCTCCTTTATTTTTTAAAGTAGAGAACCTTGTGTTCTCAGGTGATTAGTTATTGTTGGTTGAATCCCATTCGCAGATAAAACCAAATGAATTTAGCGGAACATCGTCATCCGCATCGCCAGCTCTGTTTGCAATATCATTCCAGCGTCCAGCATGTTCGACCCAAGTTTCATAGGTTTGATCGGACTTTCCAAAACGAATATACCATTCATTTCCGGTGTGGTTGTCCGGCTGGCTGAGTTCGATTCCGCCATTGTCCCAGGAATCCCAGTTTGTATAGGTGAATGGCGTTCCATCGACCCATTTCCAGATGTCCCGATTTCGGTCGTAGTAACCGCCAAGCCAGAAATTTGTGCGTTCCGAACAGGTTTGTGCAAGCTGTTCGACAAATTCCTGTTCCTGTTCATCAGAAATGGTGACCAGATGTCCGCCAAGCGATTGACAGAACACCTTTGCATCAACCCAATTCAAAGAATCGGGATAGACAAGATAGGAATGTCCATTTTGCGGATTGACGAGAGCCGATTCCGGAATGTCGGAACGGGATGCCTTGCTTTCCGTTGTAGTAGAGAGAACCGTTGTTTGACTGGATTCGCTGGTTGTATTTGTATGATGCAGCCAGAAAAGAGCCGTCAGACTTCCGGCGACCAGCAACAGACAAATGACAGTGATGACGACGGCAATGAGCAAGGGCTTTTTGGATGATGGCTTCTGTGAGGACTGTATGGAATCGATTTGTTCTAAATTTTTAGAGAAAACAGGCTCATCGGATTTTTTGAAAAGGTTCATCGGTTGATGATTGCTCCCTTATCCGCAGAAGAAACCAGCTTTGCATACCGTTTCAGATAGCCAGTCAGATGGTCTTTCTTCAGAATCGGCATGGTCTGCTTCCGCTTTTCCAGTTCTTCGTCTGAAACTTCCAGCGTAATGGTATAGTTCGGGATGTCGATGGAAATCATATCGCCATCCTGTACATAAGCGATGTTACCGCCGCTGACAGCTTCCGGAGAAACGTGACCGATAGCAGCCCCACGGGTTGCACCGGAGAATCTGCCGTCTGTGATGAGGGCAACGTCCTTATCCAGTCCCATACCGGCAATAGCAGAAGTCGGGGAGAGCATTTCCCGCATACCAGGGCCGCCAGCAGGGCCTTCATACCGGATCACCACAACATCGCCCTTCTGGATACCGCCGCTGCGGATCACCGCAATGGCTTCTTCTTCGCTGTTGAATACCTTTGCCGGGCCTCTGTGCTGCATCATTTCCGGTGCAACGGCACTCCGCTTTACAACGCAGCGGTCTGGAGCAAGGTTGCCCTTGAGGACAGCAATACCGCCAGTCGGGCTATACGGGTTGTCGATCGGACGGATGATATCCGGATTCTTGTTGATGCAGCCCTGAATATTTTCGCCCAGTGTCTTACCAGTAACGGTCATGGTGTCGGTGTGGATGAGGTTCTTCTTTGCCAGTTCGTTCAGAACTGCATAAACGCCGCCAGCTGCGTTGAGGTCTTCCATGTAAGCATGACCAGCCGGAGCAAGATGACATAAGTTCGGTGTCTTTGCACTGATGGCATTTGCCATATCCAGATTGATGGAGATACCGCATTCATTTGCGATTGCCGGAATGTGCAGCATACTGTTGGTAGAGCAGCCCAGGGCCATATCTGCTGTCAGAGCGTTTTCAAATGCTTCAGCAGTCATGATGTCCCGTGGACGAATGTTTTTCCGGTACAAGTCCATAACTGCCATACCAGCCTTCTTTGCCAGAATGAGCCGTTCGGAATAAACTGCTGGAATTGTACCATTGCCCTTTAAGCCCATACCCAGAACTTCGGTCAGACAGTTCATGGAGTTTGCGGTATACATACCGGAGCAAGAACCGCAAGTTGGACAAGCGTTGTTTTCAAATTCTTCCACGTCTTCGAGGGTGAACTTGCCAGCGTCATAAGAGCCAACTGCTTCAAACATGCTGGAAAGACTGGTTTTCTTGCCCTTGACGTGACCAGCCAACATCGGGCCACCGCTGACAAATACGGTCGGAACGTTGACACGAGCAGCTGCCATCAGCAAGCCCGGTACGTTCTTGTCGCAGTTCGGGATCATAACCAGTGCATCGAAGTGATGAGCCAGAGCCATACATTCGGTAGAATCGGCAATCAAATCTCTGGTGACCAGAGAATATTTCATGCCAACGTGACCCATGGCAATGCCGTCACAAACTGCGATTGCCGGAAATACAACGGGAGTACCGCCAGCCATGGAAACGCCGGTTTTGACAGCTTCTACGATTTTATCGATGTTCATATGACCCGGAACGATTTCGTTATAAGAGGAAACGATTCCGACCAGCGGCCGTTCCATTTCTTCTTTGGTCATGCCGAGTGCATGGAAAAGGGAACGCTGTGGGGCTTTTCCCACACCGTCACAATAAAAATTACCTGCCATTTTGATTACCTCTTATCCAAATTCAAATAGGTGTTTCTCCGAACCGTTCAGAGGGGGTTGGAGAAAAAAACTGCTTTCCCGATTGAACCATCAGGAAAGCAGCTTAAAAAGATTCTACGCTACGCTGTCCCGTTCCAATAAGGGGATAGGTTGCTTGCTTCTCTTAGTTGTTGATCAGTTTGTCTTCGCCGTTCCAGCTGTACAGCTTCCGGATTTCTTCGCCGACCTTTTCAGACGGATGTTCAGAAGCCAGCTTCCGCATAGCCTTGAAGTGAACCTGTGCACCAGCATCCGACATATCCAGCAGGAATTCCTTTGCGAAAGAGCCATCCTGGATGTCCTTCAGGATCTGCTTCATAGCCTTCTTGGTATCTTCCGTGATGATCTTCGGACCAGTGATGTAGTCGCCGTATTCAGCAGTGTTGGAGATGGAGTAACGCATACCAGCAAAACCGCTCTGATAGATCAGGTCAACGATCAGCTTCATTTCGTGAATGCATTCAAAGTAAGCGTTTCTCGGGTCGTAACCAGCTTCGCACAGGGTTTCAAAACCAGCCTGCATCAGAGCACAAACACCGCCGCAGAGAACAGCCTGTTCACCGAACAAGTCGGTTTCGGTTTCTGTCCGGAAAGTGGTTTCCAGAATACCAGCTCTTGCACCGCCGATTGCCAGACCATAAGCCAGAGCCAGATCCATAGCCTTGCCAGTTGCATCCTGTTCTACAGCAACCAGGCACGGAGTACCCTTGCCAGCCTGATATTCCGAACGAACGGTGTGACCCGGTGCCTTCGGAGCGATCATGGTAACATCAATGTCAGCCGGCGGCTTGATGCAGCCGAAGTGAATGTTGAAACCGTGAGCGAACATCAGCATATCGCCAGCCTTCAGGTTCGGTTCGATATCCTTCTTATACATAGCAGCCTGCTTTTCATCGTTGATCAGGATCATGATGATGTCTGCCTGCTTTGCAGCTTCTGCGGTTGTAAATACTTCAAAGCCCTGCTTTTCAGCCTTTGCCCAGGACTTGCTGCCTTCGTACAGACCAATGATGACTCTTGCCTTGTCACCGAGTGATTCCTTTGCATTCAGGGCATGTGCATGACCCTGGCTGCCGTAGCCGATGACTGCAATGGTCTTGCCATACAGTAAAGACAGATCACAATCTTCCTGATAAAAAACTCTTGCTGTTTGTTTCATCGTAAAGACTCCTTTATAAAAAATATCGGATAATATATCGGCGGTTATGCGTTTTTCAGGCAATTGCCGCCTCTTTCAAGAGCAACCAGACCCGTCCGGCACATTTCCAGGATGCCGTATGGTTCGAGCAGCTCAATAAAAGCATTGATTTTTGTGGAAACACCACGGATCTCAATGACCAGAGCTTCCGGAGAATAGTCCGTGATTTTTGCACGGAAGACATCGACAACCGACATGATGTCCTGCCGTTCCGCAGCGTTGTTTTTGATCTTGATAAGCAGCAGTTCTCTTGCAACGGTTTCATCCCGCTGCATAACCTGTACTTTCTTGACATCGTACATTTTTTCCAACTGCTTGACAATCTGATTACAGATTGCTTCGTCGTCGTGCATCGAAATGGTGATCCGGGAGAATTCCGGAGATTCCGTTTCGCCAACGGTGAGCGTATCAATATTGAATCCACGCCGAGTGAACATCCCCGAAACACGGGACAGTACACCGGAATGGTTTGCAACCAAAATCGAAATAATAAACCGTTCCATTGTTTTTTCCTCCTTACAGGGCTGATACATCGGTGATGATGTCTTCTACCGCACCACCCGGCGGCAGCATCGGGAGAACGAATGCATCACAGTCGATGGCACAATCCACCAGAACCGGCCCCTGTACAGCGAAAGCCTGTTTCAGAACTTCCTTGAGTTCCGGCAGGGAAGCGGCACGGAATCCCGGCAGACCAAATGCTTCTGCGAGCTTCACGAAGTCGGTCTTGCGTTCCAGTGTTGTATTGGAGTAATGTTTATCGAAGAAGAGGGTCTGCCACTGCCGAACCATACCCAAAACGCCGTTGTTCATGATGAATACGACAACTGGAGTCTGATTGGAAACAGCGGTTGCCAGTTCGTTCAGGTTCATGCCGAAGCTGCCGTCACCGGTAACCAGAACGGTCTTCTTGCCAGTGCCAGTTGCTGCACCGATTGCAGCACCCAGACCAAAGCCCATTGTACCCAGACCGCCGCTGGAAATAAAGGTTCTCGGCTTCGAGAACGGGTAACGCTGTGCTGTCCACATCTGATGCTGACCAACGTCTGTGGCAACGATGACATCTTCATTTGCATTCTTTGCAGCTTCTGCAACGGCATCCAATGCAGTGAACGGTGTCAGTTCATCGTCTTTCTGTGTTTCGAGTTCCTTTGTGGTTGCAACCAATTCCTGAATGCGGGCATCCCATTCCGGATGCTGCTGCTGCGGAATCATTGCAATCAAATCCGAGAGAATCTTCTTCATCGAACCAGCAATGCCCAGTTCTACGGAAATATTCTTGTTCAATTCGGATGCATCAATATCAATGTGAATGATTTTTGCATGCTTTGCATACTTGGCAGTGTTGCCAGTACCTCTGTCGCTGAACCGGCAGCCAGCAGTCAGAATCAAGTCTGCTTCATTCTGTGCGATCGAAGATGCATAATGACCGTGCATCCCTTCCATGCCCAGATACCGAGGATGGTCGGTCGGAACAGCGGAAATGCCCATCATGGTGCAGCCAATCGGTGCATCCATCTTATCTGCCAGTGCGATAATTTCTTCGCCAGCGTTGTCGGTAATTGCACCGCCGCCGATGTAGATGTACGGTTTCTTTGCAGCAGCAATCAATTCTGCTGCCTGCTTCAACAGTTCAGGGTCTACTTCCGGAACAGGTGCCTTTTCTACAACCGGTTCTACATTGTATTCATACAAAGCTGTCTGAACATCCTTCGGAATGTCTACGAGGACAGGACCAGGACGACCGGACTTTGCGATGCGGAATGCCTCCCGAATGGTCGGGGCAAGGTCTTCAATCTTCTTAACAAAGAAGTTGTGCTTGGTAATCGGCATGGTAACACCGGTAATATCAACTTCCTGGAAGCTGTCTCGTCCAATCAGAGAGTTCGGAACGTTGCCGGTGATGGCAACCAGCGGAACGGAGTCCAGATAAGCCGTTGCGATACCAGTGACCAGATTGGTTGCACCCGGGCCGGAAGTTGCGATGACAACGCCAACTTTTCCGGTTGCTCTGGCGTAGCCGTCTGCTGCGTGGGAAGCACCTTGTTCATGTGCGGTAATAATATGATGAATGCGATCGCTTGCAAGGTACAGAGCATCATAGATGTTGATGACCTGACCGCCCGGATAACCGAAAACGGTTGTCGTACCTTGTTCAATCAGTGTTTCAATGACAATTTGTGCACCGTTTAATTTCATAGTTTCCACCTTTTTGATTTCTTCTTGTGAGATTCGTTTGCTGCCCTTTTCCGAAACCGCCATTTGCCGGCAGCGGTTTTTAAAAAAAGCCTTCGGCAGCAAACGCACCGGAGGCATTGTGAAAAAGCAATTCCAGATAAAAAGAATGTCTCTTGTTTGCTTTGTCAATCCGCTGATACCGATTTGTTTGCAGCCATGCCACATGCCCCGAAGCCAATGACTCGGGGAAACAGTCCGATGAGCAGAAACGGAAGTTCTGCGATTTGAAAAATACGACTGATATACATGGCAAACTCCTTCGGGACACGGATACAAAAAAATATATCTGTGTTTTAGTATAGCACCTTGTTTCGATAAAATCAAGCATTCTGTTCTGATTTTTACAGTTTGTACAAAAAAAGTGTATGGTTTCTCCCACTTTCCGCCAAAAATCTGCCCGAACGGAAAAAAATAAGGGAAAATCAAAAAAACACTTGACAAATCAAGAAAAATTCGATAAAATAAAGAAAAGGCAGCAGAATGATCCGCTGCCCGTATCAAGAAAAAGGCGTTGACGGGAAAAAAGATGCTGTTCGTTCGTTGCAGAGAGCTGTCGGTTGGTGTAAGACAGTCGAAGGAAAGCAGGATATCTCCTCCCTGAGCCGCAGTGCAGAACTGTTGTGATCGACAAAGTAAGCATTGACGGGATTCTCCCGTTATAGAGAAGCACATTATTGCAGAGATGTGACAGAGCGGGTGCAGGATCTGCACCAATGAAGAGTGGTACCACGGAGAAATCGTCTTCTTCGTCTCTTTTTCCAGCCGAATTGCGGCAGGAGAAAGGGACTTTTTTTGTATCCCGATTCGCCCATCACATGAGAAGCAGAACAAAAACCAATTATGATTTTTTTGGGAGAAAGGAACGAGTATCATGATGAAAAATGCAAACAAATATACCCGACAGTTTTTTCCGGTGAACAATTCGCCGATGCGGTGGGCAACCAAGAATTATCTGGATAAGCCGCCGATTTGGTGCAGCGTGGACTTGCGGGACGGCAATCAGGCATTGATCACCCCAATGAGTCTGGAAGAAAAGTTGGAATTTTTCAAGGTTTTAGTGGATATTGGCTTTAAGGAAATCGAAGTTGGTTTTCCGGCAGCCTCTGAAACCGAATATGAATTCTGCCGCACCTTGATTGAACAGGATCTCATTCCGGATGATGTCACCATTCAGGTTTTGACACAGGCAAGAGAACACATCATTGCAAAGACTTTTGAAGCATTGCAGGGTGTTAAGCATGCGATTGTGCATCTGTACAACTCCACTTCTGTGGCACAGCGGGAACAGGTGTTCAAGAAGAGCAAGGAAGAAGTTTTGAATCTGGCTGTGACTGGTGCAGAACTCTGCAAGAAATATCGTGCGATGACACCGGGTCATTTCACCTTTGAATATTCTCCGGAAAGCTTTACCGGAACAGAACCGGAATATGCACTGGAAGTATGCAATGCTGTTTTGGACGTTTGGCAGCCGACACCGGACGACAAGGTGATTATCAACTTGCCGGTAACCGTTTCCCATTCCATGCCGCACGTTTATGCCAATCAGGTGGAATTCATGAGCGACAACTTGAAGTATCGGGAAAACGTTTATGTTTCGCTCCATCCGCACAATGACCGTGGCTGTGCCGTTGCAGATACCGAAATGGGCTTGTTGGCAGGTGGCGACCGTGTAGAAGGAACGCTGTTCGGAAACGGCGAGCGGACAGGCAACGTAGACATTATTACCGTTGCATTGAATATGTATTCGCAGGGTATTGACCCACAGCTGGATTTCAGCAACTTGCCAGCCATCACAGAAGTATACGAACGGGTTACCAGAATGCACGTTTACGAGCGATCTCCGTACAGCGGTCAGCTGGTCTTTGCAGCGTTCAGCGGCTCGCATCAGGATGCCATTGCAAAGGGTATGAAGTGGAGAGAGCAGCATGACTGCGAACACTGGAATGTTCCATATCTGCCGTTAGACCCACATGATGTCGGCAGAGTTTACGAAGCAGATGTTATTCGGATCAACAGCCAGTCCGGCAAGGGCGGAATCGGCTACTTGATGGAAACTCGTTATGGATTCAATATTCCGGCAAGTATGCGAGAATCGTTTGGCTATCTGGTCAAGGGTGTTTCCGACCATGCACACAAGGAATTACAGCCGGATGAAGTATTGAAAATTTTTACGGATTCCTATGTGAACATTGAAACACCGGTTTCTCTGCCGGAAATTCACTATGTTCAGAAAGCAAACGATGAAATCACTTCTTCTGTTACCATTGATTATGATGGCAGACAGGAGGTTGTCACCGCAGATGGCAACGGTCGTTTGGATGCAGTTAGCAACGCATTGAAGGCATATCTGGGCTCGGATTATGCACTGGTGACTTATACAGAACACGCATTGGAAGTGCGTTCCAGCTCGAAGGCAGTTTCCTATGTTGCATTGCAGAAGGGTAAGGATTTGTATTGGGGCGTTGGCATTCATTCTGATATTATCCGTTCTTCGATTAGTGCATTGGTAAGTGCATTGAACCGGATGATGAGCGAACAGCAGAAGTAAAATCCGTATACTATTAAAATAAGAGATTACAAAAACCGCTGTGGAAGCAATTCGTTTCCGCAGCGGTTTTTGCATGATTTCTGCTTTTTCATAGTGGTATGGTTAAGAACCAAGAATCGAACCGTTTTGCAGAAAAGGCACTTCAAGGCTGAGCTGCCGGAGAGCAGCGTTATAGACTTGATAGGGCTGCACCTGTTTTTGAATCAGGTCGTTGACGAAGCAGACGGTTTTTTCCAAGCTGTTGGAAAAGGCATGAATTTCGGCAGTTTCTCCAGAGCGAAGGTCTTGCAGAAAAATACCATAAACGACAGAAAGTTTTTGATTGCGGTGAGTGTTGCTGGCAGTCACCCGATAGAGCACTCGGTTTGCTCCGTATACTTCCATATAGGTGACAGCTTGTTTGGAGCGGTTGCGGCTGGACGATTTCATAGGGACATCCTCCTTTGATGAGCGTACAAAACGAATCTTTTAAAACCATAGCACAAATGAAAGAAAAAGGAAAGAGCGGAAAAGCAGGGAAATGTCTGTTTTGCAAAGTTTCTTTTTGAAACTGCTGCGTTCGTCATGGTTGAAACAACATTCACAAAATTCGACACGCTATACAATTTGCTAAAAAAGCAGGCTTGAAGTTCGTCCAAAATAGCAATGGAAAATTGAGTTGCATGCTGCTATAATAGATGAAGTCGTTTTGGAGCGGAAACTTCCGGAAAAGGCGGCAAATAAATGATGAAACAAAAAGGGAAAACCAAAAACGAAAGGATGTTTGCTTATGACAAAAGAACTCACTCATGGAAAACCATTGCCGTTGATTTTGCAGTTTGCATTCCCCTTGATTCTGGGCTATATGCTACAGCAACTTTACAGCCTCTGTGATACGGTCATCGTTGGACGCTGTCTTGGCGTGAACGAGCTGGCTGCTGTCGGGTCTACCGGAGCAGTCAGCTTTTTAGTGGTCGGATTTGCAACAGGGATGTGCACGGGCATGTCAATTCCGGTTGCACAGGCATTCGGAGCAGGGGATTATCAGAAGCTTCGAAAGTATCTTGCAAATTCGTTCTACCTGTCCGCATTGATTTCCATTGTAATGACAGTCGGAACGGTAATTTTTACGGGCGACCTGCTCCGCTTGATGAAAACACCAGAGGAACTGTATGACTTTGCGTATGATTATATCTTTACCGTGTTCGCTGGTATCAGTGCCACAATTCTGTATAACTTGCTTTCCTCTATGTTGCGTTCGATTGGAGATAGCCGAACACCGCTGATTTTCCTTGCAATTGCAGCAGTGTTGAATATTGGTCTGGATTTCCTCTTTATTCTGGGATTCCATACCGGTGTTGCCGGAGCAGGTTATGCAAGTGTTCTCTCGCAGGGCATTTCCGGTATCCTGTGCCTGATCTATATGTTCAAGAAGTATGAAATTTTCCGGATTCGGAAGGAAGAATGGAAGGTATCCATTTCCGGCTGCGGGCGGCTGATTTCGATCGGTCTGCCGATGGCGTTGCAGTTTTCCATTACGGCAATTGGTTCGATCATCCTGCAAACTGCCGTGAATACGCTGGGAACGGTTTCTGTTACTGCTGTAACAGCTGCTTCTAAGTTGCAGATGATTCTGACAGGACCGATGGAATGTCTGGGTATTACTATGGCAACCTACTGTGGACAGAATCGGGGTGCACGGGAATTTGAACGGATTCGGAGTGGTATTCGGACAAGCGTGGTTGTTTCCATGATTTATTGTGTGGTATCTGCGGTATTGATCATCGTGCTGGGCGGATGGATGGCACTGCTGTTCCTGGATGCCTCTGAAACAGAAGTCATGGCACAGGTAAAGGAATATCTGCGGTTGAATGCATATTTCTATCCGACATTGGGACTGTTGTTTATCCTGCGGAACAGCTTGCAGGGTATGAGCTACAGTTTCTTGCCGATGATGGCAGGGGTTACAGAACTGATTGCCCGAGTTCTGGTCTGTGTGGCATTTGTTCCGGACTTTGGCTATACTGCCGCTTGTATGGCAAGCCCGGTTGCATGGATTTTTGCAGATACCTTGCTGGTAACGGTTTACTTTGTCAAGATGAAGAGTCTGAAAGTGCAGCTTGCACAGCCAGCCCCGGCAGTCTGCTGATTTTATTTTTCGATATCAAAAAACCGATGCAGTTGGAAAAGACTGCATCGGTTTTTTGTTTGATGTGTAATTGGGGATTTGTATCTTACCATCGATTATTCCAAAGCGATGTATTTCCAGAAGCAGATTTTGCATAGTGTGTCAGAATCTGTACCGCATCTTCTACATTTACATTTCCGCCGTCTGCTCCTTGATTCTGGGAACAGGTGTCGATATCGGATAAGAAATAAGCTAAGGTTTCTTGATCATTTGTAAAAGAGTTGCTGAGTTTGGAGGCATTGCCGGAGGCTTTTTTTGCATAGTAACTCAAAATACAAACAGCATCGTTGACATTTACTACACCGTCTAAGTTGCTGTCGCCTTTTTTTCCGACCAATACTTTTTTGGTGTAGGGGGCTGCATTGAACTGATAAACTGGAGCAGCTGCATCGCCACAATAAAATGGGACATCTGCAATGGCATATCCGGTTGTGGTTGCATTTGCATACAATGCAGCTGGTGTGGTCTGTGCAGATAGAGTATTCAGCATGGATTCATTTTTTGTAACATTGTCAGTATAGGTAACCCGTCCTGTAATGGCAGCGTTAGAATATTGAGAAAGCGTCAGGGGATGGTCATTCTCTGCAAATGCACAGATGGTAGACAAATTAGAAGTGTCATTGGTGATGGTAGCAGAAGACGCTCCAACTGTGATGGAGGTGCTGACAAAATTGATGGGTAGCCGTGTATGGGCGATGGTGCTCAAGCTGCAATCGGTTTCCGAGAAAGAAACGGTATAGACATCGTTCGGTGCTCCTTGCCGGATGACAATATCAAAAGAAAAGAATGGAAATTCATCTGCATATCCCAAGAACGAAACGCCTTCTTGTGCAATTGTACCGGTTAAAATCCAGCTATAGGCATCGTGGTAGCCACTGAGTACTGTTCCAGCCGGAAGCGTTGCATCATAGTGTGGAATTGTGCAGGTATTTGTTTCCATCGGATACTGTTCCTCAGCACTTTGCTTGTAATAGGAATAGGTAAAGGAAACCGTTCCGTCTGCATTTTGTTGCAGGTCAGAAGCAGGAATGTCAATTCTTTCATCTGAAATCCAAGTTTTCACGCCATCCACGAATTTGTTGTAGGAGCGGGTGAAATAAATACCGCCAGCCCCATCGCTTCGAATGAGAGAACCGCTGAATGGTTCTGTCAGGGAAGCACTGGTCATCGGAGAGCAGGTATAAGGAGCATATGTTCCGGAAGATGTAATTTCCCCGAAGCAATTCGGCATGACATATTCAGAAAAGAAAGAACCGCCGCTGTAAGATTCCTTGTATATGTCTGTTGTGCTAAGAATATTGCTGCTGTTGGAGAAATAAAGGCTGCTGGAATCGCTTTGATAGCGAATACGAGCACCAGTGATTTTTTTTGTTGGTTGGGTGTTGCCCTTGATGTAAACTTTGGTTGGAATATGGACATCTCCAGCCTGTACTTCTTCCGCAGAAACATAAGTTCGTTCTGGAACAAAATAAAAGGTATAAGGGTCTGTCTGTTCTATCACAGGGGCTTGCAGCAGAGCAGAATCCTCTGTAATAGCATCCGCTGCAGATACTGGAAAATTGATGGCAAACAGCGAGCAGGCTGTTAGCAGGGAAATGATTTTTTTCATGAGAAAAACTCCTTTATTCTGTAATTTCTATCTGTCGAACAGAGATTTTGTCCGGCTGAACAAGGGGGTATTTACAAGGGAAAACCGGCATACAGATGTCAGTAGAGGCGTGACAAGAAAAAGACTGTATCCCGGTTTTCATATCATTGTTTTGTGTTAACGGTTGCTCCAAACTGGATTATTTCCAGCAGCAGCCTGTGCATAATAGGTTAAGGTTTGTACCGCATCTTCTACGTTCAATTCTCCGCCGTCTGCCCCTTGATTCTGGGAACAAGTGTCGATGTCAGAGAGGAAATAGGAAAGAATTTCTTCTTCCTTGGTTGCCTGTTCCAGTAAGGTCGGCTCAAGACCAGCCGCTTTTTTCGAATAATACTGCAAGACGAAAACGGCATCTTCTGCATCGACCTTGCCATCCAAATTGGTATCCCCCTTTTTGCCGATGAGCAGGTTCTTGGTGTAGTCTGTACCATCGCTATTTTTTAGCGGTTGGGTGTTGAGGGTAAAGGAAACCGGATTCACATAAGCACCGCCGGACTGCTGGGCATAGAGTTCTGCCGGAGATTGTCCGCAGGTAACAGCATCTGTAACATCCTGTGTGGAAGTTGTTCCATCTGCACTGGTAACCGTGGAAATCAGCGTGCCGCTGCCCTGATTCAGACGAATTTCCTTGTCATTTTCTGCAAAGAAACAGTAATACGGGCTGGTACTGTCTTGGGTAATCGTGCCGGAAGCAGTTCCAACTGTAATGGTGGTATTCATCAGCTGCAGCGGAACGAGAGCAGACCCGATTGATATCCGGCAGCTGTCATTCAACTGTACGTCATAAGAGCCGGCAGGTGTTCCCTGACGGAGTACGATGTCAAACGCATAGCATGGGAATTCATCCGTATAGCCAAAGAATGTGGGGGTTTCTCTGGGGTCGGATGTCCAGTAACAACTATCGTGATAGCCGTTGTATGGTGTGCCTTTGGATAATGTTGTGTCATAATGTGGGAGGTCAATGGTAGCAGTCTTTTGTGCATAATTCGGGTCGTTCTGGTCGTAATATAGATAATCGAATGAGGCACTGCCATCTGCATGAACCTGCATCTGAGAGGCTGGAATTTCGACCATTTCATTGACGATTGTATCGACACCATCCACTAACTTGTGACAGCTGAGTGTAAAATACGCACCGCCGTTTCCATCGCTAAAAACAACATTTCCGCCATTCATGCGTTCATAGACAAAGCTTCCTAAAACAGAAGAACCGAATGGGGTAAAAATGGTCTGTCCCTTTTTGTTGACGGATAAAGAGCCCAGACAGAAATCAGGGCGATTCGAAATATAAGAACCACCGCTATAAGTGCAATCTCTGTAGTCTTTCGTGGCATTTAATACATCCAAACTGTTGTCGAAGTAAACATGTTCGGAATCAGAGGCATGATAGGTCAGCAGGAATGCACGGGGATTAATGGAATTATCACCGTGAAAATAAACATTGGTGCGGATGTGAACATCGCCTTGTGCCAGTTCGTCTGTAGAAACAAAGGTTCGTTCTGGCTGGAGTGTTACTTGAAACGGAGAAACATTGGTGGATGCACCCACAACAGGCAGGGTGTCAAAAACGCCATCTGCTTCTGCAACCTGTTCCGCATAGGTGGTAACATCTTCTTCTGCGGAAGCGGAAAGGCTTGCAGAAAACGGGGTAGTGAGAGCAGCTGCAAACACGCCGCAGAGGGCAATGGCAGCTATTTTATTTTTTTTGAAAATCATAAAGACTCCTTTCTGTCGATTGGAAAATCATTCCGGAAACCAGACATCTTGAAAAAGCATGCAGCTTACCTTGATTATACCATTTTCAAATAGGCTTGTCAAGAAACGAAATCGGGTTCTTTTTGAAGATAGAAGTGGGAATTTTTGTCGAATAGAAGCAATTTAAAAAATGAACAAAGTGTAAAAACATAGAAAAGGAACTTGACAGAATCGGGCGGTTATGCTATACTAACCATGGTTAGATAGAACTAACCAACAACCTGCAACCGGAATCATGCAAACAGCAGGTATAAAAATCCGTAGGAAGGTCAGAATAAAAAGGCATTCGTACGGAAATCACAATCCGGTTTTCCCAATCACACAGATTACCATCAGGAAAGGAACGAATAAAATGGCTTATTTGGAAATTGAAAAGGTCATCGGCAGAGAAATTATGGACTCCAGAGGCAATCCGACTGTAGAAGCAGAAGTTTTGCTGGCAGATGGAACCATTGGCAGAGGTACTGCACCGAGCGGTGCATCCACTGGTGAATTTGAAGCACTGGAACTGCGGGACGGCGACAAGGCTCGTTACGGCGGTAAGGGTGTTACCAAGGCAGTAGAAAACATCAACACCACCATCAATGATGCACTGGTTGGGTTGGATGCTTCTGATATCTATGCAGTTGACCGGGCAATGCTCGCAGCAGATGGCACAAAGGACAAGTCCAATCTGGGTGCAAATGCCATTCTGGCAGTTTCCATTGCAGCTGCAAGAGCTGCTGCAATCTCTCTGGATATTCCGCTGTATCGGTTCTTGGGCGGCGTATCTGGCAACAGACTGCCGGTTCCGATGATGAACATTTTGAACGGTGGTGCACATGCAACCAATACCGTTGATACACAGGAATTTATGATCATGCCGGTTGGTGCTCCGACCTTTAAGGAAGCACTGCGTTGGTGTGCAGAAGTATTCCACAGTCTGGCAAAGATTCTGAAGGCAAAGGGTCTGGCAACCTCCGTTGGTGACGAAGGCGGCTTTGCACCGAACCTGTCCAGCGATGATGAAACCATTGAAACCATTCTGGAAGCAGTCAAGGCTGCTGGCTATGAACCGGGCAAGGATTTCATGATTGCAATGGACGCTGCTTCTTCAGAATGGAAGAGCGAAAAGGGCAAGGGCTATTATCACCAGCCGAAGTCTGGTAGAGATTTCACATCGGATGAACTGATTCAGCACTGGGCTGACCTGGTAGAAAAGTATCCGATCATCTCCATCGAAGATGCACTGGACGAGGAAGACTGGGAAGGCTGGCAGAAGCTGACCAAGGAACTGGGCGACAAGGTACAGCTCGTTGGTGATGACCTGTTTGTAACGAATACCGAACGGTTGTCCAAGGGGATTTCTCTGGGCTGCGGCAACTCCATTCTGATTAAGCTGAACCAGATCGGTAGCGTTTCCGAAACACTGGAAGCCATCAAGATGGCACACAAGGCAGGTTATACTGCAATTTCTTCTCACCGTTCTGGTGAAACAGCAGATACCACCATTGCAGACCTTGCAGTTGCTCTGAACACTTGCCAGATCAAGACTGGTGCACCGAGCAGAAGCGAACGGGTTGCAAAGTACAACCAGCTGCTGCGGATTGAAGAAGAACTGGGCGATGCAGCCGTATATCCGGGCATGCAGGCATTCAATGTAAAAAGATAAATCCTTCCTATTTGATAAAAGATGATGGGGAAGCCGGCTGGCGGGAGTAATTCTGCCAGCCGGTTTTCTTTTTGTATGATGTTCTGGAGATGTGATTCCTGCAAAAAATCTGCATTGACAAATCTCGAAAAATGGGATACACTGAAAAGGATGCAACGAAGGAGGAAGATTTTTTATGCAGACGTTTACCAACAACTTAATCTTCAGTTTAAACGCAACGATTCCCATTTTTTTAATGATGGCGTTGGGGTTCTTTTTACAGCGAATCCACTTGCTGGATGACCATACGACCCAGAAACTGAATCAGTTTGCCTTTAAGGTGCTGCTGCCAGCATTGTTATTTATGGACTTGTCGACCGCAGATTTTCAGTCGGTTTGGGATACCAAATTTGTACTGTTTTGTTTTTGCATTACCAGTGTGAGCATTGGCATTGCCTTTTTGCTGTCACTGCTGCATCGGGAGCGGGCAGACCGTGGGGAATTTATTCAGGCAGCCTACCGCAGCAGTGCTGCAATTTTAGGAATCGCCTTTGTCAAGAACATCTACGGCGAAGCAACAATGGCAGCCTTGATGATTGTCGGAACAGTACCGCTTTATAATATCATTGCAGTGGTGGTACTCTCTCTGACTGCTCCGCAGACAGAAGGACAGCCGAAACCAAACCGAAAGGCATTGCTCTTAAAGACGTTGAAAAATGTTGCAACGAATCCGATTATTTTGGGAATTGTCGTTGGTATGTTGTGGTCAATTTTGCGGATTCCACAACCAGTGATTCTTTCGAAGTCGGTTTCTTATCTGGGCAATATGGCAACACCGCTTTCCCTGATTGCTTTAGGAGCATCGTTTCAGTGGCAGGATGCAAAGGGCAAACTTCCGGCAACGCTGGGCATTACCGCAACGAAATTGCTGTTGTTCTGTGCATTGTTTTTACCGTTGGCGGTTGCGTTTGGATTCCGGACAGAAAAGCTGATTGCCATTTTGGTGATGCTGGGCAGTGCAACAACTGGAAGCTGTTTTGTCATGGCAAGAAATATGGGACATCGTGGAACATTAACCGCTTGTTCGGTTATGATGACGACGTTGTGCAGTGCATTCACATTGACGATGTGGCTATTTATTTTGCGGACACTGCAATACATTTAAATAAAATAAAAAATAGAATGAAAATCAAAACAAAATCGGCAGCCGTGCGAAATAGGTACGACTGCCGATTTTTTAAAATTGAAAGAGGAGAAGCGAATGATTACAATTAAGATTCAGTGTAATCTTAGAGTGGCAGGTTTTCCACAACGCTCAATACGAATTCCATCAAAGCGGTTGTATCTTCATCGCCAACATTGTTGACACTGTCGCCTCTTTGATCACAGTTTGCATTCCGCAGAGCCTGATCGCTCAGCTGTACAACATTTGCCAAGTATTTGTTCAACATTACAGCATCCAAAACGTCTACAACGCCATCGAGGTTAACGTCACCGATGTTATCCTTTGACTGACTCGGAGTTGTTGTGGTTGTAGCAGAGGTGGTTGTGGTTGTAGTAACAACTGTTCCGCCTTGGTCAGCGTATACCATGTAGTACAGGTTTGCAGTATCTGCCTTGGTAATGGTGTGTGTGCCAGCAGATACAGAAACTTGAATGATACCGTCGCCGTTTGCAGTATACTTTGTACCGTCTACCTTAACGGTTGCATTCGGTTCGACAAATACGAGGGTCAAGTCACCGTTTGCAGTGTTGATGAATCCGATAGAAGTTGCAGATTCCATTTTCAGGCTCTGGGTCAAGGTCAAACCGTTGTAAGAAACAGTTCCTTTGTTGGTTGCCAGATTACCAGTGATGGTGTAGAAGCTGCTGTTCTTGCCGTTTGCGGTAAAGTCATGAATCTGTGCACCAGCTGGAGTTGGTGTTTCGCTCTGTTTGCCACTGGTTGTAGTAGTCGGCTTTACAGTTGTTGTCGTGGTAGTTGTGGTTGGATTCTGTCCGGAGGTGGTTGTGGTTGTAACGATTGGCGTATCGCTATTGCTGAGGTGATAGCCCATCGTTCCATACTTGCCATCGGTCTTTGTTTCATACAGACCGCCCAGATTCAAAGAGCCATCTGCATTTCTCCAAACCTTGTGGAAATCCGTTCCCTGTTCCGGAGCTTTCGTCAATGCGATGAAGTCGGAAGCAGTTGGGCCTGCAAACTTCGTGCCGATCTTTGCCCCGTTGGTGATTGCGGTATCGGACTCAACCAGATAATAACCGCTGTTGTAATAAACACCATTGTTGTAAGTACCAACGTACTTATCATTCGATGCACCGCCTTTCAGCTTTGCATCTGACAGGAAGATAGAAGCGTCATAATAAGACATCAGGTTGTCGAAATCGCAGCCCGGGTCGGTACAACGATAGCAGGAGAAGTTCGGCTTGCCCGTACCTTCGCCGTTGTTGTTGATGGCAGTGCAGTTGATTAACGTGCCGAGTTTCGGGTTGTTGTTGTCCGTGAAACCGCAGTGCAGGTTCTCAAAGGACAGGCAGTTTTCAACGATGTGAGCAGAGCCAACGCCGCTGCCACCCAGTTTGAAACCGTTACCATCGCAGTTGCCATAGCCTTCCCCGAATTCGGTAAAGCCGTTCCGGAATGCAACGCAGTTCTGAATGGTTACAACGCCGATCGGGCCGGTTGCCGATTTTGCAAACAGATCCCAGCCATCATCGCTGTTGTTGTATGCCATACAGCCATCAAATACATTGCCTTCGCCGCAGGTCAGCTTTGCAGCAAAACCATCTGCATTTTCCATGGTGGCATTGTCGCAGTTATTCTTAGAGGTACAATTCAAAATCAGGTTATAGCTTGGCCAATCTGCAATGGTTGCAGCACTGGTGTTATAACGAGAAATCTGTAAGCCGGTGTCCTGATTATCATTGAAGACCATGTTTTCAATGCGGTTGTGACTGCCGGCAAGCAGCATACCATTATCCGCAGCCTTGGTGATTTCAAAGCCATAGAATTTCCAGTAATCGCCATCCAGTACCACGCCACGTTTTGATCCGTCTGCTGCACCCTGTCCGCTGAAGTCCAGCTTTACAGTTGCACCCGGATAAGCAGAAATGGTTTTATATGCATTTTCAGTACCATTGTTGTTGCTGTCGATGACAATCATTTCGCTCAGTTCATAAGTACCATCGAGCAGGTAAATGGTCTGACCAGCGGAAACCTTCTGAATCGCTTCGTAGATGTCCATCGGGTCATCCATCGTACCAACACCCTTTGCATTCGGGGCACAGTACAGAGCACCTGTAACCGGTGTCGGTTTTGTTGTTGTGCCAGCTGGAACAGTGGTTGCAACGCCGCTCTTTGTGGTGGTAATGGTGGTTGTAGTTGTAGAAGTTGTGGTGGCAGCAGGTTTGGTTTCTGTAACCTGCGGTGTATTTCCGCTGTCACTGAATCCGCTGCCGATGTGGGCAATGGAAGAAGTGTAAGCAACCAGAGCATTTTTCAATTCCTGATTGACTGCATAGCTTTCATCATCGACAGAGTTGTCAAACTGCCACTGGAAGTCGCCGCCGTCCACACGGCCAGCGTGTGCCGTTACAATGCTCGGAACATCTTCCGGAGCGTCAGCTGTGTAGCTGTACATAATGCTGCTATCGGTATCGAAGTTGTTATAAGTCGAACCACCGGAAAGAGCTGTAACACTGCTCGGAATGGTTTCCGAAGGAGAAGAAACTTCATAAGCATCAAAGCTGGTGTTGTTTTCAGCATATGGAATATAGCTGGAAGCACCAACAATGACATTGTTATAAGCCTTGATGATACCGCCGGGTTCGCCGGAGAATGTGCCTTTTTCACCCAATGTATCCGTACCCTGTCCAGAACTCATCATTGGATTTTTGCAGTTCCGGAAGTAGTTGTTTTCTACGAATGCAGAAGCACCCATGGTAACGCCAACACCATACTTTGCATTTCCGTCAAAGTAGTTGTTATAGCTGTGTACGGAGCAGGTACGAATCCGAGGGTGACGGGAGTCAGAATGGTCATACCAGTTGTGGTGGTAGGTGATGTAATTGCTTTCAGTTTCGTTCTTCATGCCTTGCAGGTTGCACTTGCCGTTATCCCAGAAGTGGTTGTAAGAGTGGGTAACATAAGTAGATCTTTTGGTATCCAATGCACCGTCACCCTTTGCCTGGTCGGCATCGGAACCGGCATCGCCATAGAAGAAATCGCAGTTATGTACCCAGATATGGTCGTTGTCCTGCTGCAAACCGCAGTCATCACCTTCAGAGCTGTTGCAGTTCATGAAGCCCAGATTCCGAACTTCAACATTCGAGCAGTTCTTCATAACCAGACCAAAGCCATTTAAAACGGCATCGTTGCCGACGCCTTCAATGGTCATGCCAGCCTTTGCGGTGTCCACATACAAATCACCCTTCGTCAAATCAGTCGGGTCAGTGATGTTGCCGATGATTCGCAGGCAGAGCGGACGGGTTTCCTTGCCTTTTTTATAGGCATTGATGATTTTCTGTACACCAGTTACAGTGACATTGCCCTCGCCCTGTGCGTTCAGGCTTGCAGTAACCGTATCTTTATTTTCATTCGTGACATAGACAACAACGGCATCCGCACGCAGTGTGCCGTCTTCGTTGTATGCACCGGAAGAAGTGCCTTCTACAAAGCCAAAACCGCTTCTGTCATTGGCTTCTACGGAAACAGTCGCTTCTGCTGCACCGGACAATTCACTTGTTCCCTTGACCGGAACGATTTTCAGGGTGTGGCTGCCAGCTTTCAGACCCAAGGCGTCCGCACGGAAATGACCGTCTTTGTACTGCCGGATCAGCATGCTGTCCAGCTGTACGCCGTCACAATAAACATTGTAACCGGTTGCACCGCTGACGGGTTGCCATTCTGCATAAGCTCCTTCAAAATACCCCATGGATTTGGTGATGGAAACACTGCTGGAAGCCAGCAGCGAAAGGTTTTCCTCCCATGTGGCATCGGCTGCCGGAACAGCATCTGCTGCAAATCCCAGCATCTGGGATGGAAGCGAGGCAACCGCTGTGACAGCGGCAACCAGAGCAGCTGCCATGCCCTTTTTGAATGAAAATGTGTGTTTCAAGATAGATCCTCCTCATATACAGCCCCCAGTAATCTGAGTTTGGCTGTGAACCATTTAATTTAAATATACAACTTTTCAGGAGGATTTGTCAATCTACAAAAACACTGAAAATTTGTGTGTGGTTTTGGCTATTTTTCATAAAAGCTTTCCTGAAAATTTGGATATATCTTTTCACATACAGTATTGTTTTGTCAGA
>ERZ1034976.720-NODE-720-length-29571-cov-20.235262_pt1 | contig 29571 bp, 18 predicted proteins | sample MGYA00520623_ERZ1034976 | MGnify/ENA primary metagenome ERZ1034976 (study PRJEB33766, sample SAMN09781774) | gut metagenome | biome: gut microbiome | host: Homo sapiens | place: Madagascar | study: EMG produced TPA metagenomics assembly of the PRJNA485056 data... | reverse complement strand
GGTAGATAGGGCAGAGGTGGAAGTGTGGCAACACATGGAGCTGACTGTTACTAATCGGTCGAGGGCTTAATCAAATGTAGGTTATGTTTTCTGTATGAAGTTTTGAATGTATAATTTTTATAAAGAGTGCAAATAGTCGTCGAACAGAAATTGTTCGGCGTTTTTGTTATACAGAGGAATCCATATGACATTACAACAATTATATCAGGTAATTACAATTGCAGAAAGTAAATCGATGAATGAGGCAGCTAAGAAACTTTTTGTTTCACAGCCAAATCTTTCATCTGTTGTGAAGGAACTTGAAGAGGAAGCAGGAGTGACTATTTTTGTGCGTTCTAATCGTGGAATTGTGATTACGGCGGAGGGCGAAGAATTTTTAGGGTATGCCAAGCAGGTAGTTGAACAATATCGGCTTTTGGAGAAACGCTACATGGATGGAGAGGTAAAAAAGAAATTTTCAGTATCCATGCAGCATTATTCCTTTGCGGTGAAAGCATTTGTAGAGATGGTCAAGTCTGTAGGAATGGAAGAATATGAGTTTGCAATTCATGAGACACAGACGAACCAGGTTATTGAAAATGTCCGTAGTATGAAAAGTGAACTTGGAGTTTTGTTTTTGAGTGAATTTAATGAGGCTGTATTGCAAAAGATATTTAAGGAAAATGGTCTTGTGTTTGAAGAATTGTTTATCTGTGACACATATGTTTACATGTGGCGGGAACACCCACTGGCAAATTTGAGTATAATATCTATGAAACAGCTAGAGGATTATCCTTGTCTTGCTTTTGATCAGGGAAAGAACAATTCTTTTTATTTTTCTGAAGAGATGAAAAGCACATATGAATATAAGCGAATCATCAAGGCGGATGACCGCGCGACCATGTTAAATCTTATGGTGGGATTGAATGGGTACACATTATGCTCAGGTATTATTTCCGAAGAGATTAATGGGGATGATTATGTGGCAATTCCGCTCAAAGAGTCAGAAAAAATGCGGATTGGTTATATTCGACATAAAGGAACGAATCTGAGTCGTTTAGGGGAAATTTATCTGCAGGAATTGCGTAAAAATGGGAAAACGATTAAGTGAATAACAAATGAAATTTTACTAAATATACTTGATATGGTGACTTAATAGGTACCTTTTTAGCTAAAATGCATAGGATAATAGATAAGGAATATAGAAATCATTCAAATATTGTAAATTTGAAAAGTAAGATAAGTCAATAACTGTCAAAATGATGCAAAATCCGCCAAAATACAAAGACGATATGCGTTTGACATATGAAAATAAAAGTGACATAATCTCCAATAATGTAACAAACATTAGGAGTTTTTAATTAGTAGAAAGTAGGTGTTGAATTATGTATGAAACAGTAAAAGTAATTCGATTATCAGACATGACAGACGTAAAGGATTTTGTGAGAGCTGCAGGAGATTGTGACTTTGATATTGATGTAAAATATAACCGGACAATTATTGATGCAAAGTCATTGCTTGGAATGATTGGTCTTGGATTGCAGAATAATCTTCAAGTATGCTATGGTGGAAAAAATGAGGACTTCGAGAATGTAGTCAATAAGTATTCTGTTGCATGACAAGCAGAAGCTGGAACAAATATAAAACAAATAAAAAGTAAGGCATATAAAAGATAAAAAGTGCAAAACAGAAGAAATTCTATTCTGAACATATTTGGAGTAGAATTTCTTTTTTTGTAAAAAATGATGGCTAATAATGATTTTCTAAAATGAATTTCTTTCTTAGAAATTGTACGCAACTTGATTTTTTATGTATAATAAATAGTAACTGTTTCAAGTTGATTTTGAATAATTACGAATGGACAATAAATGCTGCAAATAAGAGGGAACAGAAAATGGAGATAGAATCGTTTTAATGGAAAAGATAACGGAACCTGGCATGCAGGAATTACATATTTCAGTGCGGAATCTCGTGGAGTTTATATTGCGAGGGGGCGACATTGATAATCGAAGCAGCCGTATGCTGCAGGAAGCCATGCTGGAAGGCGGAAAAATTCATAGAAAAATTCAAAAGGGCATGGGAAGTTCTTACACGGCAGAGGTTCCGTTGAAACTGGAACGAATCGAAGAATCGTATGTTCTGGTCGTTGAGGGAAGAGCGGATGGAATTGCTTTCGGAGAATTTGTTGCGGACGAACCAGCAGAACAAATTGAGGAGAAGCATTTGCCTGAGGCACAAAAGGATGAAATGCAGACTGGGGAGCAGCTTTGGTACATCGATGAAATCAAAGGTGTTTACCGGAACCTGACGACGATGGAACAGCCGGTATATGTGCACAAGGCACAGGCAATGTGTTATGCATACATATATGCGTTGCAAAATCATCTGGATCGCATTGGTGTGCAGATGACATACTGCAATTTGGATACGGAAGATATCCGGTATTTCCGGGAGATTTGGGAGTGGGAAGATCTGTATGATTGGTTCGAGCTTTTGATCATGGAGTACAAAAAATGGGCGGACTGGCAAATTGCCTGGCGCAAAACGAGACAGGAGAGCATTGCACAGCTGGAATTTCCTTATCCGTACCGGGAAGGACAGCGAAAGCTTGTGGCAGATGTGTATCGGACGATCATGCGACGAAAGACGCTTTTCATTCAGGCACCCACGGGAGTCGGTAAGACGATTTCTACAATTTTTCCTGCAGTAAAAGCTGTGGGCGAGGGGCTTGCGGATCGCATTTTTTATTTGACGGCAAAGACAATTACAGCAACAGTCGCAAAAGAAACCTTTCAGATTTTAAGAGAACATGGATATCAGGCGAAGATCATTCAACTGACAGCAAAAGAAAAGTTGTGCATGTGTGGAGAGGATGGCACAGAGGAACTGGAGTGTAATCCGGTGAATTGTCCGTACGCGAAGGGGCATTATGACCGTGTGAATGATGCGGTGTATGATCTGTTGCAAACTTCGGATTTGTTTACGCGCGAGGAGATATTGGCGCAGGCAAAAAAGTATCAGGTGTGCCCATTTGAAATGAGTCTGGATGTGGCCACCTGGGTGGACAACATATTGTGCGATTATAATTATGTGTTTGACCCGAATGTGTATCTGAAGCGCTTTTTTCAGGAGGGAAACAAGGGAGATTATATTTTCCTGGTGGATGAGGCACACAATCTGGTAGACCGGAGCCGGGAGATGTACAGCGCACAATTATATAAGGAAGATATGCTTGCAGTCAAACGCATCATGAAGCCGCATCATTATATGATTGCAAAGACCTTGGATAAGTGTAATAAAGCAATGTTGGAGTTTAAACGGGAGTGTGAAACATATGAAGTGCAGGAAAGCGTAGGGGTATTGACATTTCATCTGATGCGGCTTGCTTCACAATTGGAAGAATTTTTTGAAAAACCGCGCGAATTTCCAGAGAAAAAGGAAGTGCGGGATTTTTATTTTGAAGTGCGCAATTTCCTTAATATGTATGAACTTGTGGATGAGCATTATGTGATTTATACACAGATGGAAGAGGATGGGCGTTTCATGATCAAACTTTTTTGCGTGGATCCGTCGTTGAATCTGCAGAAATGCATTGACAAAGCAAATGCCACGATATTTTTCTCTGCGACCCTTCTTCCGATTAATTATTACAAACAGATTCTTTCGACGAAAGAAGATAACTATGCGATATATGCGGAGAGCACGTTTGCAGAGAATCAGCGATTGCTCGCTTTTGCGCCGGATGTCAGTACGAAATATACCAGGCGGGGACCGGTGGAGTATCTGCGTATCGCACAGTATATACAGGCGGCTGTGGAAGGAAAAAAGGGAAATTATATGGTGTTTTTCCCTTCTTACAAAATGATGCAGGATGTGTATGCGGTATTTCGCAATTTCGTGGAGAGTGAGGTACCGGTGGATAGCGGAGAAGAGAGGCAGAATAGAGAAGATGGAAAAGATCGTAAAGATGGTAAAAACTCGAAAAATACGATGTTGGAAATCTGTTTGCAGACGAGCAATATGCAGGAACAAGAGCGCGAGCAGTTCTTGCAGATGTTCGAACAGGAGCGAGAAGGAAGTCTGGTCGCTTTCTGTGTGATGGGAGGAATTTTTTCGGAGGGAATTGATCTGAAAAATGATAAATTGATCGGTGCAATCATTGTGGGAACGGGATTGCCGCAAATCAGCAATGAACGGCAGATTTTGAAAGATTATTATGATGAGCGGGGATTATCCGGCTTTGATTATGCGTTTCGGTATCCAGGAATCAATAAGGTGTTGCAGGCAGCGGGGCGCGTGATTCGGACGCAGGAAGACCGCGGAATCATATTGTTGCTGGATGAGCGATTTCTGCAGGCCGACTATGCACCGCTTTTTCCAAGGGAATGGAAGGAGCGGAAGGTGTGCAATTTAAAACAAATAAAAGAAGAAGTAGAAAAATTCTGGAAAGAGGTGGAACAGGAGTAGGTAAGAAAGTGTGCGACGAGAGAGCGCTTCTTTATAGAAAATAGAAAACCGGGTGCATCAGAACAGTGATGCATCCGGTAACAATTTGAGGAATTCTTCAGTGGATGCGGATACGGGCAGTGTTGTGTTGGCGGATACAACAATCTGTCGTGTCGGCATCTTTTCTTTTGTGCGAAGAACAAAGAGATCGTTGGATTCCCGCGAGAGACAGAAATCCGGAATGAAAGCAATGCCCAGACCGATGCGGGCCATATCAATAAGCAGGTCATTGCTGCTTAATTCGACCTGGGGAATCAGCTCGAGCTGATGTTGCAGGAACAGGTTGTGCAGAAATTCGCTGGTTGTACTGTTGCGGTCAAGCATCATGATCGGATACTGCTGTAATTCCTCGAATGGGATCTCCTGTTGCTTTAGGTTAAAGTAAGCAGGGTTTGCGATAAATACATCGGAAAAATTGCATACCGTTTTTTGAATGTATGCATGATTCAGATGCGAGTTTGGAAAATTCGTTACAATCAGATCGACTTTACGCTGTTCCAAAAGATTTACACACTGGATAGAAGTCGCATTCGTGATTTTGATCGGAACATTTGGAAATGCCTTGTGAAACTGCTTTAAGTAAGGAAGCAGGAAATAGCGGCAGATCGTATCACTTGCACCGATATGTAACTGGCCGAGTCCGAGTGTACCAGAATCTAAAAGCTGGCTTTCCCCGCGGGAAATCAGATTCATGGCAGGCTCCACATGCTTTAAAAGAAGAGAGCCGGCCGGTGTCAGTTGTACTTTTTTGGTGCTTCGGATAAAAAGTGATTGGCCCAGCTTTTTTTCTAATGTCTTGATCGACTGGCTGACGGCCGATTGCGAAATGAAAAGCTTCTTGCTGGCATCCGAGAAGGACAGCGAAGTCGCTACATAGTAAAAGACTTTGTATAGTTCATAATTGATATCCATGAGAATCTCCTTTGTAATTATTTATAAGATATTATATTTATTATAAGACCTACTAATAAATGTGTCAATTTAGAATTATAAATTAAGGATTCCATAAGAAAATTTGTGTAAATTGAACGAGGTAAAAAATCGATGTATAAGGTACAATAAGAGAGTATATTGCAGACAAGAGAATTGAGGAGAAAAGACATGAAAGAAAAGTTACAATTTCCACAGGCAGTCCGCCGGATTTTTTGCGTACTGTTAGCACTTGTAATGCTTGTAACGATGGTGGTTCAGCCACAGGAGACTTATGCAGCAAGCACGAAGCCTTATTATATCCGTATCAACCGTCAGCAGAACTGTGTTACGATTTACAAATTAGACGAGAAAGGAAAATATACGATTCCGGTCAAGGCGATGGCCTGTTCGGTTGGTGTAAATAATGCGACACCGACAGGAACGTTTCCACTGTCTACCAAATACCGCTGGCATGCGCTGATGGGATCCGTATATGGACAGTACTGTAGCAGAATTACAGGCGGTGTTCTGTTCCATTCTGTATTTTACAGCACGACAAATCCGAGTACACTTGCGTACAATTCATACAATCGTCTGGGAACGACTGCATCTCATGGATGTGTGCGTCTGAACGTTGCAGATGCAAAATGGATCTATGACAATTGTCCAAGCGGAACACTTGTAAACATTTACGATGCAAAAGACCCGGGACCGCTCGGAAAGCCTACGCCGGTAAAGATCGATGTTACAAGTAAATACAGAGGCTGGGATCCGACGGACCCGAATGAGAACAATCCATGGAAAAAGATGGCTCCAAAGATCAGCGGTATCAAGAACATTACAGTAGAACGTCTTGCAAAAGCACCGAATCTGAAAAAAGGCGTGACAGCAACCGATTATAAAGGAAAGAATGTCAAGGTAACCGTATCCGGTAAAGTCAATATGAAGAAAACCGGTAAATACAGAATTACATACAAGGCCAAGGATTCGTTGAGTAATGTGACAACAAAGTACATGTATGTAACGGTCAAGGATACCAAGAAGCCGGTGGTCAAAGCAAAGAAGAAAACCATTACGATCAAGGGGAAAGTTTCCGAGAAGAATCTGATTAAGAAGATTCGCCAGAACGTGACCGTAACAGACAGCAAGGAAAAGCTATCCAGCAAGTACGTGACCGTGGATGCCAAGACATTGCTGAAAGCAATGAAGAGCAAGAAATATGGTACCTACAGAGTAATTGTGATTGCAAAGGATAAAGCCGGAAACAAGTCCAAGAAGCTTAGCATCAAGGTGAAATATGTCAATCCAAATCCAAAGCCAAATAAGCCGGACGATACCGAACAGCCGGATGATAATACAGACGATGACAATCAGAAACCGGATGACAACACAACGGATGAGGATACAAAGGATGACTCCAGCACCGGCGAAAATGGGGATAACGAGAACAAAGATAACGAAAATAATGACAACGAAAACAAAGACAATACAAATCAGGACGGTACAACAAACGGTTCTAACACAACAAATGAACTGACAACTCTGTAAGGAAAATGATTGCAGAGACAGACACAAAACGGAAATATATGTAGAATCTTAAAAGCCGCAGCAGGACAGAATTTTGCCCCGCCTGCGGCTTTTTTCTCTATATAAATAAGATTTGGTAATAAACATAGTTAGTTATATTAATTTTACTAATTCTGATAAATAAGATATACTGTTTACATAGCGTAATACGTCAAATTTTACAGACAGAATAAGGAGGACCATTTCATGGGCAACGTACGTCGTGTATATGTAGAAAAGAAACCAGACTTTGCAGTAAAGGCAAAGGAACTGAAGCATGAGGTAAAGCATTATCTTGGAATCGCAGCAGAAGGAGTTCGTGTGCTGATTCGCTATGATGTGGAAAATGTATCAGATGATACTTATAAGAAAGCATTGCAGACAGTATTCTCTGAGCCTCCGGTTGATGATATATATGAAGAAGAGTTCGATGCAAAGGGTGGCAAAGTATTTTCCGTTGAGTTCTTACCGGGACAGTTCGATCAGAGAGCCGATTCCGCAGAGCAGTGTGTGAAGCTTTTGAATGAGGAAGAGGAGCCAATCATCCGCAGTGCAACCACTTATGTGATCAATGGAGATATTACCGAGGATGAATTAGAAGCCATCAAGAAGTACTGCATCAATCCGGTAGACTCCAGAGAGACCGGCGCACAGAAGCCGGAAACACTGGTGCAGAATTTTGAGGAGCCGGCAGATGTTGCTATCTTTGACGGATTTATCGATATGGCAGAGGCACAGTTAAAGGAATTATACGATTCTTTGAATCTTGCCATGACGTTCAAGGATTTCCTTCATATCCAGAATTACTTCAAGGGTGAAGAGAAGAGAAATCCATCCATGACAGAGATCCGCGTGCTTGATACCTACTGGAGCGATCACTGCCGTCATACTACATTCTCAACAGAACTGAAGAATGTCAAGTTCGACGAGGGCTTTTATCAGGCACCAATCAAGAAGACATATGAGGATTACCTCAATACACATAAAGAAATGTACAAAGGCCGTGACGACAAGTTTGTCTGCCTGATGGATCTGGCACTTCTTGCAATGAAGAGACTCAAAGCAGAAGGAAAGTTAGACGATCAGGAAGAGTCTGACGAGATCAATGCATGTTCCATCGTCGTACCGGTAGAAGTAGATGGAAAGACAGAGGAATGGCTTGTAAACTTCAAGAACGAGACACATAACCATCCGACAGAGATCGAGCCATTCGGTGGCGCAGCAACCTGTCTTGGTGGAGCAATCCGTGATCCGTTATCCGGACGTACTTATGTATATCAGGCAATGCGTGTGACAGGAGCCGCAGATCCTACCGTATCTGTAAAAGATACAATCGAAGGAAAGCTTCCACAGAAGAAGATTGTCCGCGAGGCAGCCAGAGGATACAGCTCTTATGGTAACCAGATCGGACTTGCAACCGGATATGTCAAGGAAGTATATCATCCGGATTATGTTGCAAAGCGTATGGAAATCGGAGCTGTTATGGGCGCAGCACCTAGACGTGCCGTACAGAGACTGACTTCCGATCCGGGTGACAAGATCATCCTTCTCGGAGGACGTACCGGACGTGACGGAATCGGTGGAGCAACCGGATCATCCAAGGCACACAATACAGAGTCTACTTCCGTATGTGGCGCAGAAGTACAGAAAGGTAACGCACCAACCGAGCGTAAATTACAGAGATTATTCCGCAGAGAAGAAGTCAGCCACATCATCAAGAAATGTAATGACTTCGGTGCAGGCGGTGTGTCCGTTGCAATCGGTGAATTAGCAGACGGACTTCGTATCGAATTAGATAAAGTTCCAAAGAAATATGCCGGACTTGATGGAACAGAGATCGCAATCTCTGAGTCCCAGGAGCGTATGGCTGTCGTTGTAGCACCACAGGATGTGGAGCAGTTCTTAGCATACGCAAAAGAAGAAAACTTAGAGGCAACCGAGGTTGCAGTTGTTACCGAGGATCCTAGACTTGTCCTTGAGTGGAGAGGCAAGGAAATCGTAAATATCTCCCGTGCATTCCTGGATACCAACGGAGCACATCAGGAAGCAGACGTGGAAGTAGAGATGCCGGTAGAGGCAGACAACTTCTTCAAGAAAGTTGAGCTTCCAAAGGTAGCCGATGCAGTAGAAAAAGGCGATAACAAAGCAGCATGGCTTGCAATGTTAGGTGACCTTAATGTATGTTCCCAAAAGGGACTCGTGGAGATGTTCGACGGTTCCATCGGAGCAGGCAGTGTATACATGCCATATGGTGGACGCTATCAGTTGACCGAGACACAGAGCATGGTTGCAAAACTTCCGGTTCTCAAAGGAAAATGCGATACTGTGACGATGATGTCTTACGGATTTGATCCATATTTATCATCCTGGAGTCCATACCACGGTTCCGTATATGCCGTACTTGAGTCACTTTCCCGTATCGTGACAGCCGGCGGCGATTACAAGAAAGTCCGTTTTACATTCCAGGAGTACTTCCGCAGAATGAACGAGGATCCAAAGCGCTGGAGCCAGCCGTTCGCAGCACTGCTTGGAGCATACGATGCACAGATCGGATTCGGACTCCCATCTATCGGTGGAAAGGATTCCATGTCCGGAACCTTCAACGATATTGACGTACCGCCAACACTCGTATCTTTTGCTGTTGATGTGGCAAAAGAACAGGATGTCATCACACCGGAATTAAAGAAAGCCGGAAACAAACTCGTACTGTTTACCATTGATAAGAATGAGTATGATCTGCCGGTATATGAGAAAGTTATGGCATTGTATGACAGTATCCATACACTGATCGGTGAGGGCAAGATTTTATCCGCATACGCTTTGGATGGAAAGGGACTTGCAGCAGCAGTCAGCAAGATGGCGTTCGGTAACAAGTTAGGTGTCACCGTAGAAGACAGTGTCAGCACAGATACCTTATTTGCACCGGGATTCGGTAATATCGTAGCAGAAGTATCCGAGGATGCGCTTGCTGCTGTACTGGAAAAAGCTCCGGGTGCAGCAGTTGTTGCAGCCGTAAACGATACACAGAACTTCAATTACAAAGACATGTCTATCAGTATGGAAGAAGCACTGAACACATGGACAGGTACTTTGGAGCGTGTATTCCCAACCCGTGCAACCGAAGACAAAGAAGAAGTAAAGACCGATGTATTCGATACCAAAGAAATCTACATCTGCAAGAATAAAGTAGCAAAGCCAACCGTATTCATTCCGGTATTCCCGGGAACCAACTGTGAGTACGACAGTGCAAAGGCATTCGAGAGAGCCGGCGCAAATACAATTGTCAAAGTATTCAAGAACCTGAGTGCAGCAGATATCCGTGATTCTGTCGATACTTTCGTAAAAGCAATCGATCAGTCACAGATCATCATGTTCCCAGGTGGATTCTCCGCAGGTGATGAGCCGGAAGGATCTGCAAAATTCTTTGCAACTGCATTCCGCAACGCAAAGATGACAGAGGCAGTCAACAAGCTGCTCACAGAAAGAGACGGACTTGCGCTTGGTATCTGTAACGGATTCCAGGCACTGATCAAGTTAGGACTGGTACCATATGGTGAAATCCGCATGCAGACAGAGGATTCTCCAACACTGACATACAACACCATCAACCGCCATATCAGCAAGATGGTTTACACAAAGGTAGTAACCAACAAGTCCCCATGGCTGCAGAAAGCAACCTTAGGACAGACTTACTGCAACCCTGCCTCTCATGGTGAGGGACGTTTCGTAGCTCCGAAGGAGTGGTTAGACAAGCTGTTCGCAAATGGACAGGTCGCAACACAGTATGTCAACGAAGCAGGACAGCCAACCATGGATGAAGAGTGGAACGTCAATGGTTCCTACATGGCAATCGAAGGAATCACAAGTCCGGATGGCCGTGTACTTGGAAAGATGGCACACAGTGAGCGTCGCGGTGATCATGTAGCAATGAACATTTACGGTGAGCAGGATATGAAGCTGTTCGAGTCCGGTGTAGAGTACTTTAAGTAATTATCACAATAAGTTGTTCTCCAAATAGAAAATACAAAGAGATCTCGTAGAAATGATGCATGTTTCTATGAGGTCTTTTTGTTTATGGAATAAATTACTATAGAAATTAAAGAAAATTGTATGATTACGCAGCTGGAAAATGATGCGCGTTTTCTGCAATGGGCGGGCATGATCGCCACAAGAAAATGTTATGCATATCTGAAAAAGAATAAACGATATGTGCTTTTAAAGCGCAAATGCTTGATGTAATCAGTACAATGCTTGGCACTGCTTTGAAGGGCAATGAAGCTTTACGATTTGCTGTTATTACCGGATGTCAGGCCTATGCAGAGAAAATACGTGAATGGTACGATGGATATCACTTTGGAGATCTGGATATTTATTGTCCATGGGATGTATTAAACTATATTCGTGATTTGCAAAGCGATAATACCGCTGTTCCACAAAGTTATTGGAAGAATACGAGTGGCAACACCATCATTCGTTCATTTATTGATTATGCCGGAACAAGTATTACAAGAAAATTAGAAAACTTGTTGGAGGGTGGTTATATTGTTCAGAAAATAGAGGAAGATCTCACGTATGATTATCTACATTCGTCGGAAAACAATCTATGGTCGGTTTTGTATCTTACAGGATATTTAACAAAGGTTTCCGGTTCTGTGGTTATGGGGCTGAGAAACAATGGAGAAGTCGCTCTCACAATACCAAACCTGGAAGTAAAAGAAATCTTTGAGTCAACAATCATGAGATGGTTTGATGACAATGCAAAGATTTGGAATCGCGAGCAGCTGTTTACAGCAGTATGGAATGGTGATGAGCAGAGAATTACGGAGGAATTGAACAAATTGCTTCGCAGAACAATCAGTTATCATGATTATCGTGAAGATTTCTATCATGCATTTCTTGCCGGAATTTTCACGGGAGCTGGATACATGGTCGAATCCAACCGTGAGCATGGGGAAGGACGAAGTGATATTGTTGTCTACAATCCGGTGGCAGGACAGGTTGCCATATTTGAAGCCAGGTATACGCACAAACTGGAAAACCTTGCATCGGATTGCGACAGGGCGATAGCACAGATCGATGATCGGATGTATACGAAAGAATTTGAGGCTGAATACGATCAGGTATTATGCTATGGAATTTCTTTTTTTAAGAAAAGATGCATTGTGAAAAAGAAATAATATAATTAGTTTTATCATTTAACCAATTGCCAAGAATATAGACAACGTGTATAATTGATACTAAAAAAGGCGGCATTTGATTCTGCAAATGAAAAGACGGCAGAAGCATTTGCACAGGTTGTACAGCAGACACATACGACGAACGAATCTGTACAGAAGATTCGTGAGGCAACTGAGCTGATCACAAGTATTGCCAGCCAGTTAAAGGATATGGCAGGAAGCCTTGAAAGAGATCTGCGTTTCTTCCATATATAATAAGAAGAAACCAATTCAAATCTAAGAAATCTATTGGGAAACGAATCCTTTTTATGTTAAAATGGCATGAAAAGGCTCTTTTTTTTATATACAGTTGAAATAGTTGTAATTTGTGAAAAAAATCTTAACAACTTAAGAAAATATTAAAAAGTTTTTTCAACAAAATGCGATTTTTAGGTTGCAAAGACACAATACTTGGTGTATTATTGTCACGTAGAGTAGTTAAAATAGTACTGCTAAAAGAAAAGTACGAGAACTGATTAGCAACTATTGGAGCTATGGAAACTGAAACTGAAAAGATAGGTTTCAGACAACCTTACAATTACAGATACATACAGAAGCTGAGATCCATTAGGAGCAGCTTGCTGAATTTGATGCTGAACTATCAATGTTGGATTTAGCTCTACGCGACTTTGAGGGTTCGAGGCTTCAATCGAAAGATTTATGTGTTTGTAGATGATGCTGGCGATGAGTATTTACTCGAGGAGGTCGGCGGAGGCAATTAGCGATGTCGTTGGAACGGATGGATCGTCCGCAGCGAGTCAAAAGTGAAGATGGCTGAACTTAAACGTGTGAGGCAAACAAGTAGAATTCTGATGGAGGTTGATCAAAAAAGGAAAGAGAGGAAAAGACATGAAGACATTCAAAAAAGTGTTAGCTTCAACTCTTGCTGCTGCAATGGTTGTTACAGCTTTACCTGTAACTCCTGCAAATGCTGCTGCAGCTCCGAAGCTTAGCGCAACAAAGGCTACCTTATATACAGGTCAGTCTAAGACAATCAAAGTTACAACTCCAAAGGCTTGGAAGAGCGTAAAAGTTAAAGCTACTACAAGCAAGAAGAGCGTAGCAACAGTTAAGGCTTCTAAGAAGAAGGTTACTGTTAAGGCTGTTAAGGCTGGTACAGCAAAAGTTACTGTTAAGGTAACTGGTAAGAAGTCTGGTAAGGCTGTAAAGAAGACATTAAAGGCTACTATTACAGTTAAGAATCCATCCCTTACATTAAAGGCAGCTAGCACAGTTGCAGTTGGTGCTAAGGAAACTGTTAAGGCAACAGTTAAGCCTGCTTCAACAAAGGTTACATTCTCATCTAGTGATGATACAATCGCAACAGTTGATGCTACAACAGGTGAAGTTACTGGTGTTAAGGCTGGTAAAGTGACAATCACAGCTAAGGCTGGTAAGACAACAAAGACTGTTGATATGGAAGTTAAGACTTATGTTTTCAAGAGTGTAAAACAGACAAAAGCTGATACTCTTGAAGCTGTAGTTTCTGGTAAGACTTCTGATATCAAAGCTTCTGATATCAAGGTAACAAACACAGTTAACAACAACGTTATCGCTGTTAAAGCTGTAACAGTTGACAAGGCAGATGCTACAAAGGTTACTATCACAACATTCGCAGAGATGGTTGATGGCGCTAAGTACAATGTAGAACTTGCTGGATCTGTAAAAGATTTCACTGCTACAGATGGTGTTGTTGCAGATGTAAATGTTACACCAGTTCAGGTTCCTGCAAATACTGATGGAACAAAGATCAACGGTCAGTTGGTTGATAAGAATGGTATCGTAGTTAAAGAGTTCCTTACTAGCACAAAGCCAGCAAACGTAGACTTCACACTTTCTACAACTCAGGGCTATGTAAACAATGATGCAATTGTTCTTCCGGTAGTTGGAAACAAGGGTACAGCTGAAATTACATACCATACATACAAGTATGATGAGAAAGCTCAGGAAGTTGGAGCTATCACAAAGAAAGTTGAGATTACAGCTGTAGCTGATACTCCTGTAACTACAACTGGATATGAATTAACTATTGTTAAGAACGGTGATAAGGTTGATTGGGCTAAGAAGAACAACCAGTTCTCATCTAGCGACAACAATATGGCAGCATACTTCCGTTTTATGGGATCCGATAACAAAGAGATTACTGATGATTATTCAAAATATACAGTAGTATCAAGTGATGATTCTGTATTACTTCTTACTAAGACAACATTATCTAAGACTACAAAAAATGTTGCTGTTAAGGGTGTTAAGGCTGGTACAGCATACATCAATGTATTAAAGGATAACAAAGTTGTTACATCTCTTCCGGTTGTTGTAACTGCTGACAGAAAACTTGCTGATATCAAGATTGCAACACCTTCACTTACTGTTGCAAACAATGTTAATTCAACAATTTCTACTGATGTAAAAGGTATTGACCAGTATGGTGCTGATTTCGGAATTACTTCTATTACAGCAACTGTAATGAATAAGAACACAGCAACTGCAGATGGAAACCTTTCATTTACACCTGGTTTAACTAATAAGGTTGAAATTAATGCTTCTGGTGTCAAAGCTGGAACATACAACGTTAAGGTAGAAGCTAAAACTGGAAATGATACAATTACACGTGTTATTACAGTAAACGTTGTTAAAGCTTCTGTTACAGATCCTGCACAGGCAAAGAGTCTTGGATTAAAGCTTTCTGCTACAGATGTTGATTTAGCAATCGGTGCAGACACAACAGATGCTGATATTGCAAAGAAAGATATTACTGTTAGTGTTGTTGCATACAGCGAAGGTGCTGTAATCGGAACTGTTTCTGCTTCTGCAATCAAAGTAAACGGAAAAACAGATAACGTTACTGGAAGCGCAATTTCAATGACAAAATCTGTAAATGGAAAGATTGTTAAGAACTTCACTGCTGGCACTTATGTAGTTACTGCTGAGGCTGCTGGAAAGACATTTACAGGAACATTTACTGTAAAGGATACTCAGTCAACAAGCGTTGCAACTAAGGTTGTTGACAAGAAGACAACTGTTGCTATTGCTAATACAGCAACATCTGCAGCTGCAGTTGTTGCAGCTAACGTAGAGTTCAGCATTAATGGTGCTGACTTTGCAAAACTCGACGCATCTAAGATTTCTGTCGATGCAGGTCAGTTTAAGGCTGTCAATGATGCTATCTATGTAGGAACTGTAAAGGTTACAGTAACTAATAGTGCAAGTGTTTCTTATGAGGTATCTGTTGCTGTAAATACAACATTTACAAACTAATTTATCCATAGTATATAGTCTGATAGGATAACAAAAAAGGGAATCGGCTTAGCCGATTCCCTTTTTGCTAACTTTAGTATTTGAAGTAAACTATTTTACAACAATTGTCTTACCAATAGTAAGTTCCTTCTCAACGTATACGTTAGTTGCTAATTTAATTTGAACAGTAACCTTATCGATGTTTGTTGTTTGAGATATGCTCTTTACAGCGCTAGTGATTGTGTAATCATCTGCCTTAACTTCATTTCCATCATAAACAACTTTTAATACATCCTTTAAGTTTGTATTTGCAGCAACCTCTGTCTTTGTGAGAGATGCGCTAGCTGCAGGCTGGCTATTTGTAACTTCGAAAGTCTTAACAAATACCTTGTTATCATAAGAAGCCTTTAATGTATAAACACCTGCTGCCATCTGCTTTCCAGATGTACGATCATTGATCGTAATAGAACTTCCAGTTGTAACACCCTTCGCATCCTTTGCATCTTTGCCATCTTTCTGAAGAGTCCAAGCTACGGCTGAATCAGATACAACACTAACTTTTACTCCATTTGAATCATAACCACATACAGTTGCAGTTACAGTTGTGTTCTTATCAGCATCTGCCTTAATTACAGCATCAGCCTTATCAGAACTTAATGACAGATCATATGTAGTAGCCTGAGTTCCAGCCTTCTTAACAAGGATAGTAAATGTAACCTTAACATCCTTGTACTCTACAATGTATGTATTAGAAGTATCCTTGTCATCAACAAGTGCTGGCTTATTTACCTTGATCTCATTTTTATTAACATTGATTGTATCAGTTGTAACTTTAGAATTTGCATTCTTGCATGCTACATCTGTATCAATCTTAACCTCTTCATTATACTGGTCTTTAGCCGTTACCTTAACAGTTACATCTTTATCAATATCAGTTGCTGATGATAAAGTAAATGCATTTTTATCAAGAGTTAAAGATGTAACCTTTCTCTCTGCAACTACAGTTACAGGAAGAGTTGTTACAACAGCCTTTGTCTTAGCATCCTTAACGATGATGTAAGCATTTCCAGCCTTGTATGGATGAATAGCAATTGCTGTTGCATCTTTAATCTTCTGTGGTGTGTCTACAGTCATAACGTCGATATCAGATGACTCAAAAGTATAACCTGTAGAAGCATCAGCAGTCTTTCCGTTAGACTCTGTTCTCTGGATGTATGCATAAACAGCAGTATCCTTTACAGCAACTTTTGCTTCTTTTACGTTCTTGAACTCTGTAGTAGGCTTATAATCAGCAGAAGTTCCAAGTTTTACACTCCAACCAGTTGTTGTAACTGCTTCTGGAGCAACACCTGTGATAGTAGCCTCTGCTGTAACATTTCCTTCCTCAACTGCAGAAGCATTGTATTTTCCAGTATGAGCAATAACTGTAACCTTTGCTGTGTTACCAACCTTGTAAAGGTTTAATGTCTTGTTAGAAAGATATCCGTTGTTTGTAGCGTCTACTTTCCACTCAACATATGCGAATCCATCTAAAGATGTCTGATTTGCATCAACTGTAGCAATTTCTACGCCCTTAGCATCTGTAAACTTTGCAGAAATATCATTTGCATTTTTTCCATTGCTATCATTTGCAGGAGTTGGAACAACAACTGTAGCTGGAGAAATTGTAGCAGCAACAATCTTGCCATCTGTAGCTGTGATTGTCTTTGTTACATCTGCTAATGTTACTGTGTAATCCTTACCATCGTTCATTGCAACGTATGTTTCAACAGTAACCTGTGTCTTATCCTTAGAATCAACAGATACACTCTTTACAGCAAAGTTTGCCTTAGAGTATGTATTTGTGATAACGATATCAGAAGCCTTTACATTTGCTGTATTACCAGCAATTGTAGCAACAAGCTTAGTTGTTGTTGTCTGCTTAACATCTTTAAGGATAACATCCTTAACAGCCATCTTAACAGTTTTTGTTGTCTTACCAGCCTTAACTGTGATTGTTGCATCACCAGCCTTAACACCAGTAACAAGACCCTTCTCATCAACTGTAGCAATGTCTGTATTGTCTGATGTATATGTAATCTTTGTATTAGCTGGCTTTACAGTAGCTGTAATCTGCTCTGTTGCTCCAACTGCTACAATGTCAGCAGCCTTTACTGAAAGTGCAGGATTCTTAACTGTAATAGTAGCCTTTAATGTCTTCTTTACAGCCTTACCAGACTTCTTACCAGTTACCTTAACACTATATCCGTGCAGTTTTTAGGCGCGAAAAAGTATAAAAATAAGGCTTTATTGGAATGGAGCTATGTAGAAAGTACTCCCATAAGTAACATGCAAGAGACATATCTAAGACGGTCTGTTTTATTTGAAGATTTGTTCTTGAATCAGGAAGCTATCCTTGTTTGAGAATTTTATGAGAACTTTTCGGTATCAAAATTGGATGACTTTATTGAGTTGCATCTTTACACATTTTTGCAGACAGGCTATAATTATATATATTGGTTATAATTAAGGAGTGCTATGAAGGATTTTTCATATTGGGAAGTTTATAATGGCTTCTCAGAAGGTAGTGGTCGGAGTGAAAAAATATGGTTATATAATCCCGATACACAAATTAGTGGTCTGTTTAAATTTAAAAAAGATATAACAACAACCGATCATATATCAGAATGTATAGCATATAGCCTGGCGAATTATTTGAAAATTCCATGCGCCAGGTTTGAATTAGGAACCTATAATGGCCGTGAAGGATCATTTAGTTATAATATCATTACTTCAGATATTAAGGCCCCGTCTTTGATTGAAGGGATAAATTATATTAATCTTTTTTATCCGGACTATGATGATGAAAAATTTATGGATTTAACATCTGGGAATGTATATTCTATTGAAATGATTAAAAGGGTCACAAATGGGGTTTTTGATTTTGCACGTTTTTTGAATATGCTGGTTTTTGATTTCCTGATAGGAAATTCTGATCGTCATCAAAACAATTGGGCGGTTCTTAAGTCTGGTGATAATACTGATTTTTCACCCCTATATGATAACGGATCATCATTGTGTTCATTTATATCTGATCAGCAAGCCGAATCGTATATGGGAAAAGATCTCGTTCGTTGGAAATCTTTGGTTGATACAAAATCCAAATCCCTAGTAAGACGAACGTTAAATGATGCTAAAAGACCTACACATTTAGAAATACTTCAATATATTTTTCAAAATTATAAGACAGAAACGATAGGACTTGCACAACGGATATCTACGCTTTCACCTGAAAAAATAGAGGAAATTGTTGAATTAAGTTCGGAAAACCAATTACACATAATCAAAAAGAAACTAATATGCAAGTTTTTGAATACAAAAATAGATATGCTAAAGCAAGTTTATTTTAGTTTAGGAGAATAATAATGTCTTTTAAAAATGGGAAAGATTATTTATATCTTATTTGGCAAGATAAAGTAAGTCGCCGACAATATATTGTTGGGCAATTATCTAAAAACGGGCAATATGAATTTTGCTATTCTAATGAAATTGAAGATGCATTAGAAGCTGGATTTAAACCGTTAGTACCTTTCGACGATTTAAATAAAACCTATTATAGTGATACTTTATTTTCAACATTTTCAAGCAGACTTCCTGATAAAAAACGTAAAGATATCCGAAAAATTTTAGAAAAATATGGATTGCAGGAATATGATGCCTATGCACTTCTTAAAGCAAGTGGTGCTCGTTTGCCAATTGACAGTCTTCATTTTGTAGATCCTATTTTAGATATTAGTACTGCATTTGATCGTGATTTTTATATGGCTGGAGCCAGACATTATCTGGCATGTGATGGCGAAGATTGCCTCTTGGTAACAGAACTTGATCGTGGAGATCAGCTTTTTTTGAAAAAAGAGCCAGACAATAAACAGGATGCGTATGCGATAGAAATTATGACTGGTAATAACAAGCGAGTTGGTTATATTCCAAGATATTACAGTAAAGCTTTCACGCGTCTTCTTGATGAAAATAGGGAAATTGTCTGTCATGTAAAACGAATTGAAAAGAATAAGCCTTGTAGTGAATGTGTAACGCTTCATATTGAAGTTAGCGCAATTGCTTAACCACAGGCAAGAGGAAAAATTATAATTTTTTGGATAAAGGGAATCGGCAATACCGGTTCCCTTTGTGTTAAGTAGATTAAAAAAGTGAGATAGTTTGTTCCGGCAATTGACCGATATCCCCGAATCCTTATATAGTATTTTGCACCTTTTTTTACAGAAGTCAATTTCTTGCTTGTAATTGAATTTGAGGTCACAGTTATAGTTTTGGCATTTTTGAACTTTTTATTTGTAGAATACTGAATCTGATAACCACTTACGGTAGTATTTCTTTTCCATGAAACTTTTAAATTGTCCTGTGTCAAAAACTTAATTTCATATTTTTTCGCATAAGCAGATGCTGCCGAATTCTTTTCTCCCATTACAGCATAATTAATTGTTGGAACATATTCACCATAATACATAAATCCCACAGCATAGTTACCAATTTTTGTTACTGACTTAGGAATGTAAAATCCATTTAATGACTCGCAGTTGGTAAAAGCAGAATCTTTGATGGAAGTCAGTTTATTAGATAAAAGTAACAAAAATAAGGATGATCGTATGAGAAAGTCGGATTGTTTCATGACCAAAATGAATTATGAATGGAGAACTTTTAGAGAAACTAATTTGCCGCAGACTATAGGTGTTCTAATTCTTTTGTTTCACATAAAGAAAAAGTTTGTTATACTATACATGTATTGTTAGGCAATACCATATATCGCGGATACTTCAAAGGAGGTTTTCGGAATGGAAAACAGGATAACTCTTCCAATCGGAATGAGCAATTTTACAGAAATTTGAAAGAATCATTATTATTATTCCGAAACACTTCTTAAGATTCCGAATAACGAAGTTATGGATATCTTCCAAAAAAGCGTCACAGAATGGTTTTCAAATTCACTTGCACAAAGTAACCGGAATGCACTTTTTGAAGCTTCATGGAATGAAGATACGGAAAAACTTACAGAAATTTTATCAGACCTACTGTTTAACACGATCAGCTATCATGATTATGCGGAAAGTTTTTATCATGCATTTGTTGTAGGTTTATTTGCTAATGCAGGATATATTGTTGAGTCCAATTACGAAAATGGATTAGGACGATCCGATCTCGCAATTAAGGATCGAAAACTTCGCCGAGCCATTATTATTGAATTAAAGATTTCGAAAAAGAAAGATGATATGGAAAACAAATGTCATGAAGCCTTGCAACAAATCGAAGAAAAAAAATATGCAACAAAAATTGAGCAGGTTGGTTTTAAAAAGGTAATTCGATACGGCATTGCTTTTTATAAAAAAGAATGTCTTGTAATGAAATAAGTGACGCGTATAGGCGTATGCAAAAGTCTCCACTCTAATTAAGTGGAGGCTTTTGGGGAAAATGGTCTTATGCAACAGACTGGACGGGAATCAGTTTATATAACCGATTCCCGTTTTTGCTATTAAGAAAATAATGATAAAAGTTTGGCTCTATGTCCAGTAATGGGGCGCGATTCAAAGAATCACACCCAAAAACTTGACATAGAGCCCAAAGAAACGCCAGAAACGGCACATTGCCGAAACTGGCGTTTACTTTAAATGAAAGACTTATTTTATAGCCTCTATTATACAGGAAACATTATCTTGCAGTGAATGTTGTATTTACATTTACTGTAACAGGATAGCTGATTCTATTGCTGTTTTCAACTGAAACATTTACGGTTCCAACATATACAGCTTTGTTGTCAACAACCTTGTAACCGTCATTAACAGTAATCTGAGATGCATCAAAATTCTTGTAATCTTTGCCATTGATACTAAATTTTACATTAGCAGCAACAACATTTGCAATTGCATCCTTATTATCTGAAATTGCTACACTTGTTGTCTTACTGTCAATCTTTGTAGTAACAGTTGTAGACTGTGTATCTACTACAGAGAATGTAGTTGTGAATGTCTTACCAGCTGCCTTAACAGTCAATGTATAAGACTTTCCAGCCTCAAGGTTCTTAGTTACTTTGTTTGCTGAGCAAGAAACAACTGAAACAGCAGCTCCACTTACAACACCCTGTTTACTAGAATCGCTGATCTTGCAATCTGTTACAGTTGCGTAACCGATCTTAGCGCCCTTATCATATGCAGCAACTTTTACCTCAACTGTCTTAGCTGCCTTTGTTGCATCTGCATCATCGGCTACAGCCATATCAACTTTACCATCTGTTAAGCCAGATACTTCTACTCTTAAATCAGTAGCATCTGTTACAGCTGTTTTTGTTTCTACAGTTTTTACTGTAAAGTAACGATTTAATGTAACATTGTCCTTCTTAACTTCAACTTTGATAGTGTATGTCTTTCCATCTTCAGCAGCAGCATTTGCAGAAACCTTAACTGTTTTTGTAGTACGATTGTAGCTAGCTGTAATTGCCTTATCAGCATCAGCATTTACACCTGATGCTGTAATAGTTGTTGAACCAGTAATGTCATTATTGTACTGATCAACGGCTTTTACACTAACAGAATTATCAACGCCTGTAGCAGTCTTAGAAATTGTCAGAGATGTATTTCCAAGTGTTGCATTTGTAAGCTTTCCAGCAGCTGTAACAACAACTGGTAAAGATTTAATTACTTTACCATTTTTGTCTAATACGTTAACAAAAACATTTCCTTCTTTAATACCTGTTGCAGATACAGGAGTACTGCTACTGCTTAACTGAGTCTTTGGTAATAAAAGAATAGAATCATCACTTGATACTACTGAGTAATCAGCATATGTTGTGATTTCTTTGTTATCAGATCCTACAAATTTGAAGTATGCACTCTTGCTAGATCCAATTGCTAACTGATTTGTTGTCTTGTCTTTATCCCAGTTTGGAGCTTTAGCTGTATCTGCAAATGTCATGTTGAATCCGTTTGTTGTAACTACATCTTCAGCTACAGCTGTGATATCAACTTTCTTTGTATAAGCTCCAATTTCAGTTCCGTTAGCATCAAACTTGTATGTATGATACTTAACTTCTGCTGTACCCTTGTTTCCAACAGTAGGAAGGACAAGCTTGTCACCGTCTACATAACCCTGTGTTGTAGAGAGAGTTAATTCAGCGCTCTTTGTGCCTGCTTCACTTGCCTTGAACTCATCAAGTACAATACCATTTTTGTCAATAGTCTGTCCTTTGATTTCAGTTCCTTTTGTGTTTGCAGGGATTGTAACAGGTGTTACATTTACATCAGCTACAACGCCATCAGTTGCTGTAAACTCTTTAGCTACACCATCGAGTTCAACAGTATACTTAGCGCCATCCTTCATATCTGCAAATGTTTCAAGAGTAACCTTCGTAGCATCTGCCTTATCAGGTGTTACACTCTTGACAGCAATTACATTCTGGTTTGCAGTGTTGGTAATCTTAACATCAGTTGTCTTGATATCCTTTGTTGTTCCAAGAATAGAAGTCTCTAATGTATTTGCCTTTGTCTGCTTTACAGACTGAAGAATAAAATTCTTAACTGCCATCTTAACAGTCTTTGTTGTCTTGCCAGCCTTAGCGGTAATTGTTACCTCACCAGCCTTAACACCAGTAACTTCACCTGTTGTAGCATCAACTGTTGCAATTGCATCATCGCTAGATGAGAATGTAACCTTTGTTGAAGCAGGCTTAACTGTTGCCTTAACAGTTTCCTTAGCACCAACTGCAACTGTGCTAGCTGCCTTTAATGTAAGGGATGGATTCTTAACTGTAATAGTAGCCTTTAATGTCTTCTTTACAGCCTTACCAGACTTCTTACCAGTTACCTTAACAATATTTTCCACTGACCATACTGCTAGCAGAGTGGATAAAACAGGTATCTGCAGCATAGCATGTTGAAGAATCTTTCAATCTTAAGTAGCGTACAAGCAACGCACAAGAAACGGAGTAGTACAAACTGAATTTGTATGACTGTATTTTGTGAAGTGTTTTTGACGATAAAATTTAAGTAACACACAAGTAACAATGCCGATTTTTCATATTTTGTCGATTGCTTCAATGAGTTCGTGGATGTCCAAATGCGTGTAGACTCGTTCGGTTAATGTCATGGCTCCGGCATGACCGACAATCTTTTTGATAATGGTCTGATCCACATGCGCATCGGCGAGCATCGAGATCGTTGTATGGCGGCAACAGTGTGGTGTGTGGTCGATGTTCAGGCGTTGCAGCAGTGGCTTAAATACGTTGATGTAATAATTATGGTAAGTAAAATGTTCACTGTCCATGGTGTGGATAAGGTATTCACTGTGCGAACAGTCATTGTACCAGGAGGTGTAAAAGGGCAGGACTTTTTCGGCGATAGGGACTTTGCGGATACCATTTTCTGTTTTGCTGTCAACTACGTCGAAGTATCGTTCAGGCAAGTGGACATTTTCTTTTTTCAAGTCAAGCAGTTCGGAAACACGGACCCCATTGTAGATGAGCATAAGAACCGTCTGGTAATAGCGGTCATCGGTATGTTTCCATAAGGTTTTTATTTCATCCGCCGTGAAGCGGTTGCGTTCTGCTTTATTTGGATTACGGTCTTTGTATTTGGTGATGTTGACATAGGGAGAGTAATCTTTGCAGATAATTTCGTGTTTCATCGCATAGTCATATAACTGGTTGAACAGAATACGGAGTTTTTTTAATGTGGGATAATTTTTCCCACAGCGATCTACGACGCGTTGCAGATCGTCCAGACGCAGATTACGGAAGGACACATCTGCTATATCTTCACAAATGGAATAAGCGGCACGGTATCCTTTGATGTTGGAAGCAGAGGTTGTCGGAAACTTTTCTTCGGACCAGCGCAGATAGATATCATGAAAGGTAAGCTTCAGGGCAGCAGCATCAATCGGATAGTCATTGTATTTGGCCAGTATTTGTAAGGCTTCGGCCCGGGAGGCTGCATATCCGATAACTTGAAATTTTTGTACACGTTTTCCGGTTTTGTCATTGTGGTACCAGCCGGTAGTAATGCGTGCGGCATAGGGCCTTCTTCGGTTCCCGGATAATTTTACAACTCCGCCGTATCCATTAGGTAATCTCATAGTAGTATTCCTTCTTTCTTTTGTAATTTGTAGAGTAGTTAACATAGATGGTACTATAGTTTTCTTGGTGTGGACAAAAGGAAAATTTAAGAGTATTATGTTGAATAGGTATGTATTCTAGAAATAATCGAGTATAGAACATACAAAATATGAGGATTCGAAGGAGAAAATGTCTTGAGTAAGAATGTTTATGCCAATAAGAAGAAAACAAATGCATTGTTGATTCCAATCATACTTATGATGGGATTTGTTCCATTGATTGTGCATATGTTTGAGTATGATGCCAATCTGTCGCAGTTTGACTGGTTTCCGGCCAGTTCGGGGTCACAGACCGATTTCTTTTTTGCGTGGAAAATGATAGCGATTGTGGTCATTGGAGTTGTGATGATCGGAATCATGTTGTATCGGTATTTAAAGAAGAAAGAACAGTTTCAGTTTGAAAATTCCTTTTATATGCTGTTTGTTTATGCAATGTTTGTTGCAATGTCCGCATTATTTTCAAGCTATAAGTACTGGGTTGTCAGAGGCACCTATGAATTGTTTGAGCCGGTATGGGCTGTATTTGCCTATATGATATTGTGTTATTACGTATACAATTATGTACAGGAAGAGAAACAGGTGAATAAAGTCCTGTTATGGGCCGGAGTTGGAATGGCGTTGGTAACGCTGATCGGTGTCTTCCAGTATTTTGGAAAGGACTTTTTCAAAACGGGTTTTGGAAAGCATCTGATCACCGATACTAGTTTTTGGGGCAATTTGGACAATTTGAATTTCAATATGGCAGAGGGCACTTCATATACAACACTGTATAACCCGAATTTTCTGTCCTTTTATTTCGGTATGTTAATTCCACTGGTGGCATGTCTGTTTATCGGAGCCAAGAAAGTATGGCAGAGAGTCGCATTGGTCGTGGCAGAAATGCTTTGCATTATATGTCTGAAAGGAAGTGGAAGTGATTCCGGCTGGATGGCTGTGGCAGCAGGTGGTGCCATTGTAATACTGGTACTGCTGAGTCGTGGCAAAAAGCTCCGTTACATAGGTGGAGTGTTGGTGGTGGCAGGCATCATTGGAAGTATTGTGATTGCCAATACCACATCTTTTGGGGAAAGCATTAAGAATACGATTACCGGTACCTATCATATGGAAGACCAGTATTCATTAAATGACATCGCTACAAATGACGAGGATGTTGTATTAAAAATCTGGGATAATGCATTGTCAGTTTCTTATGATATCGCAGAAGATGGAACTATTCAGATCCTGTGCAAAGACAGTGATGGGAATCCGCTGGGACAGACGCTGGCAGATGAAGGAACACAGACTTATTCCATCGATGATGAGCGTTTTGCAAATGTGCAGGTACAGCCGGTAATGTTTGATCAGACTGCTGGAATCAGTGTGTATGTTGATGGTATTTCCTGGAATTTTGTGAAAACCGATGATGATGGATATGAGTTCCTCAATCCGGCAGGAAAACTTGTCAAATATGAAAAGGTAAAACCGTCCAATCTGTTCAAAGAGGATGCGATGAGTTCCCGTGGACATATTTGGAATACCACAATACCGGTTTTAGGAAAGCATGTGTTTGTAGGATCAGGAGCAAATACCTATTTGCTGGAGCGTCCACAAAATGATTATATTGGTCAGGCATATATCTATGGGTTTAATAATTATGACGTAAAAGCGCATTGCTGGTATCTTCAGCAGTGGGTGGAGACCGGATTGCTTGGAACGTTGGCTTTGATCGGATTTTTACTGTGGTATATCATTCGTTCCATCCGGATTTATCGCAGAGTCGATTTACACGAACATCTCAGCTGGGTTGGAGTTGGTTTGTTTGCAGCAGTTCTCGTGTATGTGATCGCAGCAGTTGCCAATGATTCTAATGTATGCACGGCTCCGGTATTCTGGGGAATGCTTGGTCTTGGCATGGCAGTTAACCGTATGCTTGTGGCAAAGGAAAATCTGTTTGTAAAAGCGGAAGAGACACAGACAACAGAGAACGACAATGCAGAGGTGCAGCAGAAGAATGATGCCGCGCCGGTTAATGAAAGTGTTAAGGCAGAAAACAAAAATGGAAAACAGAAAGCTTCAGGCAAGAAACAATCCAGAAAACAGCGTAAAAATCAAAAGAAATAAGAAAGCATAGGATAAAAATATATTATGTTACAAAAGAAATCGAACGGAAATGAAGCGGCGAAATATATAAGAATTGCTGTATTATTGATTTATGATATTCTGGCAGTGCTTTTGGCAGAAATCATTTCTATTTGGACAAGATTTGAATTCAGTTTAAAAAATGAGCAGTGCATACCATATTTGGAGACTGCAGTTCGCTATTTTTGGATCAATGTATGTGTCACGCTTGTGATTTTTGCAATCATGCATCTGTATAACAGTTTGTGGAAATATGCAAGTGTGCAGGAATTGTTAAATGTGGTCGTAGCGTGTTTGCTCAGTGCAGCATTACAAAGTCTTGGAATGCATATGTTGCAATGGAGTATGCCACGTTCCTATTACATCCTGTATTTCTTCTTTTTACTGGCATTGATTACCGGAAGCCGGTTCGTGTATCGTGGACTGCGTATTATCCGTCATAATTACCTTGGAATCAGTGTGGGAAAGGTAGTGCCGACGATGGTAATCGGTGCAGGAGACAGCGCATACTTTCTTATTAAAAATATGGAGAACAGCCCGCAGATCCGTAACCGGGTAGCTTGTGTCATTGATGCTGATCAGAATAAGATTGGAAGTAAAATTCTTGGAGCACCGATTGTGGGAAATGACAGCAAAATTCCATGGGCTGCTGAAAAGTATGGTGTGCGGGAGATTTTTATTGCAATTCCGAATCTTCCGGGAGCAAGAAAAAAGAAGATTCTGGAGCTCTGCAAGAACACTGGATGTAAAATTAAAATCCTGCCGAGTATGGCACAGATTGTCAATGAGGAAGTATCCGTATCGAATTTCCGTGAAGTTGAGATTGAAGATCTTCTTGGCAGAGAGCCGGTAAAGACGAATCTGGATGAAGTGATGGGATATATTGCAGGAAAAGTCGTGTTGGTTACCGGCGGTGGCGGTTCTATAGGTAGCGAGCTTTGCAGGCAGATCGCGGCGCATCATCCAGCGCAGCTTATCATTTTCGATATTTATGAGAATACTACCTATGATCTTCAACAGGAATTGAAAAAGAATTTTCCAAAGCTGAATCTGGTCGTACTCATTGGATCGGTGCGAAATACGCATAGGGTAGATACCGTATTTGCAGATTACAAGCCGGCAATTGTTTTTCATGCAGCTGCGCACAAACATGTGCCACTTATGGAAGACAGTCCGAATGAGGCTATCAAGAACAATGTATTTGGAACTTATAATGTGGCGATGGCGGCAGGAAGAACCGGTACGGAACGCATGGTTCTCATTTCTACAGACAAAGCCGTGAATCCAACGAATATCATGGGAGCATCCAAGCGTATCTGTGAGATGATCATTCAGGGAATGCAGCATCGGTTTACAAAAACCAATTATGTGGCGGTACGATTTGGAAATGTCCTTGGAAGTAATGGAAGTGTGATCCCATTGTTCAAAAAACAGATTGCAGAGGGCGGTCCGGTTACGGTCACAGATAAAAATATTATTCGATATTTTATGACCATTCCGGAAGCGGTATCTCTGGTATTGCAGGCAGGAGCTTATGCGAAAGGTGGAGAAATTTTTGTCCTTGACATGGGAGAGCCGGTAAAAATCGATGATATGGCAAGAAACCTGATCAAATTGTCCGGATATGAGCCGGATGTGGATATTCCGATTGTTTACACGGGATTACGTCCGGGGGAGAAGATGTTTGAAGAATGCCTGAAAGAAGAAGAGGGATTGCAGAAGACAGAGAATGATCTGATCTTCATTGGTAAACCGATTGAATTTGATCAGGAAGAGTTTTTTGAACATCTCAAGAATTTGAAGAAGACGGCATATGAAGATGATCCGCAGATGAAGGTGGTAGTGAAACGATTGGTACCGTCGTATCGGGTTGAAAAAGAATAATAAATGGAGAAAAATCCGCTATAGAATGGACAACATTTTGTGGCGGATTTTTTGTGAGTTATAGGAGAAATGAAGGATGCTTTTAATGGAAGAAGTAGAAAAATATTTGTATTATTGCAAATTTCAAAAGGAACTTGATGATAAAACGATAAGGGCTTACAAGATAGATCTTCAGCAGTTTATTCAATTGGTTGGAAAAGAAAGCCTAGACAAAGAGGTATTGAACAAATATCTTTTATATCTGCATTGTACATATAAACAAAAGACTGTGAAACGAAAGATTGCTAGCGTAAAAGCTTTTTTTCATTATATGGAAGAGGAAGAAATAATAGAGATAAATCCTTTTCATAAAGTAAAAACTAAATTTAAAGAAGAAATTGTTTTACCTAAAATAATACCAAGAGATGTTATTGAACAATTGTTATCCCATCTTTACAGAAAAGAAACTACACAGGATAATTCGGAGTGGCGAAGAAAAATTATTTTGAGAGACATTGCTGTAATAGAGATACTTTTTTCAACGGGACTTCGAATATCAGAACTATGTAATCTGCAAAGTAAGTATGTTGATTTGCATAATGGGGTATTATGCATTCAGGGAAAAGGAAAAAAGGAAAGATATATTCAGATAGGAAATAACGAAGTGTTGTCAATACTGAATGCTTATAAAAGTTGTTTTGAGGAAGAAATAGAACAGCAAGGTTATTTTTTTGTTAATAGGTATGGAAATAGATTATCTGAGCAATCAGCCAGAAATATGATACATAAATATGCGCATGAGATAAAAGCAGATACGAATATAACACCACATATGTTTCGCCATTCATTTGCAACATATTTGATGGAAGAGGATGTAAATATTCGATATATACAAAAAATGTTGGGGCATACATCGATAACGACAACACAGATATATACATATGTGACAACGAAAAAAGAGAAAGAAATTTTGAGAACAAAACATCCAAGAAATAAGATGGCGGTTAAGAAGAATTTTTAA
>ERZ1034976.715-NODE-715-length-29714-cov-56.720523_pt1 | contig 29714 bp, 29 predicted proteins | sample MGYA00520623_ERZ1034976 | MGnify/ENA primary metagenome ERZ1034976 (study PRJEB33766, sample SAMN09781774) | gut metagenome | biome: gut microbiome | host: Homo sapiens | place: Madagascar | study: EMG produced TPA metagenomics assembly of the PRJNA485056 data... | reverse complement strand
GCCGTTGTATGCCCTTTGAGCAGGAGCAGCTCAGCGATGTGTGCCCCTGCTGCGGCAAGCCCGCCAAGGCCATGGTCTACTGGGGTGTTGCTTACTAAGCATTTGCCTTTCTGACCCGATACAAAACCCCCGGAGCGCTTTTGTGCTCCGGGGGTTTTACTTTAATGTATCTTACCGTTCAAAGGTAGTGCTGAGGGTGGTCTGCCAGCTTTCGCCGGGGGCAAGGCAGGCGGCTGCGGCGCGCTGCTCCCAGTCCTGCGGGTCGGTGGCAGCGGCGGGCAGGCTCTGCCACGGCTCAATGCACACAAAGCGCACCGGCTTTACAGCGGTGGACCAAATCAGAGTGTAGGGGAAATCCTTGATGCTGCAAGAGATGCCGCGCCCGGTGTCCTTCTCGTAGATGCCAAGGGTCTGGGAGCGCAGACCGGTCATGCAGATGCTGTCCTCTGCAAACAGCTCGTCGGTCAGCTGGATGGCGCGCTCGTTCTTGCACTGGTACCGGCACTTACCGCTCAACAGGCCGCCCGCACCGGCATCGATGACCATGGGACTTTCCGGCTGGTCAAAGCGGAACTCGTAGTCGGTGGTGGTGTGCTTGGCATCGAACGGGATGTTGAACGCCGGGTGGAAGCCGATGCCGAAGCGCAGCTCCTCCGTGCCGGGGTTCGTCACCTGCAGGGTATGGTGCACGGTCTTGCCCTCCAGACGGAAGGTGCTGGTGAGCACAAAGTCATAGGGGAAGCGCTCTGCCTTGATGGCGTCGTCTGCCCGCAGTTCCAGCTGGATGGTGTCCCCTTCTGCCCGCAGCAGGGTGTGCTCCAGATCCCGGGCAAAGCCGTGCTGACCGCCCTTCCATGTTTTGCCCTTGGCGGTAAAGGTGCCGTCCACCAGCTTGCCCGTCCACGGGAACAGGATGGGTGCATGACGCTTCCAGATGGCGGGGTCGGCCTGCCAGAGCATCTCTTCGCCTGCGGCATTCTTCAGGCTGACGGCCTCTGCACCGTGGGTGTCCACGGTCAGGGTCAGGAATTCGTTGTGAATGGTTGCCTGCATTTTCAGTATCTCCTTTGTCCTTCTTATTTTCCGGGGTCTTCTGCTTCCAGTATACTCCCCCGTGTGCCAAAAATAAAGCCCCTTCCCATGCTTGCACAAATCGTCACTGGGCAAAAGCCTTCATCCCTTGGGGACAGATTTCCCCCGGCCGGGGGAAGCCTTTATTCGGAAGCACGATTTCCATGCTCTGCTTGCTTCAACAGGGCTGTGCCAGCGGCAGGGTGACGGCAAAGGTGGTGCCGTTTTCGCTGCTGCTCTCCACGGTCACGCTGCCGCCGTGCAGTACGGCGATCTCCCGCACAAGGGCAAGGCCAAGCCCCACGCCGCCCATCTCCCGGCTGCGGGACTTATCCACCCGGAAAAACGGCTGGAAAATGCTGTCCCGGCAGTCTGCGGGGATGCCCGGGCCGGTATCTGCAACGCGCAGCACGGCATTCTGCCTTTCCTGCCGCAGGGTGACACGCACTGCCCCGCCGGGGCGGTTATACTTGATGCCGTTTTCCACCAGATTGAACACCAGCCGGTAGATCAGCGCATCGCTGCCCACCATGCCAAGCTCCTCGCAGTCCTGCTGCAAGGTGATGCCATTTTTCTGGGCAAGGGGGGTCAGATCGGTCAAAATTTCCTCCACCAGCGGCGCAAGGGCGATCTGGTCGGTGCGGGAGACCGATTGCAGATTGCTCATTTCCAGTAAAGTGCGCACAAGGGCGGTCAGGCGGTCCAGCTGCTCCCGCACAGAGCCGACCAGCCCGGCGGTCTCGGCATCCATAGCCGGGTGCTCCTCTGCAAACAGTTCCAGCTTTGTCTGCAAAATAGCCAGCGGGGTGCGCAGCTCGTGGGCGGCGTTGCCCGCGAACTGCCGCTGCAATTCAAAGGACTGTGCCAGACCATCCAGCATCCGGTTCACCGACCGGCTCAGCTGCCCGAATTCCTGCACGGTATCTTCGTCCAGGCGGACGGTGGCGATGCTGTCCTGATCGACCCGCTGCGCCTGCTGTGCAAGCTGCTGCAAAGGCTTCAGCGCTCTGCCGCTGACAAAATAAGCGATGGCTGCGCTGACGATGGTGACCACGGCGGTGATGCACCAGCCCTTGCGGCCAAAAACCACCTTTGCATCGTAGACTTCCTGTGAAAAATGCGCCAGCAGGCTGGACATTTCCTCCTGCGGGATCTCGATGGTCAACGAATCCGCACTGCCGGGCTGATACTGCATCATAAAGCCGTTGAGGGCATCCATGCCGGTAACGCCGGTGCGATACAAAAGCAGATTCATGCACACGCAGGCGCAGGCGATGAGCAGCGCCGTCAGCAGGGTGATGCGCCATTGCAGAGATAGCCGTTTCATTGTACCTCGCCTCCGATCTCGTAGCCTTCCCCGATGCGGTTGCGGATGGGGTCGTAGCCCAGCGCCGCCCGCAGCTTTTTGCGCAGGGCAGAGATATGTACCCGGATGGAGTTGCTGAAGCTGTCCACGCTGCCGTCCCAGACGTGCTCAATCAGCTCTTCCTGACTGACCGGGCGTCCCTGATGCAGCAGCAAATATTCCAGTACGCCGCTCTCCTTCCGCGTCAGCGCGAGAGTCTGGCTATCCACAGTAGCAACGCGGCTGCGGGTGTTGAAGCTGAGCCGCCCGCAGCACAGGCAGACATCCTGCTGGATGAACTTGCGCCGGGTCAGGCTGCGTACCCGGGCTTCCAATTCTGCAAGATGGAAGGGCTTGGAAAGATAATCGTTTGCCCCGGCATCCAGCCCCTCCACCTTATCTGAAATTTCGCTGCGCGCTGATAAGATCAGCACACAGGTCTCAAGGTCGTGCTGCCGTAAGCTGCGCAGCACCTGCATCCCGTCCACCTTGGGCAGGTTGAGGTCCAGCAGTACAAGGTCGTACCGCTCTGCCGCCAGTGCTTCCAGCGCGGCTTCGCCATCTGCACAAGCGTCCACCTCGTACCCGGACAGCCGCAGCTTCCGGGCAATGTCCTCCCGCAGGGAGTGCTCGTCCTCTACCACCAAAAGGCGCATTTTGTTTTCCACCCTTCCCGTATTATTGCGTTTTTCTTCATTATAACAGATTATAGCAGACGGTGTTAAGATTCGTGTTAAGATTTTCTTAGCAGAAATTTTATCTCCCATGGTGTATACTGGTGCCATCAAACAACAGGAGGCTATGATGTTCATGACAAAAAAACAGGCGCAGCTGCTTTTGCTTGCCGCCGGGGTGCTGATGCTGCTGTTCGGCGTATGGCGGGGCGAGGCAGACACCGTATTTTCAAAGGCCATCCGGCTGTGTATGGAGTGTGTAGGCATTGGATAAGAAAAAACTAAATCCCCTTGCCCGGTTCCGGGGCTTTATACAAGCCGGGGCGACCCTTTTGACCAACATTCATCTGCCCAACTTTGCCAAAGGGACGCTGTATCAGGGCGGTGGAAAATACGTCTGCGTACCGGGGCTGAACTGCTATTCCTGCCCGGGCGCTGCCGGTGCCTGCCCGGTGGGGGCGTTCCAAGCGGTGGTAGGCTCCTCCAAGTTCCACTTTTCCTACTACATCACCGGCATCCTCATCCTTTTCGGGGTGCTGCTGGGACGGTTCATCTGCGGTTTCCTCTGCCCGTTCGGGTGGTTTCAGGAGCTTTTGCACAAGATTCCCTCTCCCAAGCTTTCCACCAAGAAACTGAAGCCGCTGCGCTATTTAAAGTATGCTGTGCTTCTGGTCATGGTGGTGCTGCTGCCATTGCTGGCGGTCAACGAGCTGGGCATGGGCGACCCGTTCTTCTGCAAATATCTCTGCCCGCAGGGCGTGCTGGAAGGCGCCATTCCCCTCTCTCTGACCAATGCGGGCATCCGCGCCGCGCTGGGCAAGCTGTTCACATGGAAATCCTGCATTCTGCTGGCAGTCATTGTGGGCAGTGTAGTGTTCTACCGCCCCTTCTGCAAGTGGCTGTGCCCGCTGGGCGCGTTCTATGCGCTGCTGAACAAGGTCTCGCTGTTCCAGATGCGCGTAGACACCCACAAATGCGTCTCCTGCGGCGCCTGTGCAAAGGCTTGCAAGATGGACGTAGACATTACCAAGACCCCCAACCACGCCGAATGTATCCGCTGCGGAATGTGCATGAAAGCCTGCCCCACGGACGCCATTCAGTATAAATTCGGGCTGGGAGACAAATCAAACACTGAAACAACAAAGGAGTAAAACCATGAAGATCCATCGTATCGCCGCACTTTTGCTCAGCCTTGTGCTGGCTTTCAGCCTTGCCGCCTGCGGGCAGGGCGCATCCTCTGCATCTTCTGCATCTTCTTCTTCCGCTTCCTCTGCGGCAGCGGAAAGCAAGACCGAGGAGCAGCTGCTGGCCGAGGAAAACGAGATCCTTTCCGCAAACGATGCCCTGTGGGAGAAGGTGTTCACTTCCATGGACAAGAACGTGACTGAGACCACCCTCAGCACGAACTACGGCGATTTTCTGCTCAGTGCCGTGGAAAAGGCAAAGGACCAGTTCACGGACGAGGAGTACAAGACCCTGACCGCCGATGCCGAAAAGATTCGGGATATCGAAAATCAGATCGCTGCCCTTGCCCCCGCAGAGGATGCCGCTTCCAGTGCTGCCGCACAGGGCACTGCCTTCCCCCAGTTTGAGGGCAGCGATTTAGAGGGCAACCCGGTGGACAACAGTCTGTTTGCGGGCAACGCCTTTACGGTGGTGAACTTCTGGTTCAACGGCTGCAAGCCCTGCGTGGAGGAACTGGACGACCTGAACGCCCTGAACGAGAAGGTCAAGGCACAGGGCGGCGAGGTAGTCGGCATCAACACCGAGACGCTGGACGGCAACCAGCAGGGCATTGAAGCCGCCAAAAAGCTGCTGGCTGCAAAGGGCGCAAGCTACCGCAACATCTACTTTGCCTCCGGCAGCGAGGCCGGCAAGTTTGCACTGAACATCATGGCCTTCCCCACCACCTACGTTTTTGACCGGGACGGCAACGTTGTGGGCCAGCCCCTGCTGGGCGGCATCGACAAGGAAGAAAACCTTGCCGCTCTGCAAAAAAACATTGACGCCGCCCTTGCCAAGGACAGCGCCAAATAAGCTATTCTCCCCTGCCGCCTTCGGGCGGCTTTTTTGTTTGCTACGGGCATTGCCATGCACGCCCGGGCACCGGACGGAATACGCTGGGGCAGAAGCATACTTTTACCAGCAAAGGAGCGTATCTCCATGAAAAACACCGGAACTCTCCGCATCCAGACCTTTGCGGCCCGCCAGTCTGCCCCCATGGAGGGGGTGACCGTTGCGGTGCAGGGGGACGGCTTTACCCTGCACTGTATCACCGATGCCACCGGCAGCGCCGCCGACATTCCCATTGAAGCCCCCGCCTGCGCCCTCTCGCTGGACGAGGACAACACCACCCGCCCCTACGCCATTGTCAGCCTGACCGCCGCAAAGCCCGGCTACCGCACCGTGCGCATTGAGGGCATCCAGATCTTTGCCGGGCAGGTGACGCTGGCACAGCCCCAGATGCTTCCTGTTACCGAGGAAGACCGGGACATCCCGAACGCGCCCATCATCATCCCGCCGCACGCTTTGTTTGCGGGCAGCGGTGGCAGCGGCCCGCAGCCGCGGGAAAACTGCACGCCTAGGGTGCTGGAACAGGTCATCATCCCCAAAAATATCACGGTGCATCTGGGCAAACCGGCGGCTGCCGCCCGCAACGTGACAGTCTCCTTCCGGGATTATATCGCAAATGTTGCTTCCAGTGAGGTCTATCCCACCTGGGCTGACGAAAATAACCCAACGGGGCAGCCAAACTGCTTACCGACTCAGAAATTCCATTCAATCGTTATTTTTTGTTCTCCGGTAAGCGGATCTTTTGGGCTGACAATAACACGATGAACCAATAATACAACAAGTTCACGGGTCAGATGGGAAACCTGTGCCAGTTCCCGCACACGCTGCATCTGCGTCTGAACCACGCTGGTTTCTTCCTGCTGCTGTTCCAGTTCCGTTTCCAATATATTGATCCGCGTTTCTGCGTTTTTTGCATCTTCCAGAAAAGTCTGGTTCATTTCAGAAAACTGGACGGTATCAATCAGACCAGACACCTTATCCAGATACAGTTCCTGCATAGCTTTGCGCCGCCGGTCTACTTCGCTTTTCAACCGTTTCAGCTCGTCACGCTTTGCATGCTCTCGCTGCTGGATCGGGTCATCCTGTTCTGGAAGGGTAACTTTTTCAGGGTCAAAATAATCTGCCACATACGCCCGGATACGTTCCAGCACAGCATTCTCCAATGCGTTCATATCTGTACAGGTCTTGTTGTCACACACTTCCGGTGCGCGCTGGTGCATCCGGCAGCGGACATAGCGCACACGAGTGCCGTCTGCCCGGGGTTGACGGCCGGTCTGCTCCATGATACAGCCACAGCAGCTGCACACCACTTTCCGTGCCAAAGGATGGATCATGCCGCTGACAGAGCTTCGGGTGCGCCCCTGCATCATCATCTGAACCGTTTCAAACGTTTCTCGCTCAATGATAGCTTCATGCGTATTTTCTACAACGATCCACTGCGACTGGGGAAGCCAAACTGTCTTTTCGGACTTATAACTCACCTTTTTATGCCGCCCCTGCACCATATCTCCGACATAAAGCTGATTGTGCAGCATCTGGTATACCGTGGGGCTACTCCAAAGGTCTGCATTGGGATTTTTCGCTGCAATATGGTAATGGATGCCATGCTGCTGTTTATAAGCAGTTGGGCTTGGAACTTTCTCATCATTCAGAATCCGCGCAATCTTATGCGCACCGATTCCACTAAGAGCCATAGAGAAAATCCGCCTTACCACTTCGGCAGCTTCCGGATCGATGATAAGTTTTCCTTTTGCATTCGGGTCTTTGCAATACCCATACCGCGCAAAAGAGCCGATGAACAAGCCCTCTTTCCTCTTGTGGTCAAGCACCGAGCGGACATTGGTAGACAAGTCTTCCAGATACCACTCGTTGATCAGGCCATTGATCTGACGAGATTTTTTATTCGCAGTATCGTTTGTATCCACATGGTCAACGACAGCAATGAACCGAATGCCCCACTCAATAAACTTTCCGTGCAGGTATTTTTCCACGAGTTCCATATCGCGGGTAAAACGGGATTGCGTCTTGGCCAGCACCACATCGAATTTATGTTCGCTTGCGGCTTGTATCATCGAATTGAAAGCCGGACGGTTCCGGTCGGTGCCGGAATAATCCTCATCCGAATAAATCTGGTAAATATCAAATCCTTTCTCAATGGCGTACTGAATCAGCATCGATTTCTGGTTCTGAATACTTTCCGATTCGCCAATTTTATATTCATCTTCTTTACTCAGGCGGCAATAAATTGCCGCTTTCATGATTTGCACCTTTCTTTTTGTGCACAATCGTCCATGCGCAACATACCGCATTCTCCCCTCAAATTCAAGGATGCCAAATCAGGCGCAGGATTTTGAAGAAACGGTATTGGACAGTTCATCGACGATATATCGTTCAAATTTCTTTTGAAAATGTTCTTTGCGCTGTTCGTTGTTGTCCGAACGAAATTTTTCGTGCAGAATAAAAGGCGTTTTTTCCATCGAATCCCCCTTTTCGGTTCACTTGATTGTGATATGTGTCACTTCAGTCTATTTCCAGCCGGCGAAATTCAGAACTTTTCAACCAGTCAATTTGTATCAAGAGGCACCCACAGCTTGCAGGTGCCTCTTGTCAGAGAAAGTATGTTTTAGAACTTCATCGGCAATGCATCCTTGCGGCCTTTGCCGTTGTAAGCCATGTAGATGGGAAAAACGCATTTCTTCCATCCGGGCAGCTTTGCAGGGTTATCCCTGCCAACACGGTAAATTTCCACGGGATGGACGCTGCCAAGCGCACGAACCAGCCGTTCCTCGCTGAACTCGCCGTGATACAACTCCACAAAGTGCATCATGCCACGCAGGACAGATCAAGCGTGTTCAGGATTTGATGCAAGAGCGTGATATGAATCTATGTGTGTTGACAAAAAAATGCGGGATATCGTACTCCGCAATCCAAAGTACTGCCCGTCGAGGAGGGCAGTTAAGCGTAGAGACGATTGAAAGAATTTGTCAGGGTTTAGGAATTACATTAAAAGACTTCTTCGATTCCTCTTACTTGTAAATATGACAGTAAAAAAACTCCCCGACATCCTTCTTGGAAGGAATGCCGGGGAGGCGTTCAATGTTTTATGGGCTCAGTTGTCCGGTATCAGCCGCTGACGAAGTACTGATCAGTGCAGCTCCGGCCAGTAAGCCTTGTTGGCAACGATCATATCGTCCAAGATCTTCTTGGCGACCAGCAGGCTGGGCACGGTCTTGGACAGGGTAAAGGCCATCAGTGCCTTCTCGTAGGAGTGCTCCACAGCGGCATCCACGATCAGCTTCTCCACAGCCTCCTGCTGCTCGATCAGACCCTTGTAGAAGGTGGGAATCTCGCCCACACGCACGGGTTCCGGGCCGCGGTCGGTGATGTAAGCGGGAACCTCCACCATGGCGTCGGAGGGCAGGTTCTCCACAGCGCCGTTGTTTTCCACCATGACCAGATAGCGCTTGCGCAGGTCAAAGGCAAGGCTCATGGCAACGTCCACGATGAACTCGCCGTGCACACCGCCGAAGAACTTGGTCAGGTCTACGTCCTTACCGGCACGATAATCCGCCACAGCATCAAAGATGCGCTTCTCGCGGCCTTCCATGACCTCGTTGGCACGGGTGTGGTTGGGATCGCTGCTCTTTACAACTTCATCGCCCAGCAGGTAGTACTGCATATAGGTGTTGGGCAGATAGTCATGGAAAGCAGAGCAGATGTTCTTGGCGTTTGCGTAGGTGTGCAGCCAGGACGGATCGCTGTGCAGCACATCGCTCTTGGCATTCTGGGGCATATAGCCGTGCTCTGCTACATAACTCTTGAGCTTCTCGGTCACATCCTCACCGTTCAGGCGCACCTTGGTGAACCAGCCGAAGTGGTTCAGACCAAAGTAGTCCACTTCCAGATCATGACGGTCGCACTCCAGAATCTCGGCCATGTTGCGCTCGATGGCAACCGGCATATCGCAGATGTTCAGGATACGAGCCTTCGGGCGCAGACGGAAGGTTGCCTTTGCCACGATGGCAGCGGGGTTGGAGTAGTTGACGATCCAGTAGGTGGGCTTTGCGTACTTTTCGCAGTAATCGATCAGCTCCACCATGGGGTAGATGGTACGCAGACCGTAAGCCAGACCGCCGGGGCCGCAGGTCTCCTGACCCACAACGCCGTACTTCAGCGGGATCTTCTCGTCCTGCTCACGCATAGCGTACAGGCCGACACGCATCTGTGCAAAGATGAAGTCGGCATCGGTCATGGCAACTTCCGGGTCGGTGGTCAGGGTCAGCTTCAGTTCCGGGTCGAACATTTCCACCACATGGCGGACGATGACGCCCACAGCCTCCTGACGCTCTGCGTTGTTATCGTAGAGCACCAGCTCATTCAGCTTGAAGCGATCCTTCTGCACCAGCAGGCTCTTGACGATGCCGGGGGTATAAGTGCTGCCGCCGCCGGCGATGACCAGTTTGAACGTTTTCATGGGGTAAACCTCCTAATGATAGTGTTTTTGTATGATGAATAAAAGCGGATATCTTATTCTGCGTAGCCAAGGTGGCTGTCCACGATGGCACGCATCTTTCCCACTTTGGGGCCGTAAATGATCTGGATGTTGTTGCCTTTTACCACAAGACCTGCGGAGCCGGTGGGCTTGAACCATTCCTTGTCCTTAACCAGAGCGGCATCCTTGACCTGCACCCGCAGACGGGTCATGCAGTTATCGGTGTTCAGGATGTTCTCTGCACCGCCCAGTCCTTCCACGATATGGGCTGCGGTCTGTGCATCGTTTGCGCTGGCAGCAGTCTTTTCGGCCGCGCCGCTGCGAATCTGTTGCTTGACGGCAGCTGCGTTTGCGGCAAGGTCGGTGACTTCTTCGCCGTCCTCACGGCCGGGGGTCTTAAGGTTCATCTTCACGATGAGGAAGTGGAAAACGAGGTACATTACCACGATCTCCACCAGACCCACCAGCACATACAGCGGCCAGCGGGTGCGACCGATACCGGCAGGCAGGTTCAACACCAGAAAATCAATGATGCCGTTGGTGGCGCAGACCCGGATGCCCACAAGGTAAACGATCATCTGGAACAGACCGTCCAGAACCGAGTACACCAGCCACAGCGCGGGAGCTGCAAACAGGAAGGTGAATTCCAGCGGCTCGGTCACGCCCACCAGACAGGCGGTAAGGGTAGCCGGAATGATCTGTGCCTTGGTGGCGGCCTTCTTCTCCTTTTTGGCGGTGGAGATAAAAGCCATTGCCACGCCGATCACGCCGAAGGTCTTCATCAGACCGTAGGTCAGAAAACGTGCGGAATCCCGCATCATTGCCACGCTGGGGTCACTGAGCAGGGCAAGGAACACAGGCTTTGCGCCAACGATCTGCTCACCGCCGATGATCATGCTGTCGCCCAGTGCGGAGTAGAGGAAGGGCGACCAGACCAGATGATGCAGACCCGTGGGGATCAGCACGCGGTTCAAGAAGCCGTACAGGAACACGCCGAACGCGCCTGCACTTGCCATGACACCGGTTAGGGCGTTGATACCCGCCGCAGCCACAGGCCAGACGTAGCTGGCAACCACCGCCATGACCAGAACGATGGGCAGCAGCACCACAAAGACGAACTTGCTGTTGCCGTACATGGCCATGGCGCCTTCAAACTCGGTGTCGATGAAGCGGTTGTGGACCAGCGCCACCACCACGCCAAGGATCATGCCCAGAAATACGCCCATGTCGGTAACGTGATAGCCGAGGCAGATGGTCTGACCGGTGCCGTACAAAGCGCCTGCCGTATCACCGGCGATGGTCAGTCCTGCCACATCCAGCCAGCGGGCATTGGCTGCCAGCCAGACCAGATAGCTGACCAATGCCAGAAATGCCGCATCTGCCTTGCGCTTTTTGGCAAGGCTCATTGCGATGCCCACGCAGAACAGGATACCCAGATTGCCAATGACTGCACTAACGCCGCCATTGATGAATTTGCCGAGGGTCCAGACAACACCGCCCTCTGTCACCAGTGCCGTGTTGCTCATGACCGAAGAAATCGCCTGCAGCATACCCGCAATGGGCAGGAACAGAACGGGGCCCATCAAAGCTTTGGAAAAGCTCTGCATCGCATCCATAACTTTTTGTTTCATTGGTGTTCTCCTAACGTTCCATGAATCTCTCTTTTCAAATTGTCTCTTCGTTTCGGGGGTGCACCTTACCGTTTCGATGGCTTGATTATATCACTCTGCACAAAAAAATCTACCGAATTGGACTTTTTTGAACTTGTTCGCAAAAGCTGAAACATGTTTCACTTTTATATTGGATACATCGAAATGTTCATTGACAAAACAGGCGATTCATCGTATACTTCAGGAAAACAAGCCACTCTTTGATTCATAAATCGGAGCAAAATATGAAACACGACCTTTACAAACTGGCAGATCAGCACCATCTGAATGCCAACGAGCAGCAGCTTTTGCAGGCGGTGCTGGAAACCGCAAAAAACGGCGGTCAGTGCAGCGTGCGAGAGTTTGCAGCGCAGAATTATACCTCCCCGGCGGCCGTGATCCGGCTGAGCAAAAAGATGGGCTATACCGGCTACACCGATATGATCTACCGCATCGGTTTTCTGATCCAGAACGAGATCGACAACAAAAACCACGCCTCCGACATCACCGCCTTTATCGGGGGTATCCCAGAAGAAAAAATACACCGCTTTGTGGAGCTGCTCCACGCCAACCGGCAAAAGCCCATCCTTGTGACAGGCACCGGCTTCTGTGCCCCTTTGCAGGAATTTATGGTGCGGAAGCTGCTGGTTCTGGGCTACTGCGCCATCGGCTCCAACAGCTATGAGGTCTACGAAAGCGGTGCACTGAATGCCGGGCTGGTCATTGCCATCAGCAAGAGTGGAAAGACTGGCACCATCCTGAAGCCGGTACAGGATTCCTTTGCACAGCACCGGAGCATCATTGCCTTTGTGGGTGCCGACAATTCTCCCATCGCCCGCTGTGCAGACCCTGCCTTTGTGCTGCTGGACGACAAGATGCTGGACGACCGAAACCTTACCGCCAACTATTTCTATGCGCGCGTGCTTATCACCTTTGAATACCTCATGGATCTTGTTCTGGAGAAGGACGAGCATCCGAACGGAAAAGAAGGGCAGTGAGCGGTTTTCACGCCCGAGAATACGGTTTCTCCTTTCCAATGCCATCAGAAAAGCCGCCCCGGCTAAACCCGGAGCGGCTTTTCTGGTGCAGATATAATTAGAAGAGAAAGAAAATGTTGTGATCAGATGCCTGCGGCAGCGTTCTGACCAGCAAGGCGGCCAAAGGTGGCGCTGCGGCCTGCGGCGGCACCTGCCATCAGGCTGGGATAGCTGCCGGAGAAGTAGTTGCCGCTCATGTCGCCGATGACGTACAGACCGGGAATGGCCTTGAAGTCGTGATCGATGGCATGCATATTATCGTCGATCTGGATGCCGTCCATGGTGCAGATCAGGTAGCCGCCCGCCTGACGGACGCCGTAGAAGGGTGCCTCGCTCAGGGTGGAGAGGCGGTAGCTCTCCTTGCCGTAGTCCTCATCCTCGCCCTTGGCGGCCAGCTCATTGTAATGGTCCACCGTAGCGGTAAAGGTCTCCTTCGGCAGACCCAGCTTGTCGGCCAGCTCCTCGATGGTGTCGGCCTCCACGATGTAGCCCTGATCCTGCAGGTCGGCGTTCATTGCCTGCACATAGTCCATGGGGAACACCGGGTTGGTGCCGTTGACATGGGGGTACAGACGGCTGCAGCCATGGGTGGCAAACTTTTCGCAGTCCTGGGCATACTTGCTGTCCCACACGGTGCAGTAGGTGTGGTGGGGCTGGCTGGCGGCAGCGTGCAGCACCAAATCGTAGGGCATATACTCGTTCATAAAGCGTTCACCCTTCAGGTTCACCTTCAAGAACGGCTGGCTGCCCATCCAGAAGAGAGCACCGTCGCTGGCCTTGCCGTACTCGCCGGTCTGGTCCGGCTTGATGGCACCACGGTCGAAGATCATGGAGGTGTGGGTGGTGTCCATGATGGCACCAGCCCACAGACAGGCCTTGATGCCGTCGCCCTTTGCGCCGGGCTTGGAGTAGTTGACGCAGGTCTGCTCCACGCTCTGGGGCTGCAGGGCGTTCATCATGACGTCGTTTCCGCTGTAGCCGCCGCAGGCGAGGATCACGCCCTTGGATGCGTTGTAGCGCACATATTCATCGTTGGCATTCTTGGCGATCAGGCCGGTGACGCGGTCGCCGTCCTTTTCCAGCTTGACCATGGTGATCTCATACTGAACTTCCAGACCGTCTGCCTCAGCGTGCTTCAGCACGGCGTCCATGGTCAGCTGCTCGCTGTATTCCTCGCCATACTGGGTGCTGTGGCCGACATCCAGAACCTCGTAATTGTCGCCCTCGTGCTTTTCGTCGATCTCGTGGCGGAAGTCGATGCCGCTTTCGGCCAGAACATCCGTGAACCAGTCCATCGTCTCGCCGCTCTTGTCGGCCCAGACCTGTGCCAGACTGCGGCGGGTGTAGCCCTGACTCCAGTTGCACAGGTAGCGCACGGCGTCCTTCTTGCTCACGTCGTCGCCGTCCTCCTGCTGCTGCTTGGAGCCGCAAGCTGCCAGCGTATCCCGGATGCCGCTGGCCATGTCGTGACCAAACTTCTCGATGAGGATGGTCTTGGCACCAGCCTCGGCGGCAGCGGCGGCAGCAAAGGTACCGGAAGAACCGGCACCCACCACCAGAACCTCGCAGTCCACGGTCTGCTTGATATCGCTCTCGGCAATCTCCGGTGCCTCACCCAGCCAGTCGGCGGTAGAGGAGGTTTCCTCGGTGGACTGCTGTGCAGGGTTGATGGCACCGCCGCTGGCCTGCTGGATGCAGTCTGCCACAGCGTTCTGCACGGCCTTGCTGGTGACGGTTGCACCGGTCACGCTGTCGATCTGGCTGGTCTGGGCGTTCATGATCTGCTCAATGAGCTTGTCCTTGGCTGCAACGCCGATGCTCTCAGTCTCGCCGGAGAGGTCCAGCTCCACCTTGGTGATGGTGTTGGCATCAAAGGTGACAGTGGCAGTGATCTCGCTCATGCCCTTGGCAGTAGCGGTGTAGGTGCCGGGGGTGTAGATACCGGTCGCACTGGAAACGCCGGAGGTGCTGCTGGCTGCATTGCAGGCAGCCAGACCGGCAGCGGTGACACCGCTCATGGCAGCTGCTGCTGCGATCTTCAGAAATCCTTTACGGGAGATCTTTTCCATCATAATTCCTTCCTTTTCTTGCTCGTATCTTCGTATCGACAAAAATCCATTGCCGTTCTTGTTAAAAGTATCACATTTACAAACAAAGAAAAAGAAGATATAATATCCTTATAAGTATCAAGTAAAACTTGCGTTTTGCAAAAAGGAGCACACCATGACCATCCAGCAGCTGCGCTATTTTCTGGCACTGTGCGAAGATTTGAATTACACCCACACCGCCGGGCGGATGTATCTGTCCCGGCAGGCCTTGCGGCTGAGCATTGCTGCACTGGAAGAAGAGCTTTGCGGCAAACTGTTTGTCAACAACCGCAATCATCTGGCTCTTACTGAAAAGGGTGAGCGGTTCCGGGCACAGGCTACGCCGGTGGTGCAGCAGTTCGATGCCCTGTGCCAGCAGGCTTATCAGGACATCCAGTCTGCACCGCTGCGGCTGGGCATCAGCGTGGCACTGGTTCCGGACTATCTGCCCAATCTGGGGGAGGTGCTGGAAGCATTCCGGCAGCAGTACCCCGGCATCCCCTTGGAGCTTGCTTCCCTGTCCAACGATGAAGTGCCGGTGCAGCTGCAACGGGGCGCACTGGATGCCGGGCTGGTGATGGACCTGGGCGGCTGTGCTGCCGGGCTTGCACGCACTGCCCTCTCCCAGCATACCACCGCCGTCATGGTCTGCCGCAGCAGCCCCTTTTGGGAGCGGACGCATATTACACCGGCAGAGCTGGACGGGCAGACCCTTCTGGTTCCCGGCTTTGCCCCGGATGCCCTCGCACCGCTGTGGCAGGCACTGCGGGAGAGCAGTGCACACCCACAGCTGGAGCTGGTCGAGCAATTTTATCAAGTACTTTATCGCACACAGGAACAGAATTGTGTGTCTCTGAATCGCTTTGAGGAAGCCTCCCACAACCAGATGTCCAACGTCCGGGATGTGGTATTAGGCGGTCTGCCGCCCATTTGTGCCGGATTCCTCCGTCCCCAAAAACAGCACAACGCCTGTGCGGAGTTATTGTGCCGCTTTTTGCAGGAGAGGTTGAAGTTTTAAAAAAGAGTGACAGCATTTCATAAAATGCGCGGTGAACGGCTTTTGCTTTATTTAGTTGACGAGTTCATGTCCGTTTCGTAAAAACGCACAGCTCTCTGTAATGCCAGAAAATGCTTGCCTGTGTATTTTATGCTTCTTTTTTCTCCCGATGCTTCAAATTCTGCACCGCACCATATTCGCCAAGCTCATCTTCGTCCGGCGTCCGCTCTGTTTCAATTTCTGTCTGCACACTGCTTTGCTTTTCAAGAAGGCCAATCAGCGATTCTGGAGCGGCTTCCTCTTTCTTCTTTTTTCGCTGAAATTTCTGATAAGCCTCGAACATCCACCGCAGTTCATCTGTTTTTTTCAACATTGTGCTGACAAAATCCTGATATGGCGCGTCCACGCTTTGAATGGCGGCTTCTACAGCCTCATTTTCGGATATAAACGGAATCTGATCAAACAGAGCGCTTTTTGAATACCATATAAAAAAGAAAGAGCCCGTTTCCGGACAAATTCGTTGGAAGCAGATTTGTTCGGAACGGACTCTTGTAGCCGATATGCAAAGTCATGAAACATATAAAATAGGAAAAGCGTCAAAAATCATCTTGGCCAGCGCTCTTTTCTGGACATGAGTGGCGCGAATGGTACATGAGGATGCGTCTGGTACCAGTACGCTGTGGTAGCGACATCATCCTGACGTTCAAAAAGACCTCCGTGACTGGCACCAATCTATTGCAGAGTTACCTTAAGATCCTTCTCAAAAAGGATAGGATCAAGAAGGTGCCAGCGGTAGAAGCTGCGTTGTGGCATCTGATCATCATTGTGGTAATCATTATGAAGGAGCTGCTGAACGTGGATACGCTCTATCTGCTGCCCGGTGAGGAACGCTGCGTTGATTTTCGAGATGCCAATGGAGTCCCGAAGGTACACTACACTTACTGTTCCATCCGTGGCAAACTTTTCAACTGCACCTGCTGCACAAAGGACGAAGCCCAGCGGCTGTGTGAAGATTGGCTTATAAAACAGGACCGCTGCTATATAAACTAAAGAACGCCGAGGGTTCCTCCCATATGGGAAGGGATCCCTCGGCGTTCTTCATTTCATGCTTTTTGATTGCCCGGTCAACAGTATCACGCGCCTTACGGCAATGCACAGATCACAGCCACTGTTTCAGCACATCGTTCAGCTTATTCAAATCAAGCGGTTTGGCGATATGCTCGTTCATGCCGGTGTTCTTTGCCAGCTGCACGTCCTCGGCAAAGGCATTTGCCGTCATGGCAATGATGGGCACTTTGCCCCGGCTGCCGGCAAGCGCACGGATCGCAGCAGTGGCTTCGTAACCATTCATGATGGGCATCTGGATGTCCATAAAAATGAGATCGTACCACTTTTCCGGCGCTTCCATCACCTTTTCGACCGCAATTTTTCCGTTTTCGGCAATGTCAATGGTCACGCCCGTCATGCCTATGATCTCGGTTGCGATCTCACGGTTCAGCTCGTTATCTTCCACAAGAAGGATCCGCTTACCCGCATAGTTTTCCTTCGCAAAGTCTTCCAGATAGTTCCGGGCGTTTTTCTCCTTCTTCCCGGATGTAAACTGCCGCAGAGTTGCCGTCAGACGAGAACGGAACAGCGGTTTTGCCATAAACGCATTCACGCCCGCTGCTCTGGCTTCTTCTTCGATCTCGCTGAAATCAAAGGAAGTCAGGATGATGATCGTGACATCTTCTCCTACCCGTTCCCGGATTTTTCTGGCGGTTGCAATACCGTCCATTTCCGGCATCTTCCAGTCCAGGATCACCGCAAAATAGTCACTGTTGGTCTCATGACGCGCATAGCAGCGTTCCACAGCTTCCTTACCGGTCAGGACCCATTCGCCCGCTATGCCGATCTCCTGAAGGGTTGCAACGGTGCTTTCGCAGCAGGTCTTGTCATCGTCCACGACCAGTACCGGCAGATCGAGCAGTTCTTTTTCCTGTTCCTTCTCGTTCTCCTGAAGCTTCAGATAGACCGTGACCGTGATCTTCGTTCCCTTGTTGGGAGCGCTTTCGACCTGAATGTCACCATTCATCAGGTTGACGATGTTTCTTGCAATGGCCATGCCAAGACCGGTGCCCTGCACCTTGGTCGTCCGGTGATCGTCTGCCCGGCTGAACGGCTCGAACATGATCTTCTGGAATTCCGGCGTCATACCGATGCCGTTGTCCTCGATGGAAAACTCGTAGCAGCCAAGCTCCGAGAAGCCGTTCGGTTTTTCCTTGATCGTAAGGGTGATGTTTCCTCCATCCGGGGTATACTTGACGGCGTTGCTCATCAGGTTCACAAAGATCTGCTGGATGCGCAGGCTGTCGCCGCAGACAGCTTCGTGCTCGATGTGCTCAATATGGACTTCGAGCTGATGTTTGTGCTCGTCGATTGCCGGTTTTGTGATGGTGAGCAGGTTATCGACCAGCTCCGGCAGGCTGAAATCCTCCTCGGCAAGGCTCATTCGCCCGCTCTCGATTCTGGCCATATCCAGCACTTCATTGATCAGTCCCAACAGATGACGGCTCGATTTTGTGATCTTGCCAAGGCACTCGACCACCCTGTCCTGACTCTCGATATTCGCACCCGCAATGGCGGTCAAGCCAACGATTGCATTCATCGGTGTACGGATATCATGGGACATATTGGAGAGGAATTCCGTCTTGGCGCGGCTTGCGTTTTCCGCCGCCCGGTACGCATCCTTCAGTGCCTTATGGGATTCGATCTCGGCCTTTTTCTCCTGTGACACATCCATAGATGCCAACAGTGCTTTGACCAGCTTTGTGCCATCCCACTCCAGCGGAATGAAGGAAGCGATCTTATAGGTGTTCTCATCCATGGAGCAGTATTCAAATTTGTAGATGTCGTTCTCATTCTGCAAATTCCTGCGGATATTTTCCGGTGAGAACAAAGCAGCCAATGCGTCCAGCGGTTCCAGTGTCTTATACTTTGCAACCACCTGCTCCACAAAACCATGGTATGTTCCCGTCGGCGCGTATATCATTTCACCTTGCAGATTATAGAACCGATACCGGTCATTCTCCAGATCGCAGACGACAAAGCGGTCCAGCAGACGCACCATACTCTTGATCAAAAGATCCATCGATGCGTTATCTGAAGCCATCTGCATCCGCCGTGCCGTCTCTGCTTTGGACTCTGTGATGTCCCGCAGAAAAATCATCGCATATTCGGAATCTTCGATCTCGCCGCGCATGACCACGTTGCTGACCCATCGTTCCTCCCCATCCAGAACGATGCGGCACTCCTGACGCAGCTCCGTCTCAAGCCCCCTTTAGTTTTTCCGTGATGTAGGCGCGATTGTAGAAATCCGTTACAGTCTTTTTGTCCTCTTCAACCACATAGTTATCCACAAAGAATCTGACCAGTCCATCCCATGTGTGGTTCTGCTCAAAGGCCGTCATCAAAGAGGGCTCCACTTTGAAAGGATCAAAGGTGTTCTTTTCCAGATTTACATAGTATTCGCAGAGGTTTGCGCTGGTAAATGCACGGTGAAATGCCGCTGCCCGCTGCGCCTGCATCAGGCTTCTTTTTTCCGCGTCAATGTTGCTGATGATTCCGGCAATTCGATTGGCCGAGCCATCCAGACGGCGTATCACCTCCGCCGATGCCCGGAACCACTGGTATTGGCCATCCTGCATTTTCAGTCGGTACTCAACATTATATTTTGTAGTATTGGTTTTGTCCGCAATCGTTTCCAAAAGCAGCTGCATTACCCGGTCATAGTCCTCCGGGTGCAGAAGGTTCGACCACGAATCCAGTTTGTTCGGAAAATCCAGAATGTCATGATATCCAAGGATCTGCCGGAACGCATGGCTCCAGTTCACATGAACGATCTCACCGTTTTCATTACACTCAAAATACCATAGTGCAGAATGGATGGATTCATTAACCAGCGCAAGGTTCTCATACGCCCAGTTCATCTGTACTGACATGATCCAGATCGGTGTTCCATCCGTATCGACTGCATCTTCTTTATAGAGACGCACATAGACGGGAGAGCCATCTGCTGTAAGGATCCGGCCTTCTCCTTCGCCCTTGATCTGACGAAAGCGTGCATTGTCAAGGAATGCGGCATCTCTCTTATAGAAAAGATTCTTCAGCGACCCCTTTGTCTGCTCCATCAGGGATGCATAGCTGTGGTTCAGATTATGCAGCAACAGATCACTGACCGACAGGATCGACAATTCGGCATCATAGTACCCGGTAATGGTTCCGACACCGCCATTATGATAGATCGTCTCCTGCATGGCCTGAAATGCATTTTTTCCCAGCCTTACCGTATCGGAAGTGTAGATTTCATCTGTAAGTCTTCTATCGAATTTCATTTTCTTCATCCTCGTAGGGTTTTGATCCCGCCGCACGCTTCCATTCTGGTATGTCTTTTATGGTCAACTGATATACCAATTCGCGCTCATACTTGTACAATATAACTATATTGTGTTCATTTTCTTTCTTTCCAGTTTACCCCAGTTCAGTTTGTTCTTCTTGTATCCCACAAATGCAGTCACACGGACAAATGCCAGATAATAGCGGAGAAAAGTTGTTTCAAAAAAAAAGCAATAATAGCAAGGATCAGTTCTCGAAAAGAAAGCCTTTGGTCAATGGTATAGATTCTTGAAAAATATGCAGTTGTAGAAATTTCTTTTCTTCCCGCAGTACATCGCGCACTGTATTATTTCCTCCTGCTTTTGCTTTTTGGTAAATACTATAATAGTATACACCCATAAATTTTTTTGTCCATATTATATAGAATAGAAGCTTGTAGTATACAACAAGCTCTCGATAAAGTCAATATTTATTGACTATATATATATATAAATCATAATGGAAATGGGGATGTTGTATGATATCAAACTGCCAAAAATATCTTGCAATACTATTAACATTCATCTGTGTGATCGTACTGTATCCACAATCGACCTATGCCACCGAAGCCATTTCACAGCGTGAAACCATACGCGTGGGCTTCTTTGAGATGGACGGATACCATATGCAGGATGAAACCGGAAAACGAAGCGGCTATGGATATGATACCTTACGTCTTATGGCACGCTACTGGAATGTTCGGTTTGAATACATCGGCTACGACAAGAGCTGGGGTAATATGCAAAAGATGCTTGAAGACAACGAAATTGATATAGGTACTTCCACGCATAAAACACCCGATTGGGAAAAAAATTTGATTTTTCCAGACCGATTGGAATCAACGAATGTATGATAACTGTCCGCAACGACAATACATCCTTTGTCGTACAGGACTATACGACCTACAATATGCACAACTTTCTGTCAGCATCAAAGTAGGATCATTTTGATTCATGTGATCGACCTTTGCATTTCTCCACGCAACGCCAGAGAGACCTTTCTTGCTGTATTTCTGAAAAAAGAGTAGCACTTTTGCGAAAGATCATCAATGCGTTCTGCAGCATGTCACAGGTCAATATCCAGCTCACGCAGAAGCAACTGGAGGGCGGGCGAGATGTTCTCGCGGTTCCACACGGCCCAAGCGGGAACGGTATCGTTTTCCAGCGGGATAAAAGTGAGGTTTTTGTTAGCGGGCAGCTGAGCCAGCACCGGCTCGGCAAGGATGGTATAGCCGCCGTAGAAAGCCAGCTGCAGCATCAGCTCCTCCATGGAATACGCAAATTTGATGTTCTGCGGGTCGCTGCCGTGGCGGGTGAGGATCTGCGCAAACTGGTTCCACAGCTCCCGGTCCATGGCGGGCACATAATATTGTTCGCTGGCAAGCTGGCTGCGGTGCAGGGACGCATAGCTGGACAGGTGGCTCTGGCGGTTGAGCACTACATACTGGCGCAGCTGGCCTACTTGAGCACGCAGTAGGGAGGGGGTATCCTCCAGCGGGACCAGCTCCAGCTGTAGGGCAAAGTCCAGCTTTTTCTGCTGCAGGCGTTTTTTCAGGGTGGGAAAATCCACCAGATGAAAGTGCAGCGGAATGGCAGGGTGCTGCTCCTTGAACAGCAGTAGCTTTTCCAGAATGGGCAGGTTTTCCATGCCGCTCATCATGCCGATCTCAAGCGGGGTGCTGCACTCGGCAGCAGCGGCAAGGCGGTAGAACGAAAACAGCTCTCCGGCTTGTCCGTAAAAGTAGTCAAGAGCCACTAAACCTCGCTCAATGTCTATCACTCCAATCTTTTTGAAAATAAAAAACGCGTTTCCATTGGCCAGTTGGATATCCACTAGAAACACGATTCTGTAAATGTTCACCGAAAAACGCCGATAAAATCAGCCTATTATAAGTACGACTTATTTAGCGCAAAAATCAGTTCTTGAACGTTCCAAATCGGCATATTTTAGACGATTATACGATTATTTTTCAGATTGGGTTATTTTGTTCCCCATGGCCAGAGCAGGCACTGCGGGCGAATATCCACTGCCAGATCTCGTTGGCGCTGAACCGCATTTATACCGAGTGGTACCCCAGCAAGGGCTACACCTTCAACATTACCAACTCCACCAGCTACGACCAGTACTACGTCCACGGGCGCACGGTGTTCGAGGTGATGGTGCGCATCACGGACGATATCTTTAACACCTATCTGCGCAAAAGCGGCACGGTGAACCCCTATTATTCCGAGTACTGCGATGGCAAGTCGGTCACCTGCCCCGGGCTCAAGCAGTGGGGCACGGTAACGCTGGCCAACAACGGACGCAGCGCCTTGCAGATCTTGCGCTACTACTACGGCAGCAGCATCGAGATCGTGCGCACCAAAAATATCCGCTCTATCCCGCAAAGCTACCCCGGCACACCGCTGCGACAGGGCAGCCGCGGCGCGGCGGTGTTCACCCTGCAAAGGCAGCTGAACCGCATTACCAAGGACTATCCTTTCCTTGGCAAGCTGACGGTGGACGGCGTATTCGGCAGCCGGATGGCCGCCACGGTGCGGGCGTTTCAGAAACAGTTCAATCTGACCGCCGACGGCGTGGTGGGGCGGCAGACATGGTACAAGATCAGCTACATCTATGTATCGGTAAAGGACCTCGCCGAACTGACCAGCGAGGGCGAGACCTCTACCGGCACCCTGTCTGACGGCACATGGAGCGGCACGGTGCTGAGCTCTGGCGCTTCCGGCAGCGCGGTGGAGCAGGTACAGTTCTGGCTGAACACGCTGGCGCAGTACGACAGCGCCATTCCATCCGTAAAAGTGGACGGCGTATTCGGCACCGCCACCGCCAATGCGGTACGCGCCTTCCAGCGCAAGTACGGCCTTACGGTAGACGGCATAGTGGGGCAGACCACTTGGAAGGAGCTGTACGACGAGTTTTTGAGCATCCAGTCCGACAACGGCACACCCAACGCCTACCCCGGCACGCCGCTGCGGGAGGGTACTTCCGGGCAGAATGTGCGGCTGGTGCAGTTCTGGCTGAAGATCGCCCGCACCGTGTACACGAGCCTTGAAAGCGTGACTGTGGACGGAAAATTCGGCGCGGGCACGGCGGCAGCTGTTCTGCGTTTTCAGCGGTACTTCGGGCTGACGGCAGACGGCGTGGTGGGGCGCACCACATGGCAAAAGCTGTACGAGGTGTACAACGATATCGCCAACCGGCTGCTCTCCTCTTCCCTGCGCCCCGGCGAGTACCCGGGCGTGCTGCGCAGCGGCTCTTCCGGCACAGCGGTGCGGGAGCTGCAATTCTACCTCTACCTCATGAGCGCCTACGAGAGCAGCATCCCGCCGGTAAGCATTGACGGCAAGTTCGGCGCAGACACCGAGCGGGCGGTGCGGGCGTACCAGCGGTTTGCAGGGCTTACCGTGGACGGCGTGGTGGGGCGCACCACATGGAACTCCCTTTATGGCCGTGCCAGCCAGCTGCGCTCTTCCGGCCCGGTGGTCACCTTAAAGCGTCTGCCCTACCCCGGCGCCCCGCTGACGGTGGGCAGCAGCGGCAAGGCGGTGCTGTACTACAATCTGCTTTTGCTGCGCATCGCCTATTATTTTTCCAGTGTGGAAGCCCCGCCCCTTGTCGACCGTTATACCGTCGAAACTGCCACAGCCACCCGCAGCGCCCAGCAGCTGCTGGGGCTGGAGCAGACCGGCATTGCCGATGCCGACACATGGACAGCGGTGGAGGCGCTGAGCTTGCAGCTGGCCGCTCACGCCCCAAATCCCGATAGAGACACCCCTCCCGGCACCGCTTACCCGGGACGCGCCATCGCCGAAGGCAGCGCCGGGCAGGAGGTGGGACAGGTGGAGCGCTGGCTCAACCGCCGGGCACAGCTTTCCTGCGGCGAGGGCTATGTGGCCGATAACAACCGCTTTGGCGCGTCAGACGCCGCTGCCGTGCGGGCTGTCCAGCAGCAGGCGGGGCTGCAGCCGGTAAACGGCATCGTGTACCGCGAAACATGGCACGCCTTGCAAGCCCAGTGTACCGACCCCTGCGGCTGCGAGAAGGAGGAATGAGGGATGGCACGCCTTTTGATCTATGACGCCTACGAAAACAAGGTGTACACCTACGCAAACCTGAACGAGAACGACCCCATGCCTTACAGCACCCTGACCACCCTGCGGCTGCGGGAGTTCCGGGGTAAATCGGCCAGCCCTACCCTGTGGACCACCATTGCCGCCATGGAAGCGTGGAACCTGACCCGCCGCAAATACGGCAGGGGCATCCCGGTGGGGTACGCCTTCCGGCGCATCTGGGAGGGCGGCCACGGCACCCGCAGCCAGCATTACGCGGGGGTAGCGTTTGACGTAGGGCAAAGCCTTGGTCAGCGCCAGCGCACCGCCATTTACAACGCCGCCCGCGCTACCGGCGCGTGGGGCTATGTGGAGCCGCTGAGCCAGACCCCCACATGGGTGCACTTTGACCGCCGCTACGGCACCCCAGCCTGCAGCGGCACCACCGCAGGCTACCCCACCCTGCGCCGGGGCAGCCGGGGCTGCTATGTCATGGTCTTGCAGGATGCGCTTTCCACCCTTGGCTACCAGACCGGCAGCCGTATCGACGGCATCTTTGGTGCCCGCACCGAGCAAGCTCTGCGCGGCTACCAGAAGCGCACCAGCCTGCGGGTGGACGGCGTGTGCGGCTGCGACAGCTGGAAAAAGATTTCCACCGCCGTCATCGGCATCGGACGCACCAAAACCACCATTGACTAGCATTTGTCTTATACAGAAAAAGCGGCCGCACAAAACCATGTGCGGCCGCTCCTTTTTGCTCACTTTATAGCCTGTTTCAGCTGCTCGAGGTCTGCGGCGTCCGGGTGGGAGAGCGCCTTATCGAAGTTTTCGATCAGGGCATCCAGATTGGGGATGTGCGCAGGCTGCGCCTTCATCGCCTCGTACCGCTGCCGGACGGACATGGGCATTTTGCCCTGACACATAAAGCTGCCAATGACGGTGTTGCTGCCGTCCAGCGCCTTCCGGGTGGCGGCAAGGATCTTTTCGAAGTAGGGCGCACTGCCGCCAAAACCTGCGGTGCCGAACAGGAATACCCGCTTGCCGTGCAGCTGCTGCAAGAAATCCAGCGTGTCGGCGTCCGCCTTGCCCTTGTCCGTCCAGAAACCCACATACAGGGTGTCTGCTGCCAGCGCGGCAGCGTCCGGTGCGCCGAAATAGCAGCAGTCTGCCTGCGGCAGCTGCTCCTGCAGGGTCTGTGCCAGCAGTGCGGTGTTGCCGGTTTTGCTGCTGAATACGATGGCGTAACTCATTTTTACCTCCCTCAGAGCAGCGGCAAGGCTGCCGGATACTCTTGTGCATACGATATTTTACGGCAGTTCCTTTGCCGGAAGAGCCTGAAATCATGGAACAGTATAGTACAGTGCCCTGCCAAAATCAAGGGTTGACGATATTTTCGCCTTTCCCGGTCAGAAAGCTGCGCAGGTTGCCGGTGGTGATGTCCATCAGCCGCTGCAAGGCTTCCTTGGTAGTCCACGCGATGTGCGGGGTGAGCACCGCGCCCGGCAGACTGCGCAACCGGCTTTGGGACGGCAGCGGCTCGGTGGCAAAGGCATCGGCACCGTAAAAGGCAAGCTTGCCGCTTTCCAGCGCATCCGCTACGGCTTCCTCGTCCACCAGTGCGCCCCGGGCGGTGTTCAGCAAAATAGCGCCGGGCTTCATTTTTGCAAGGGCTTCCCGGCTTATCAGCCCGCGGGTTTCCGGGGTGGCCGGGCAATGCAGGCTGAGCACATCGCTGCGGGCAAGCAGGGTGTCAAAGTCCACGAACTCCACCCCATCGGCGGCGTACTCCGGGCGCACCGTGCGGGTGCACACCAGCACCTCCATGCCAAAGGCCTTTGCAATGCGGGCGGTCTGGCGGCCGATGCTGCCGTAGCCGTAGATGCCAAAGGTCTTGCCCAGCAACTCCACCTGCGGCAGCAGACCATATTCTGCCGGGACGTCCAGCTGCCAGTACCCGGCCTTTACTGCACGGTCGTACCGCTGGGCGCACTGACAGATGGCCAGCAGCAGACTGAAGGTCATCTGCGCCACGCTATAAGTAGAGTACCCCGGCACGTTGGCCACTGCCACCCCATGGCGGCGGCAGGCTTCAAGGTCGATATTATCCGTGCCGGTGGCGATGATGCCTACCCACTTGAGGTTCGGGCACTGTGCCAGCACCGCCTCGTCAATGCGGCACTTGTTGATGAGCACCAGCTCTGCATCCCCAATGCGGGGCGCAATATCGGCGTAGTCGGTGCGCACATAGCTGGTGGTGTCCGGCACCAGTGCCTTTATCCCGGACCAGTCCAAGTCCCCTTCTTCCATCACATAGCTTTCCAGAATCACTGCCTTCATAGCTTTCTCATTCCCTCTCTGGTTTACGTTATTCCGTTTCTTTCAGCGGATAAAGTGCCAGTGCAAGACTGCCGCCGTAGGGGCGGCTGTCCAGTGCGGCATAGCCCTTTGCCAGCAGCAGCGCCAGCTGCACCCTGTCCTCCAGCGGCACCCACACCGGCGCGGTGCGGGCGGGTACACAGCCGGTGCGCAGCAAAAAGCAGGGCGCAAGGCTTTCCAGCGGACGCAGCGCCCGCAGCCCGAAGCCCTGCCGAAAATACAGCGGAAGCAGCGCTGCCGCCGTTTCGGTGCACTCTATCACCGCCCATGCCGTGCCCTTGCGGCGTAGCCGGTCTGCCCGGGCTGCGGCAATTTCCACCAGCCGGGCGGGCAGCTCCTCGCCGGTATTTACCGGCGGGGTGAGCAGGCAGCCACCCTCCAGCTGCCGACGTCCCAGCCAGCTGCGCAGTGCCGCTGCTGCGGCGGTATCGGCGGTGAGGGGCAGCACCAGCAGCGCCGCCCCGGCTGTGCCCCACGCCTCGCCTGCGGTCAGCATCCGCAGCACCTCGGAGCGGGGGCGGTAAAACCCCGCCCCGCCGCAGCGCACCAATGTAAAAAATTCCTCGGCGGAAAGCCGCCGTACCTGCCGCTGACGCGGCGGGTCGCATACCTGGATCATTTGCAGTTCCTCCGTTCTGATGTTCTTTCCATCAGCATACGGAAAACTGCGTGCAAACCGGCGCGAAACAGCGCGCCTTACAGCGCAAAAATCAGTCCAGCGAAACGTCCTCGCTCAGCACCTGCCCAATGGGCTTTGCAATGCACAGGTCGGCAGAGGCATCCGCTCCGGTGGGCTGCATATTGATGACCACCAAGTTGTCACCCCGGAAGTAGCGGATGAGCCCGGCGGCGGGGTACACCACCAGACTGGTGCCGCCGATGATAAGGGTATCGGCATGGCGGATGACATCCACTGCGCCGGACAGCACCTCCTCGTCCAAGCCCTCCTCGTAAAGCACCACGTCCGGCTTTACGATGCCGCCGCACTCGGTACAGCGGGGCACGCCGGTGCTGTTTGCGATGAAATCCACATCGTAGAACTTGCCGCAGCGGGTGCAGTAGTTGCGCAGGGTGCTGCCGTGCAGCTCGTACACCGTTTTGCTGCCCGCCGCCTGATGCAGGCCGTCAATGTTCTGGGTGACCACGGCCCGCAGCTTGCCCTGCCGTTCCAGCTTTGCCAGCCGCAGATGGGCGGCGTTGGGCTTTGCACCCTTTACGATCAGCTTGTCGCGGTAAAAACGGTAGAACTCCTCCGGGTTTTCCTCCCAGAAGGTATGGCTGAGGATGGTTTCGGGCGGGTAGTCGTACTTCTGGTGGTACAGCCCGTCCACACTGCGGAAATCCGGGATGCCGCTCTCCGTAGAAACGCCCGCGCCGCCGAAAAAGACGATGCTGCTGCTTTTTGCAATAATGTCTTCCAGTGCCTTGACCATAGTTGAAACGCCCCTTTCCTCATGGAAGCTTTTGTGTTAAGATAGTACCAGTATAGCACATTCTTGCAGGAAAGGAAGAGGCCGGTTTTGAACGTCTGGTACATCAACAGCATCCTTGGAGCCATCTGTTTAGAGGAGGAGAACGATGCGCTGTGCGGGGTACATTTCTGCCCGGACGGCGCACCGGAGCTGGAGCCGCTGCCCCGCAGGGTGGTGGAAACGCCCCTGTTGCAGGAAGCCGAGGAGCAGCTGAACGAATATTTTGCCGGGGTGCGCCGGGAGTTCGACCTGCCGCTGGCGGCAAAGGGCACGCCCTTTCAGCAGGCGGTATGGGCGCAGCTGCGCAAGATTCCCTACGGGGAGGTGCGCACCTACGGACAATTGGCGGCGGCGCTGGGCAAACCCAAGGCAAGCCGCGCCGTGGGCAGCGCCTGCCACCGCAACCCGCTGTGCATCGTGGTGCCCTGCCACCGGGTCATCGGCGCAGACGGCAGCCTGACCGGCTACGCCGAGGGACTGGAGATCAAGGAATATCTGCTGGAACTGGAGCACTTTTAAGGAATATATTTTGGGATAACAGCACGCCTGCGGGCGTTCCGTTATCCCACTTTCAAACTTATAAAAAGTCAAAAAGGCTGCTGTGCAAAACGATGCACAGCAGCCTTTGGCGTTTTTTATGCAGTTTTAAAAGCCCGTAGGCGGGACGTAATAGCTTGGGATCGACCCGCTTTTGGGCATAGCTGCGGCTTGCTGGCGCAGCGCCGAGCGGGTGACCTCTGCCCAGGAATACTGGGTCATATACTCGCCCCGGTAGGCGTTGAAGGCCGAGCGGTCTCCCCGCAGGAAGTTATAATAATCGCAGTCCACCTTGCTGGTATCCAGCGCCAAGGTGCTGCGGCCGCGTACCAGCAGCCCGTTGACCCCTGCATCCTCCAGCGTATGGCTGAGGTCAAAGATCAAATTGCGCAGGTGGCTGTGCAGCGAGGCGGTGTCGGGCTTGTCCTCCCACAGGACAGCCAGCATCTCGCCGTTGGTACAGGTGGCGCCGTTGCGGTCCACAAGGTAGGCCAGCAGCTCCTTGCTCTTGCTGCGCTTGAAGGAGAGCGGACGTCCGCCCACAAAGATCTCAAAGTTGCCGAAGCACTGGATCTTGATACCCACAGGTGCAGTCTCCGGCGGGTAACGCAGGTTTTCCAGCACATTGCGCACATCGGCCTCGTTGGCGGGCTTGAGCAGAAAGCCGCTGACGAAGATCTGCAATGCTTCCAGTGCATACTCCGGGTGCTCGGTGACCACGATGATATTGCAGCGGGGCTGCAATTTCTGGATCATACGGGCAAGGGCAAGGCCGTTCATGCCCGGCATTTCCAAGTTCAAAAAGGCAGCATCCATCGGGCCCTGCCGCATCCACGTCAGGGCATCGTCAGTCGTCATGGCGCTGATATAGTCACAGTCCGGTGCCACCCGGCACAGGATGCGGATCAGCGAATTGATCGCAAGCTGACCGTCATCCACGACCAGTATTTTCATAGCTTCACCCCCTGTCTGCTTACGCAAAACAATTTCCCGTTGTTAGTTTAGCACGCCGCAAACTTTTAGGCAAGTTTTTTTCCGGAAAAACCCAAAAAAGTAACGTTTTCTCCCAGATATCTGTCCATCTTCTCCTGTCTCTTCAAGACATTTCCGCAGCTTCGGTCGCCTTTTTCGACGAAACACCGGAGCATTGCGCGCTTCCCGCCGGAAAGTACGGCTTTTCCCCGACAAGCAAAAGGCCGCTGCACCAGTCTTGTGCAGCAGCCATATTTAAATAATTTGCGTTTGTCATGCTCTGCGGCGCGCTCCAAACGTTTTTTCACGGGTTCTTCAATGGAGATCCAGCTCCGGCGGGACATCCAGCTGGTCGGAGACATATTTCCCGTTCTTTTTGCGCTGACGCACACACTCGGTAAGCAGATATTCGATTTGCCCGTTCACCGAGCGGAAGTCATCCTCTGCCCAAGCGGCAAGGGCATCGTAGA
>ERZ1034976.714-NODE-714-length-29716-cov-25.174539_pt1 | contig 29716 bp, 62 predicted proteins | sample MGYA00520623_ERZ1034976 | MGnify/ENA primary metagenome ERZ1034976 (study PRJEB33766, sample SAMN09781774) | gut metagenome | biome: gut microbiome | host: Homo sapiens | place: Madagascar | study: EMG produced TPA metagenomics assembly of the PRJNA485056 data... | reverse complement strand
TTGTTTGGCTTCGCCCATCGCATACGGCGGTGGGATAGCATAACGCAAAACTGAAAGGAGTTTTGTTATGGACGATTTTGCAACTGGCTATCTGGCTGGGCAGGACGGCGGCAATAACAACGGCGGATTCTTCGGCAACGAAGGTCTGTGGGCGGTTATCATCCTCGCCATCATCTTCGGCTGGGGCACGAACGGCTACAACCGCAACGGCGGCGACAACGGCATGAACAGCTACATCCCCTATCTGGTCGGCACTGGCGCAACCGGGCAGGGCGGCGCAGACACTCGTGCGGCTCTGTCTGAGGGCTTTTACCAGCAAGATACCTCCCGTTCTCTGGCTGGCATCCAGAACGGCATCTGCACTCTGGGCTATGACCAGCTGGCGCAGATCAACGGCATCAACGCCAACATTGCAAACGGCTTTGCGGGCGTGAACAGTGCCATCTGTCAGCTTGGCTACCAGAACGCACAGCTCGTGAACGGCCTGGAACGCAGCGTATCCAACGGCGACAACGCCATCAACCTCGCTATCATGCAGGAGGGCAACGCTCGGCAGGCTGGTCAGACCGCACTTGCCACGCAGCTTGCATCTTGCTGCTGCGAGAACAAGCAGCTGATCGGCGACCTGAAGTACACCATCGCAACGGAAGATTGCGCTACCCGTCAGGCTATCGCAGACAATGCCCGTGCAGTTATCGACAACTGCAACGCCAACTTCCGCAGCATGATGGACTACTTCACGCAGGACAAGATTGCCACTCTGACTGCTGAGAACCAGAGCCTGAAGTTCGCCGCTTCTCAGGATCGTCAGAATGCGCTTCTGACCACCGCGATGAGCGCCCAGACCGACACCATTCTGAACCGGGTCAATCCTCGTCCGATTCCCGCTTATCAGGTGGCGAACCCTAACGCTGGCGTGAACTGCTGCGGCTGCTACTAACCCACACACTCCCCGATAACACCGGGTGAACCATCGGGGCAGGGGGATTCACCTCTGCCCCTGATTTTATAGGAGGAAACTATTATGGCTTGCAAAACAAGCTGCCGTCTGTGCCCGCATCTCGTGCTGAGCCAGTCCGTTACATTCGCTAACGATACGTTGACCATCAACATTCCTGCTGGCTCTTACGCAGCAGGAGAAAAGTATTGTCTGGTCATTGCTCAGGCTTTGCCGGATACAGCCACCATCAACGCCCCTGTGGTCATCACCATCGGCGCAGGCACTACCGCATACCCTCTGACCGACTGCAATTGTGTTCAGGCTACCGCTGAGAGCATCCACACCCGCACCCGCTATGCAACTCGTGTGGCAACATCCGCTACCGGCACAGGCACGTTCAAGTATCTTGGCTGCTTCTGCCGCTCTCACGCCGGTGCGCCTACGTCCATTTCCTAAGGAGGTATAGATTATGGGCAAGACTAATTTTCGCCGCATGATGATGCTCCGTGAACACGACAAAGACCGTGAACCGGAACGCGACCGCCTTGAAGAAGAGCGTGACCGTAGGGAGCGTGAGTTGGAACGCCGTCTGCGCAAGCTAGAGAACGGCAACGACCGCTACCCCTACTATCCGCAGGAGGAAAACCGCTACATCGACCCCTACCCTATCCCCCGTTATCCTGACGTAGAGAATGGGCGCAGGATGCCGCAAATCGGCTTCTCGCAGAACGATGACTGGGATAAGCGGTCTGGACAGTATGAGCGTGGCAGCGCAAACAGCCGTTCCATCAAGATGCCTCGCCAGCACCTTACCCACGATGAAGCAGAGGAATGGTGCGACAGCATGGTGAATGCTGACGGCACAAAAGGCTGCCACTGGACGCTGGAACAGACGCAGGATGTTGCCAAGCAACGCAACATCAACTGTGACCCGAATGATTTCTGGGCAGTTATGAACATGATGTACTCGGATTATTGTCAGGTCGCAAAGCGTCAGTCCGTTGACACTCCGGGCTTCTACGCTGATATGGCAAAGGCATTCCTTGAGGACACGGATGCCGTAGACGGCAAGGCATATCTCTACTGGGATTGCATTGCTGATAAGTAAAACAGAACCCCTGTGCGGTCGCTGTGACTACACAGGGGGTTATTGTTATCTCCAAATCATAAAGCACTTATTGTTTACGCAATCTTGAAGGATTTTTTTGAAGTCTTTGAACTTTGCGGGATTTTCTCTGCCAGCATATCCGTAAATAATGCTATCGTCATAATCACCTATAACTTTCAAGATTTCCTTGCAAGCACCGTATCTGATTTTTCCATCACAGTCTGATTGATAAAGAAAGTCTGCAATTTTTATTGGAAGCAACTTGTTTTCAATTAATCGTTCTGTTTCGTCATCGTATGATTTAAGAACATTTTCTCTTTCTGGATATGGTGTGTCGAGAATGTCATCAAGCTTTTTATAGTGCTGTCCGACTTCCGAGCCAACAAGCTCCGCAACCTTCGCTCTCAACTTGAAAAAACCGAAGTACCCCAAATCAATTTCACGCCCAGTCTTTTTGCATTTGATAGTTACGCCCATGTAATCCCTCCTTTATCTCCGATTTTCCGTATGGTGCTTTCGAGGTTTGGTACTTCCGCTTCCGGCGCTTTTCGTTTGATTCCAATAATCGCTTGCGTGATTCCTGCTTTATTTAACTGGTTTACAGATTTACGGAACACAAAATCAATGTTCATGTTCGCCTTTATTGTTCCGTCATCCTCAAGGTAGCAATTCGGAATCCATACGTTCTGATTGCTTCCATTGATTTTGAAACGCTTTGCTTTGTAGCAACCGTAGTCCTCTCTTATAATCAATTCAACAGGGATGCCCTTGTAATATTGAGTGCCGGTATTGTACTTCTCAGCAAGTTTCGCCTTTCTCTTGGCTACCTCTGCGTTGATTTTGGCTTGTTTCTCTTTGCTTCTGCGCTTGTGTGGCTTATATGTACGCATTTTTCTCCTCTCACATAGATTATTCTTCTTTGATGTGTGTTAGTGTATACAACGGAATGAACCGCTTCCAGCTGCGGCAGTGTCTAGGCCAATACCGAATAAGATACCAATCGCCAAACAGGTGAAATGTGGTGTAATATTTAGCAATCCTTGCGACCCGCTCTTGCTTTGTCATATCAGCCCTCCATAGAACTCAGCTTTTATCAATAATCCTCTCTCATTGATTTTGGGAAAGCAATATTACAGACAGCTTCTCGCCGTTCCTCATAGTAAGGACACACTCCATCACCTTTCGTCTTTTCATTCACATCCGGGTGGTAAACGTCCATACACTTCTTGTGGACACGGCTCCAATCGACGCAGGTCTCACATGATTTCTTTATATCAAACATTGTCATTCCTCCTAAATCTTAACTTTTATTGTCAATCCTCCAAGAAATCCTCTAATTCAATCTTCCCCTCTGCCGCTGCGACCGCCAGAGCGTATACGAACTGCCCAATCGTCATGCCGTGCCGCCTTGCTTCACGGTTGATGTACTTGCGCTCTTCTTCGCTCATAAGGATTGTAATGCGCTTTGAACGCTTACCATCGCCGCTTGCAACGCCCTGATGCGATTCCGGCATCGGGATTTTTTTCTTTGCCAGACCAGCTTCTACCAGTGCGCCGGACACATCGCCTTGTTCGATAAGACATTGGACTTCCCTTGCCTGTTTCAGCTTCTTCGGCTTGCTTTCGCCGACTATGGCATTGTTTGGCTGTATTTTGCTGTCTTTGGCTTGCTTCGGCTTAATATTGCTTAATGTTGCTTCATTAGGCTGTGCATGGCTGTCTGCGGCATCACTAGGCTTAATCTGCTCGTGTTCGGCTATGTTCGGCTTTGCTTGGCTTGCTTCTTCTTCCTTCGGCTCACTTCGGCTTAATGTCTGTTCCGAAAAAACAGGCTGGAAATCAAAGCCGCCCAACAAGCCGGATGTTTTTTTGCTGGACTTTTTCACTGTGTGTCACTCCAATCAATAAAATACCCGTTGTACCGAAAAGATTTCGCCGCATTTCCAGCTTCAATCAAAACTTTTCCGGCTTTTATGGCTTCTTCGGAACTTAACGCCCCACAATGTCTTTGTGAAACAACATAATAAATCGGATTGTCTATTCCATCCCCTCGGCGGAAAAACATAACATCTTTCGAGCTGAATTTGCTTTGCAATTCAAACTCGGCTTTTTCCAGCTCTTTATATCTAACTACATTCACTGCACATCCCCCTCTACAATCTTCTTTGCCAGCTCTTTGAAATCCTCTGCGCTGGTACTTTTTGCCGTGTCGCCGCTAAACAGGCTGTGACGCTCTGCTTGCGCCTTACGAACGCCCATAGACGGTCTGATCTTCACGTCCAGCAAGGTTGTACCCATGCTCTGCGCAATTACAGGAAGCTGCTCCACAACCTCTTTGGACAGGTTCTCACGGCTCTTGTACTGGTTCAGAAGCAATCCTTCAATCTTCAAGGTCGGGTTGAAGTATCTACGAACATCGCCGATGGTCTGCGAAAGCTGGCTCAAACCAGCCAGTGCATATCGGTCGGCTGTGATGGGCACGATAATGCTATTGGCGGCGATCAGTGCGTTCACAAGCGCAAGACCAAGCTGCGGGGGAGTGTCCAGCACAATGTAATCATACTGCTCAGATACGCTTTCAATGGCTTCTCGCAGTCGGAAGTTTTTGCCAATGTCCCGAACCATCTGTTCATCGATGTCCTTCAATGCACTGTCGGACGGCAGAATGTCACCAGCTTCACAGTGCTGGATTCCTTCCTCTACCGTGCCCTGCCGGGTCATTACATCAAACAGGGTGCATACGTCCTCTGTCTGTGCGCCGTAGGTGTCCGTTGCATTGCACTGGGCATCGCAGTCCACCAGCAGGACTTTCTTGCCAAGCAACTGCAATGCACCAGCCAAACAGGTGCTTGTGGTGGTCTTTCCTGTGCCGCCCTTCTGGTTGGCGACAGCTATGATTTTTGCCATTTTATCACTCTTTCTTTATTCGTATATCGGCATTTCTGCCCACGCTTTCACTCTTGCAATAAAGCAAGTGCCCCAAGAAGTGTTCAATTTCTGAAACGATGTGTTTACAAACTCGCCTTTTTCAATAAACGCTGGGATTGTGTTTGTTGCCGTTATAGATTCATCTTTCAAATAGGCCGTTTTTACCGAACACAAGAACAGACCTTTCGTTCTTTCAATGATTTCTGGTGTTGGCATCCCATCATCTTTAACAGAATACCACACAATTTCCTGCTTCTTCATACAGTTCCTTTCTGCTTAATACGTTGCGTCTGACTACTTTTGCAATGTTTCAATGGAATAAAACGCTGGCATATACTTATCTACAACGCCCGCTTTGTCCACGCTTCTAATCAGATAGCCAACAGGTCTGTCAGGGAACGGAGACCTATCTAAAGACAAGATGTCGTTGTATGCAGCCTTCACCGTGTCGTAAACAGCTTCTCTGCGTCTTGGCAGCTTGATTTCAGAATGCTCTTTTTTTATCCACTTCTCAACCACTTTTGCGACTTCAACGCACTCCTGAACCGACAGCGCATCGCACACAGACCAGTCGTACCCTTCGTATCCGCTTGTTCGGGGCTTTCTGGCAGCTTTTTTGATTCCCGGCTTGGAATTAGCCGTCTCACAATCAACCTCGCTAGAATCGGCATCTATGACGGGCTGCTTGGATTTGTACCCGAATCGAAACTCAACTGCTACTACCTTTCGCCCTGTGCAAATCTTTTCAAAGTCAACGACAATGTCTGAAACATTGCTAATTTCTTCCACTGCTGGTTCAAGAACTCTGCGGCGTAAAGCCCGGAAGTCGTCATAACTTGCATCGTTTGCCCCCAAGTGGTCACGCAGCTGCTTCAAACCAATCTTGTTCGATGTTAGAGAGCGATTCATCCAATCTCGAATCATGCTGTACATCAGAATAGATGCTTGCTGCTTCATCCCAATCGTATAGCGCAGACGGTATTTGACGTAACCGCTTCTTGCAATGTCGAAAAACACAGGCCGCAAGTCAGGATTACAGTTAATTGAAACGTCATAGGACAAGGATTCTCGATTGAACTTGACCTCTGCCTTTGTGAACAGCGGATACATCACATATTCTGTTCCATCTGCATTCAGTGGTACTGAAACCACGTTGCCCAAAAAGTGCTTGACCTGCGACTTCAAGTTCTTTGAATTGAGCTTCAAATCCAGCAGTTTGCAATATTCAGCCAGCGTAAACGACACGTTAGAGCTTTCGGAGTCTCTCGGATTGATACGGCTCAGATAGACCTCAAGCAGCCGAAGCTCGCCTGCTGTGTAGTCCGTAAACTTCGCCCAAACCAATGCCTTGCTCTTTTCGACAAGGTTGTTTCCTGTCAATTCTGGCATTGCATCACCTCATTTCTTCTACTTTATTATACCACTGTATCGTGTACACGTCAATGATTTTGTACACAATTATTTTTCAACAATCGACTTCCACATTCTGTACACGATACTCCACTTTTTGTACACAATACCCTCCACTTCTTGTACACGTTCTTCCACATTCTGTACACAATGCTCCACTTTTTGTACACGTTCTTACTATATATATATAAACAAGAGATAAACAAGAGATAAATAATCATCATCAAATAGTGACGACGATACATTTTCAACAATTTCCTCTCTTCAATGGGTAGATTGTGAAAAACGATAACTTCTTTTGCTGAATAAGACACGTCCAGCAGGTTTTGCGATTTGCCTAATCGTTTTATCGTGTACAGGAAATGGAGCATAATTATACCAATGGGGGACGGATTGACAAGTCACTCTTTATCAATCTGAAATTTTACGCAAACTCGTTAATTGCACACGTAAAAATTCAGCTTCTACAGGTAAACGGAGGACAAAAGGACAACCCAAAACCATATTTATAACAGACCTATTGTGTACAAAAAGTGGAGCACGTCCCCCTGTATACCGTAAAAACTTCTATAATTCGACAATCAGCGCAAAATGTTTTCTTCATTGATGGTATAAGCATCGTTCTGCTTCATGGCAGAAGCTTCCCCGCAGTCCTGTGCCTGATACAAAATCTGCATATTGGGTTGTGTTCCGTCTGGGTCTGGGTCGGTTTTGGTAGCCTTTGCCATCTCATAATGCCCTGTGATGGTACGGCAGATGGACACACGGTCACGCAGCGTCGTGTGGAGATTGGCCACCACCTCGCATAGCACGGCAAGGTAGTCTGAACCATGATTGCCGTAGATCAGGTAGAACAACAGGTCGATTTCCTCAGCGTTGGTCTCCTCGATGTGCTTTATCAGCGCATCTCTCTTGTTTTCGGTGCCGATGTCCTCTGCCAGGCTTTCCAGTAAGCCTGGATGCAAGCAAGCGTCTATGTACCGCTTAACAGCAACACCGCAGCACACAAACCACTTGATAATCGTTGGAGCATCTGGGGTCATTGTTCCTTGCTCATAGCGATAGATGGATGTCCTGCCTACACCCATCCTATCCGCAAGTTTCTGCTGGCTAAGGCCTGATTCTGCCCTTGCCATCTCTAACGCTTTTGCCACTCGTAGCCTATAATCATCCATAAATACCCCTCTTTCGACAAAATGACACAAAAGCAAAGAAATCTAACTCTATTTGTTGTTCACAATGTGAAACAATAAATGGAAAAAATCGCCGTTCCATTGAAACAGCGATATGTGATATAACTGTGTTGTCAAAAAATTCCAAAGAGAAAGGAAATGCAAAATGAAAGAAACTGTAATCTGGAACCACAAACGTATGCCGCTCATCGACGGAATACCCGCCAGCGTTCCCGATGGCCAGCCGCACACACCTGAACCATGGGAGGAAAACGAATGAACCGAACCGTAGACGCTCTGATTATCCCATACGCTCGCAGACGGACGCTGGAGCTTGTCCTGAGCCTTTCCGGGTACGAAGCCGATAAAGATGCTTACATTGAAGCAAAAGGTATCCTAGAACGCGCCGTAGCCGCCTTAGACGAAGGGCGAGACCCGGCAGACAACATCGAACGCATTGACGGACAGCTCGTAGAGCTGTGATTGGAGGAAAGATGGACTTTACAAATGGATACTATAAAGCCGATAACCCTGTTGTTCTTGAAGAAGTGAAAACCTTCCTCCAGTCAATGGAGCGGCGTGGAGCAACGGTTAAAGACTTAGACGATGCCATTGTGCAGCTAAACAATGTTTCGCACAGCATCAGCACAAATGCTCTTGTCAAAGCAGATGCGCTGGACAAGCTACCCGAAAACCCCTTTCGTTCCATGCTCAAAGACGTGTTGCAAAACAAAGGATAAGCGAGTTCCATCGTGGCTCTATTGGACGCTCATTGCGATTTTGGGCTTTCCCGATGCAAAGTAATGGATGCGCAGAAAACATTCGATTTTTACGAAGTTGTTAAAATGGTATTGACTGTACAACTGGAAGATGTATAATCATATCAAATGAACATCCGCACTTACCGATCGGGAGGATATGCTGCAATGAGCGAACAGGAAAGAGCCAAGATTGACCGATTCATAGCATGGCTGCTGGAACATCCAGAGAAGATTCCGGTAGCTAAACAAGTACTAGACCTAGAATAACAGAAAATCCCTTGCGCAGAGCTACACCAGCCCGGCACAAGGGATTCTTTATTTTACCGGGTCAGAACCATTTCTTTTTTCGGCTTCTACGGTAACGATATTTTCTGCTGTTGCCATACAATGCGCGGTCGTTGCCTTTTAACAAGGCCTGCATGAACCAGAAGCAAAAGGCACAGCCGCATAACAAATAATACACAGGCTCTCCTTACATTGTCTCGATCAGGTTCATCAATGCTTCGCGTTTCTCTGTCGGCATAGATTCAAGTTTTCTTCTAATCCGCTCCACTGCTGCATCGACTTCACTTTGCGGCTGCTGGGGCGGGTTTTCTTTTTGTTCGCCAGTGAGAAGGTAGTCTACTGATACGTTAAAGTAAATTGCAATTTTAGAAAGAATCTCGGTAGACAAGCTTTTAGTTCTTCCAGCTTTCAATTCAGAAAGAAAACTGCGGCGAATCCCAATGTTGCTGCAAAGGGTTCCGTCTTTAATACCCTCTTTTTCGCAGAGTGCATGAATGTTGCTGTACAAGTCCGACATAAGAACACTCCCATATTTGTGCAAGTATACAAATGCACAGAATTTTGTACAAAAGAGTTGACTTGTACAGAAGTCTGTACTATAATACAGACATGGGCGGTACAGAACACTGTACAATATAAACTCTCTACACCCTTATATTAGTACAGTTTTCCGTACTTGTCAATAGATTTTGGCAAATGGAGGTGGAATTTTGAAAGAAAACTTCCGTTCTGGCTTTGAGCTGGAAGTGAAGATGAAGCTGTTGCAGCGAGGTATGAAGCAAACGGAGCTGATTCAGGCGGTTCAAAGCGATACTGGATTGTTCCTTGATGATTCGTACCTCTACAAGATTCTTCGTGGCGAGCGAAAGCCGGAGAAGATTATCCAGAGCATCTGCAAGATTCTTGAAATCGAACAGAAAACCGAAAACGAACCTCAAATGTGACTGCAAACGCATTTGAGTAAACAAACTCAAAAAAGAAAGAGAGAACTAAAATGACTAAGAAAGAAGCTACCGTTGTCTGCATCAAGCCGATTGTCAAGAAAACCGCCAAAATCCGCATTATCGGCGATTCTCCGCTGATTGTCCACGCATGGAGCGAAAAAGCAAAAAAGGAGCTGCTTGCATCTCAGCAGGGCACGAAGCTCAAGAAGGACAAGAAGCAGGCTAAGAACGTCTACGGTGAAATCGCCGAAGCCCTCTACTGGATGAACGGCAAGCCGGACGTTGCCTACGCCGACTGGACGGAAGAGCTACTGGACAAGTACGCAGCATCTGAACAGTTCGGTTTCCCTGCTTGTGCTGTTAAGGCCGCTGCCGTTTCCGCTGCATTCCGTCTGGGCTGGACGAAGGATAAGGTTTCCGCTCGTGGCGCATTTATGATTTTCGGTGACAACGGTTCTGAGTTCATTGAAATCAAGTCTTTCAAGCCGGAAGGAGAGCCGAAGTTCGTAGGCCGTGAGGATTCTGTTCGCATCGGCATGGGAACCGCTGACCTGCGTTATCGTCCTGAGTTTGCCAACTGGTACATGGACGTTACCATCTCTTTTAACGAGAATGGCAACTTTAGCCTGTCCGACATCGTGAATATGTTGAACGCTGGCGGTGACCAGTGCGGCCTTGGCGAGTGGCGCATCGAAAAGGGCGGTAGCTGGGGCGCATTCCATGTTGAACTGAGCGAATAACGATTTTTGAAATGGAACGGCTGGCAAGGTAAGTTGTGGCAGGTCGGGGAAAGGACTGGTTAGGCAGTCGGGGTTCGGCTTGTTTGGGAACGTTAGTGTTAGGTTCGTTAAGGCTGGTTAGGCTAGGCGGTCTATGTTAGGTTCCGGCGAGGTTAGGCTGGCGTGGTTAGTCACGTTGCGGATATGTATGGAACGGTATGGCAGGTCCGGTAAGGTGCGTTGTTGTTTGGCGCGTTGAGTTGCGATGTGGTAGGGCTGGCGAGGCGAGGACTGTTACGGCGAGACCGATTTGGGATTGGCAAGGTCAGTCTAGTTATGGATTGGCTGGTTCGGTTAGGACTTGTTTGGCAAGTTGTGTCAAGTTAAGTTGAGGCTGGCGAGGTAAGGCTAGCTTTGGAAGGCCGAGTTTAGGCGCGTTTAGCTACGGCTGGCATGGAGCCAAAAATTCAGAAAGGAGCAAAAAAAAATGAATATTAAAACTGGTTATCAGTGGAAGAACGACAAATGCTGTTACAAGGCAACTGCCGATGAAGCCGCTGGTGCGTTTGAAGAAATCAGGCAGAACAGCGGCAAGCTCACGCCGGAGCTGGTTGTCGATTATGCTAGGCCGAAGGAATCGGTTCTGCATAACGACTTCGAGTGGAGAGATGAAGTTGCCGCAGAGAAGTACCGTCAGGGTCAGGCACGGCAAATGATTGGCGCAATTCGTATCACTAGCGAGGATACGCAGGAGCCTGTCAGAGCATACGTCAACGTTACTGTGGTTGCGCCGGATGAACCGCCTGTTCGGTCTTATATGCCGATGAAAAAGGTTCTGGAACACCCGGATTTGCACAGTCAGATGATGGCAGATGCTTTCCGGGATGCACAGAGTTTCAAGCAGAAGTACAACACGCTGGAACGCCTGAAGCCTGTCATGGATGCTATGGACAAGGCGTTTGACGGCGCAGTATAAGGAGCTGAACATGGAACAGATTATTACCTTAAAGGTAGACCTTGAGTACCCGGACGAGGCGCACCACGCGATTGACGAGCTAGTCAAGGCGTACGAAGCGGATAAGTTTAAGTGGACGGCAGAGGAACTTGTCGAAGCAAAGCATCTGGCGATGAAGATTATGAACCAGTTGTGCTTGGATGGCTACAGCATCGAATGGTTTGGTTCTGAAAACTATCTTTCGTTGTTTATTCGTGAATATCAACAGGACGAGCTTGACAAAAAGTTTGTTCCGATTCGCTTTCGGAATTTCAATATCTGGATTGCCAAGTGCGTTTGTCTGTGCCGGGCTACCGGCAGGGAAGTGCCCGCGTTCATCATCAAAAAGGCTGGTGAGTGCTGGTGACGTGTTTTTACAAAGCACCTAGCCGGAAGCGCAGGTTGAAGCTTGCAATGGCGGAGGGCGTGTCCCGGAACGAAGCCAACAAGGTACTGTGGATGGAAAAGATGCTGAACCAGTGCTTTGAACGGCATAACCGGGAAGCCAGACTGAAAGAGGAGATGCAGCGTGGAGATTAAATACTGCGAGCGTTGCGGCATCTTACTCGGCGCAGTTAATCCTAGAAAAAAATATTGCTCAGATTGCAAAAGGGAAGTTTCACTGGAACGAAAGAGGGCAAGACAAAAAGCATTGAGCGAAAGTCATAGATTTGTACCAGTAAAAGCCACTTGTCAATGGTGCGGAGATCCAATGATTAAAACGTCTGCGGCTCAAAAGTATCATAAAGAATGTGCAAGAGACGCCGCTTTTGCAAGCGTTGCAGAACATCAAAAAATGAGAAGAGAACGAAATCTGAATAAGAAAGCATTGGAAGAAAAAAAGATTCCATCCGTAGGGCAAGTTCAAGCACTTGCTGATAAAATGGGCAAGCATTACGGTGAAGTGTCAAGAATGCTTGCAACAGGGGAACTGACTTATGAATGGTAAATACTACGGTCAGCGGGAAATTCGCTGGCACAGCCGTGAAAAGGAAAGGCTGAAAAACATTCAAAAACGAAAGGAGAAAAATGAAAGCACTTGTAGAAATCGCCATGATGGGTGGCGTAGCGCTTGCGGTGGTTCTGGCGACGTTTTTTTTGAACTTCTGGCTGATGCATCAAATTATGCTTCTGATCGGAACTAAAGGAGCGTGGCTCGTCATCTGCATTGCAGCAATTATGGCATCTGCTTGGATTTTGAGCTTTGGTAGCAAAAGTGGTAAAAAGAATGACGCTGGAAGCCGCTCTTGAAGAACGCGATATGAAGGCATCGGATCTTATCCGCAGAAGTGGCGTGTCAGCCCCGACGATATACAACATTACAAGTCCAAATAAAGCGCCGTACAAAACGGGAGTTAAGGCTGATACGCTTGCAAAAATAGCCGAAGTGCTAAATGCAATAGTTGTGATCGATGCAAGCAAACCATTTTTATTCGATATCATTTTGAAAGACTGAAAGAAGGGACAAAATGAAAACCGTAAAAGGAAACGTGCTTACCATACTTGGTATCGTCGCCGCAATCGTAGCCGTTAGCTGTGGCGATACAATAAATGGATGCGAGACTACAGTACAGATGCTTGGATGGGCATTTGTTTCACTGATGTTACTAGCTACCGCTCTGGTTTTGTGTGCGCTTGGAGTGAGCGCGGAAAAAGAGCATGAAGATAGCAAACGGATGGTGAAGTTGAACCGCATTCCCACTCACACCAACGAGTGGAGGGATGCCCAGTGAAATGCCCGATGTGCGGCAGTGATAACATCACAACGGTTGACAGCCGGTCTGATCACGACAGCATTGTTCGCAGAAAAAAGTGCCTTGCCTGTAACCACCGGTGGTCTACCATTGAAATCGACAAAGACCAGTGGTACAGCGCACTGCAAATCAAAGAGGAACGTAAGAGAGGGAGACCGAAAGATGATTAACCTTGACAGATTCGGTGGTGTGACCGAGCCGGAGGACGGCGTGTACTTTATGACCAACGAGCAGATGGCAGAAGCCAAAGAAGCTGACCGGTTGGCTGAGATTGAGGACTTGCAGTCTGAAATCGAGGACAGGGAAGCGGAACTGAAAGACCTCCGTGCACAGTTGTCAGAGCTGATGGCTGGTTGATTTTGTACAGCCATGTTAAGCCAAAGTAAGAACAATGAAGCCTAATGAAGCCAAGAAAGGAAAGAAAATGAGCAAATACAAGAAAGAAATCAAACACTGCGAAAAGTGCAATAAGCCTTTTTCAGTGTTCCCGAACAGCACGAAAACTCTTTGCGCAAGCTGCGAAAGGAACAACTTGGAGGAAACGCTTCGCAAGAACGGTCACGCACCGCAGCATACGCTTGTTAGGAACCCTTATGATGGCTTCAAGGAAGCGTTTGCTGTCGAAGATGCCGCAAGAAGGGCTTCGTGGGACGAGAACACAAGTATTGAGAAAATGTGCCGTGACTGCGGAAAAGCATTTGAAATTTCTCGCGCAGAACGCATTTTCTTTGAATCGCATAACATGGCATTGCCTAAGCGTTGCCCGGCTTGCCGTAAAGTGAGGAAAGAAGCGAAAAAGGAGAACAACTGATGGACAACAGCAAAATCCATGAAGCTCTAATGGCTGTTCAGTCAGAGCTGAAAGCCCCGAAGGGGCAGATGAACACATTTGGCGGTTACAAGTATCGCTCTTGTGAGGACATTTTGGAAGCGGTTAAACCAATTTTGAAAGCACATGGTTTGCTTCTGACACTTTCGGACGAGCCTAAAGTGTTTGAAGGGTGGCATTACATCGAAGCGACCGCGAAGGTGGAAGCTCTGGATGGTGAATGCGTAACAGTCACCGCTTACGCAAGAGAGCCGGAGCAAAAAACCAAGATGGACGCAGCGCAAGTGACTGGAACGTCTAGTAGCTACGCCAGAAAGTACGCTTTGAACGGTTTGTTCTGCATTGACGATACTAAGGATGCTGACACGGACGAGTATCAAAAACAGACCGCAAGCAGGGCAATCAAGCCTGCGCAGAAGCAAGCGGAGGCAGAAAATATTCCTCCATGCGCTTGCTGCGGAAAGCAGTTGCAGCCTATCCAGTACAACAACCGCACCGTTACTCCGCTGGAAACTGCAAGAAGCACAAAGAAACGCTTTGGGCGCGTCCTGTGTTGGGACTGTGCTCAGAAACAGCCGAAGGAGGGCTAAAAAATGCTCAACTCTATCGCAATTCAGGGGCGTCTTGTTCACACGCCCGAAGCTAAGGTCACGAAGTCTGGCAAGGATGTTTGCACGTTTAGCATTGCTTGTGACCGTCAGAGTGGCGGTCAGAAGGAAACCGACTTCTTCAACTGCACCGCATTTGGTAATACGGCGCTGTTCGTTTCCAAGTGGTTCCAGAAGGGCAGCCTGATTCTGGTGACTGGTAGCATCCAGACCCGGAAGTATACCGACAAGCAGGGAAACAACCGCACCGCAACGGAAATCATGGCGAACAAGGTTGATTTCTGCGGTGGAAAGTCTGACAGCAAGCCCGCCGATCGGGCGCAGGATGCACAGCAGAACTACTCTCAGGGCAACGCAGATGACTTCTCTGTGATTGACGACAATTCTGATCTCCCTTTTGACTAACGGTTACGCTACCGGGACAAAAGGCGAACCGCCTACCTTATATAAGAGCTGTGCTATCTGGCTGGACGGGCGTTTGGAAAGATGATTACCCGTTGCCACAACTGCACATCACGCCACACAGCTTGTCACGACACTTGCGAGAAGTACAAGGCAGAGAAGAAAGACTTTGGGGAACGCAAGGCATTCGTGTATGAACTGAACCACAGCCAGAGCGTGTACCACCGTGACTACGAGGACAAGCACCGGGAACGTGGCAAGAAACGGTTTCTCGGAAGTGAATTTAGAGGTGAACGAGGATGAGCAAAAGAAAGTATAAGCCGGGCTGTTACATCATTTCACTCGATGACCTGATGAAGCAGGAGTTCGTTTACTGCGCTGGAAAACTTGTTCACAAAGGCTGGTTTGGTAGCTGGCAACTGCGATACGCAAATAGCGAACTTGCTAAGCTTCGTATCAGAGAAGCCAAAAAAATCGAGGATAACGCATGAACACCGGAAAGCAGTTTGAAGCAGATTTCAAAGCATCCGTCCCGTCCGATGCGTGGTGCTACCGCCTGAAAGACAGTGCCGCCACCTACTACGGCGGCAACGAGAACCTGTCCTTTTCCATCGACAACATCTGCGACTTCCTTGTGTACCGTTACCCGATGAACCACCTGTTTGAACTAAAAACCATCGAAACGCCCTCTATCCCTCTGGAAAAGGTGTTCGGCAAGTACGACAAGGCAAAGTGCAAATACCGCAAGGAAAAGCACATCACTGATATGGTGGAAGCGATGGGGTACAGCGGTCAGACCGCCCATGTGATAGTCAATTACAGGGCGGTCAACCGCACCTTTGCAATCCCTGCCAGCAAGGTTCTGGCGTTTCGCTACAACGAGAGTCGCAAGAGCATCCCTTGGCAGTGGGCAGAGCAAGAGGGGATAGAAGTCAAAGCAAAAAGGCTGCGTGTCCATTGGCGGTATGACGTGGATGGATTTCTAAAGAGATTGGAGAAAGAACATGGGAGAGACGCTTAAGTGCGATAGGTGCGGAGAGACATATCCCTTATACGAATATAACAACTTCACCGACATTGAAATGCGTGTATGGGGTATCGGAACTCCGTGTGATTATGAGTATCGTCTTTGTCCATCTTGCATGGCAAAGCTGAACGACTGGCTGAAAGGAGAACAGAAGTGAGCAAGAAAATGTCTGAAATTTTACCGCCTGACGAAATCCTTGCACAGCTTGCAGAAGAATGTTCAGAGTTTTCGCAAGCATCATTGAAATTGCGCAGAGCAATGAACGGTGTGAATCCTACGCCAAAGACCGTTCCTGAATGCTGGGAGAACTTCATTGAGGAATACGCTGATGTGTTTCTGTGTATTCACACTCTGCTGGAGGCAATGGACATTAGCATGGACGAGTTCACTGAAAAGGCGGCTGATGTTGTGGAAATGAAACAAGTCCGCTGGCTATCTCGCCTTGAAGCGAAGGAGCAGAACAATGGATAAGGAACAGCTTGCCATCGCACGGTTGCAGGACGCTGCACGGCTGTCTGAGCATCGGTACAAGAAGCCGTTGATGGTCACATACTCTGGCGGCAAGGATTCACAGGTGCTTGTGGCACTGGCTGAACGTGCCGGAATCAACTTCGAGGTGGTCAACAGCCACACCACAGCAGATGCGCCGGAGACGGTCTATTTCATCCGTGAGCAGTTCAAAGCGATGGAAGAACGTGGAATCAAATGCTCCATTGTTATGCCAAGGTACAAGGACAAGCCTGTGTCCATGTGGACACTGATTCCTCAAAAGCTGATGCCACCTACAAGACTTGTGCGATATTGCTGTGCGGTTCTTAAGGAAAACACTGGTCGTGACAGATTTATTGCAACAGGCGTTAGGTGGGCTGAATCCACAAACCGCAAGAAAAATCGTGGAACGATGGAATTTAGCCACCGTGACAAGGAAAAGCGAATCATCCTCATGGGCGACAACGATGAAAAGCGACAGCTTTTTGAAACGTGCAACCTCAAAGGTAAGATGACCGTCAATCCTATTGTGGACTGGTCTGACGATGACGTATGGGACTACACGCACAGTGAACACCTTCCTGTCAATCCGCTGTATTGCGAAGGGCAAAAGCGTGTTGGCTGCATCGGATGCCCTATGGCCGGTAGGTGGGGCAGACGGCGTGAGTTCATGCGCTGGCCTGCCTATGAGAAAATGTACATCTCAGCGTTTGAAAGAATGCTTAATGCCCGCAAAGCGAAAGGATTGCCGTGCGACTGGCAGACTGGCATGGACGTTTTCCGTTGGTGGATGGAAGATGACAACATCAGTGGTCAGTTGAGCATGGACGATTTGATGGAGGATAACAATGTTTAAATTTGTAACCCGCTGGCTGGTCTGCCTAGTCCTGCTGGCGGTTGTGGTTCAGTCCGAACGGACAATCAAAGACATGACAGACAGCCTGTTTGAAAAGCGGCAGGCAATGCTCGTCTGGCTGTTTGTCAACGTGTGTCTGGCCGTTTGTACGGCTGTTGTGATGGAGTGGAGGTAAGTATGGAAATTAAATCAATAAACGATATTCCAATGCCGTTTAACGACATTGATGTTGCGGAAGCGTTTTATCATCATTCGGAACTTTACATGAAAACGGAGAACGTTTCAACTACGGTAGCAAGCGGAAATTTTACTACGCTGGTTTATAACGCTGTAAATTTGAAAAACGGTTCGTTCAAAAGTTTTGTCGGTTTAGAAAACGTTCAAAGAGCTAAGGTACATATTGAAAGAGAGTAACCAATGGACAACGAACTTTACTGTCCGATGAAGATGACCAGCAATCCGCTCGGTCGGTGCGTATGCGAGAAAGAAAAGTGCGCTTGGTGGCGACAGTTGTCCAACTGCTGCTCTATCTGGTTGATTGCAACCGAGCTGGATAAAATCGAAACGAAGATGAAGAGGTGAGGGTATGGAAGAACGTACAGAGTTAAAGCACGGATATTGGAAACTTTCTCCAGATGCTTATTATATGGACACAATGTCAGAAGAACGAGAATTAAAAGCTTATGTGACAGCAAAATGCTCGTTGTGTGGAGAACATCATCCAAATAATTATACAGTGTGGTCGAAAACTTTATACGCGCCGGATGGTAAAGAATACACATACGAATGGAATATAGAGGAAGAAAAAGAAAACATTCTAAAAGAAGCAATAGAAAATCGTCGTAATTATGCGAACTATTGCCCGAACTGCGGTGCAAGAATGGATTTGAAACAGAAATAAAGAGGTGATAACTCTTGGCAACACCCCCGAAGCGTGGTCGTGGCAGGCCGCCGCTGACCGAAGCTGAAAAGAAGAAGCGCGAAAAGCGGGCGCAAAAGGCGAAAGAAGAAGCTGCTGCAAAGCGTGAAAAAGCGCGTGAGAAGAAGCGGATACAGAACCTAAACAAGAACAAGAGCATCCGATCACAGGTCAGCAAGAAGGTAAAGGAGCAACAGGCGTTGGCTATTGAGAAGTCAAAGATGATGAACACGGGCGATTTGCAGTCGAAAATCGGTGATGAAGAGGACAAGAAGGTCATTGGCATGATTGCAGCCAAGTACTTTGGCGACCTTCCGTGCGTGGACATGAACAACCCGATTGAAGTGCAGCAGCGCCTTGACTTCTTCTTTGACGCTTGCATCGAAGCCAGAATCTCCCCTGTGGTGGAATGGATTGCACTGGTGCTTGGTATCGAATGGGTGAGCCTGAAACAGATTATGGCGGGCAAACGCCGTGACGACAGCTTACAGCAAAAGTACATACTCAAGCTGATTCTGCAAATGCAGTCCATGTGGGCATACAACGGTATGTACGGTCAGGAAAACCCCGCAGAGTGGATTTTTCGAGCCAAGAACTACTTTGGCATGCGTGACAATGTGGAAGTCACCGTTGCACCGCCTGAACAACCGTTGGGCGATGCTCAGAGCGCAGAGCAGTTGGCACAAAAGTACCAGACGGCTTTGCCAAAGGGGATTGACGTGGAGTTCAAAGAGGTTCAAACGGAGGTGGTTGAGAATGACAAATGGTGATTTTATCCGCTCCATGACAGACGAGGACATTACAGAAAACTTTACGCCAGGCATCTGTGAACTTATCAAGCACCGTGACCCGGAGCGCTGCCAGAGCCGTGAGCATTGTTTCCACTGTGTCAAGGACTGGCTGAAAGAGAAGAACACAATTATGGTGAGAGCTGACCAAAAAAAAAATAAAATGAGCAAAAAATCAGAATTCAGTAAATGAAAGGCTGGAAAAATGAACTATGGATATGCTCGTGTAAGTTCATCCGATCAAAACGAAGCACGGCAAATAATCGCATTAAAAGAAGCCGGAATTGGAGAAAAAAGCATCTATGTAGATAAACAGTCCGGCAAAAATTTCGACCGTCCTGCATGGAAACGGATGAAAAGAAAAATAAAAAAAGGCGATGTGCTTTTTATTAAAAGCCTTGACCGTATGGGGCGAGATTACATAGATGTGCAGGAACAATGGCGACAGCTAAACAAAGTAAAAGGTGTTGACATTGTAATATTGGATATGCCGTTGTTAGACACACGCGCGGACAAAAATCTTGTAGGAACTCTTATCAGCGACATCGTGCTACAGCTATTAGCTTTTGTTGCGCAAACAGAACGAGAAAACATTAAGCAACGTCAACGCGAGGGCATTGATGCTGCAATGGCTCGTGGAGTTAGGTTCGGTCGCCCAAAGAGAGATTTGCCAGATGGGTTTGAAGAAGCGTTCCAAGCGTATCTAAATGGGAAAATTGCAGGAACAGAGGCGGCAAAGAAATGCGGGCTTCCTTATAGAACATTCTACACATACGCAAGACAAAGGATTCCTACCGGAGTGAAAATTCCAAAGCCGCAGACAAAGTCAAAACCGAAGCCAAGAAAATTAAAAAAGCCAGAACATTTTGACGAAGTATATTTTTCGTGGATAAACGGCGGAATGACAATGGAAGAAGCTGCAATGCTATTAGGAATTACAGAAAAGCGTTTCTATAGGCTTGCGGAAGCGGAGGGATAAATATGACAGAATGCCCCACTTGTGGTGCAAAAATGATTTTTCGCCACGATTACGAACAGAAATTCAAGCATAATGGAAAATATGTAACGCTACATAATTTGAGCGGGTGGTATTGCAATGAGTGCAAAGAAATTATCTATTCCGGAGAGGAAGCGAAACGAATTGAAAGAATTGTTCTTGAAAGAACAAAGACCGTTGATTGACTTCTCCGACCCCTGCCTACGCACGTTTCTTCCTGTTCTCTTGCAAGACCACACGACAGGCAAGAACATCATCTGGGCGACAGACCCGCCGCCTGAACTGGGCGTGGGCTTTTCAGACGAAATCACGCTGGAACAGTTGGACAAGGTTCAGCTTGTTCCTCGTGTACAGAAACGGCTTGCAGACCAAAAAAAGCGCACCAGCAAGAAAGCAGAGGTGTTCACGCCAACTTGGGTTTGCAAGAAGATGACGGACGTTGCAGAGAAGGACTTGGTAGGCAAGGACTGGATAGAATACATCAACAAGACCTGCCTTGAAGTCACCTGTGGTGAAGCGCCGTTCCTTACAAGCCGATATGATACCACAACAGGGCAGATGATTGCTGTGCCAGACAGAATCGGTCTGCTGGATAGGAAGCTAAATGTTCTGGCAGAGCAGTTCCATGACTACGATATGTGGATGTGCTGGGCAATCAGTGCCTACGCATCGACATACGGCTATGAGTGGCAGGGCGATAGCCTGTTGCTTGCAAGAGCAAATATGCTCCTGACATGGCGAGAGAACTTTAAGTGGCTGTTTGGCATAGAGCCTGACGCTGGGAAGGTTCGCAACATGGCTGCTATCATCTCATGGAACGTCTGGCAGATGGATGGTCTGAAAAAGACCGTACCCGGCACGGACATTCAGTGCAAAATCAAAGACTGGAAAGCTGACAAGGAAATCCTGTTTAAGGATGTTGGGGAGGAGAAATAAAATGAGTGATTCCGTAGAATATGCAAAATCAGAACTTGCACGTATTACGAAAGACGGAGACAGGTTGCAGGATGTAATCAATAAGAATATCCTTGACATCGTTGAACTTTTCTCAAGTCAAGGACACAGCGAATTTACCGCTGGATATTCAATGTCTATTCTGGAACGACTTTTGCGCTTCAAGCCGATTACTCCGCTGACTGGCGAAGATGATGAATGGGCTGACGTATCGCATGAAATGGGGCAGAAGCATTTCCAAAACAAACGATGCTCAAGTGTGTTCAAGACGGTTGACGAGAAAGGCAACATGATTGAAGCGTACGACATTGACGCAATCGCTTATTCTGACAACGGTGGTCTTACGTGGTATACAAGTAGCTGCTTTCTCAAAAACGTGACGTTTCCCTATGAGCCACCTACGCACCCGGAAAAAATCTATATCGAATACACGGAAGATGTTCCGCTTGGTTGGTCTGGCGACAAGTATGAGATTATCACTGACGATAAAGAGCGTATCGAAGCATTGAGGGCTAAGATGCAGAAGAAATTTGAAGAAAAGGAGAACTAATGCAAACTGACAGAGGAATCTACCACAAGCGAGTATGCGACCGCTGCGGAGCGGTTCTGGGCGGTAGGATGATGAATCCTGACGAATACTTCAAGGACTGGGCGTGGCGCAGAGACACAGGCGACCTGTGCCCGGAGTGCTATGCGGAGTATAAGCGAGTGATCGGGCGGTTCAACAGGGGAAAGAGAGGGCAAAGATAATGGACATTTACTGCACCACCGAGCATTGTTCTTGCATGGGTATCAAGCAGTTCTCTGCTGGCAAGGCCATCCGATGCACGGCAGAATCCTGCAAGAACAAATCCGAGCCGTCCTGTGGCTCTTGCAAATGGTACGCAGAGCTGGATGGCGTGTGTGTGAACGACCAGTCAGAACACGTTGCAGACTTCGTGTGGGACGAACGTGGATGCAAGGAATGGGAGAAAAAAGAAAATGAGCTATGATATTTCACTGTGCGACCCTGTGACGCATGAAACGCTTAAAGCGGATAGCGCACATTTTATCTCAGGCGGTATGAGAGCTATCGGTGGAACAACAGAACTGTGGCTCAATATCACATGGAACTATGCGGACTTTTACTACCGTAAAGATGTGTTTGGAGAAAACGGCATCCGTTCCATTTACGGCAAAACAGGCGCAGAAAGCATACCGATGCTTAAAAAGGCTATTTCTGCACTGGGCGATGATGTAGACGATAGCGACTACTGGAACGCCACAGAGGGCAACGCCAAACGCGCTTTGTATGGGCTGTTAGCGTTTGCAAAGATGCGGCCTGACGGTGTATGGGACGGGGATTGAATGGAGAAAGGGCAATGGATAATTATCCAGAATACCTTGAACGAAACGCACTTATTGAAAGAATCGAGAAAGCATATTGCGATGGCTGCGAGAACTACAATGGAGTTAGATGCCGTGCTTGCGGTATTGGCGATGCCATTGACGTTGTGGAAGATGCTCCGACAGCCTTAGAGCGTACCGCTGAATGGATTGTACAGGACGATACGTTCACAAGATTCGAGTGTAGCAGATGCCACACAAAAAATCATCATACACGTTGGAACTACTGCCCGAACTGTGGTTCTTTGATGGAGAACAGGTTATGAGTAACACATTTTGGCATCCAGCCAGCAAACCACCACGAGAGCGGACGCAGCCTTTGTTGCTTGCGACTAAGACAACGTGGCGTGATAAAGATGGAAAAATGTTGCAAGGAATCTCGCCAACAGCGTATTTTCTCGGCTGTTATGCAGACGGTCAGTTCTGGGACGAGATAGGCGAGAGACTGCCGAAAGACGTGACGGTTACGCATTGGATGCGCATTTATGCGCCGGAGGGTTGACAGATATGAGGCCGATTGATGCAGATGCGCTGCGCCAGAAGATTGAAAAATGCGCTTTGGACGCAGACAGAGCTAGTTCGTTTTCGAATCCCGATGGAGGAGCTTTCTACGATAAGGTGCTGGATGCTATTGATGCAACACCGACTATTGACCCGAACATTCAGCGTCCTGTGACGCATTGAATGGCGTTTCCGATGGTATAGGAGGGCTTATGAAAAACAATATCGTTGTTACGCAAGATATGATTGACGCATTTACGACAGAAATGCAAGAAGCATACCAAAAGTACGGCGATGATGAAGAAATCGTTCACAGCATGATGGACGGCATCATGTGTGAAACCTTAGAAAAGCTGGGCTTTGCAAAAGGCGTGGAAATTTTTGACGAAGCGCCGAAATGGTATGCGTAAGGAGCAGTAAACATGACAAACAAGAAGTTTGGCATCATCGTTATGGACTTGAGCCTTTTCGACTTCGGGCCGAAGCCGCCTTGCGGGTATATCAAGGCGAAGCATATTCGCCCAGCATACGGCAAAGGTACAAGGCCTGTAAAGGCTCATAAGCGAATTACAAGAACGAGAGAGGGGTTTAGAAAATGACAGAACTCAAGAGATGCCCATTCTGCGGCGCGGAACCACCAACTGTAAAAGTGATTCATCCACTCAATGTTGACATGGCTAGTTGGGTAGTCTGCGGAAAATGCGGGGTGAGCACTTCTGCAACATTTGGCATGGAAAAAGCCATCGAAGCATGGAACAAACGCTACAAAGAGGATTGAGTATGGACAAAAAACGAGACAGCTTTACGTTTCAACGATACTACTTTGAAGCCATCTCCACACTCAAAAGCAAAGAGAAGTTGGAACTATACGATGCAATCTGTGCATACGTTTTTGAAGAAAAAGACGCAACTTTGAACTCAAAAAAAGCAGAATCTTGTTTCATTTTGATTAAACATCTGCTCGATGAAGAATCGAAAAGAAGCGATATTGCGTCAAAAGGATGGTCTACACGAAAGTCAACTCATCCTCATGTCATAAATGAGATGAAGGTCGGCTCATCTATGAGTTCAAAGTCAGATGACGATGAACGCATGGCATCAGCTGACAATCATGTGAATGTCAAGACCTTGCCGGAAAGCGCAGTCAAGAAGAAACCTGACATCTTCTCCGACTTTGCTCGTGGCGATAAAGCCCTACTGGAATCCCTGCGGGAGTTCGCACAGATGCGTACAAGAATCAAGAAGCCTATGACAGAACGGGCAAAACAGATGCTCTGCAACAAGCTGGAAAAGTTTGATCGGCACGATTGGAAAGCCATTCTTGACCAAAGCATCTATGCCGGATGGCAGGACATTTACGCATTGAAGCAGGATGACCAGTACGAGCAGAGTACGGAGATGGAATTTCCTAGACTATGACAATGGACGTTCAAACGGTATTTATCGGTGCGCTGATGCTTTGCAATCCGGGCGTTGTGGATGAAATCATACCAGACCTTGGACTTGACTTGTTCAGACCTGAGCTGAGAAACGCTTTTGCGGCTGTTCAGGGTTATTGGACTGCTAGGGGTAAGATAGATATAGTCGAGATAAACACGCAGCATCCAGACGTAGCGCAGACGCTCTTGGCGTGTGTACAAACCTGTGAATCAGAGTGTGTGCGAATTGACAGGGAGCAGATGCAGCGTTGGGCACATCTTATCAGAGAACAAGCTGCACTCACTCGTGTGCAAGGTCTGGCATTTCAGATGACCAGCGAGCTTACCGACTATTCTGATCTATCAGACATTTACCAGCAGATGGGCGAAGCAATGAGCCTGAAAGCCGAGGAAGAAGATGCGTGGACATACGAGGATGTGCTGAACGACTATGTGCTTCACATGGACGAGAAACCTGTGTACATCAAGACAGGCTTAGAGCGCCTGGATGAAGCGCTGCACATCTCACCGGGCGATTTCATCATAATCGGCGGCAGACCGTCTGCGGGCAAAACAGCTCTGTCCTTGCAAATAGCAGCAAGCATGGCAAAGCAGGACTACACCGTGTACTACTTCAGCTTAGAAACCAGCAAACGCAAGCTAGGAGCACGTCTGATGGCCAATCAAATATACTGCTCTCTGGACACTGTGAAAAATAAGGCTGTCAGTTTGAATGAGATTGACGGACAGGCAAAGAACATGAAGATGCCCTTATACATCCGCTCTGCTGCCGGAAAGAACGTGGCGTGGATGAAGGCTCAGGCTCTCCGTAAAAAGGCTCAGGTCATCTTCGTAGATTATCTTCAACTCATTCACGAAACAGGCGCAAAGGACAGATATGCCGCCATTACAGCTATATCCATTGCTCTGCACGAACTGGCACAGACCACAGGCATTGTCGTGGTGGCACTGGCGCAGCTCAATCGAAACCCATCCAAGCCCGGAGCAACGCCTACTAACTCCGACTTGCGAGAGAGCGGACAGATTGAACAGGACGCAGATGCAATCATCCTTCTGTCCGGCGATAACCCCGACAAGTACCTGTTCCGACTAAGCAAAAACAAGGAAGGCGAGATAGGCGACCTTCCCATTACGTTTAACAAGCAGATTCAACGGTTCCAAGAGTACACTTGGATGGATTGAAAGGAGAGCCACATGGATGCATTGGAGAAGTTCATAGACAACGTGCACGCAGGAAAGGGAAGATACGGTCTATGTGATGCTTGCCTGAACCGTCAAGGAGATTATTGCCTGTTCCATAACTTGTACAGACGAAGCGATGGCGTAAAAACCGTTGTTACTGCCAAAAAGCTTGAAAGAGTAGAAAAATGCAATTCTTTCAACTTTTTGGGGTGGGTCGTTCTTAGCAAAAAGGACAAATACGGAATCTAAGTGTATGGGCTGTCAGCAATGGCAGCTTTTTGCATATACGCGCAAAGAAGCCATACAAACGCTTTTAGCGTCAGATGGCAAACTTATCGACAGAATACAGAAAATGGCTCTGGCACGGCTCTACGGGGCTGTGAGCGCATTGTATAGGCCTACGACTATTGCAGGAGGAGAAAATGCAGTACATAACAGCGAACATTGTGTACCCTCGATATAAAATCTACCCACGATTTCTTGATAAGATGGGCATTAGCGCAAATGCGAAGGTTATCTATGTAGACCTTCTTGATCGCTCGTTCACGTCAAGACATAACGGTAAAGAATGGGTCGACAGCAAAGGACGGGTGTTTGTTCGATGTTCCAACGTAGAAGCAGGGAACATGGTAGGGAAGAAGGAAAGAATAGCCAAAGAATACTTGAAAGAGCTGAAAGACGCCGGATTGATTGAATGCAAGCGCAATTATTCAAAATCCAACACGATTTACGTTGGGTATCCTGACGATGAGGAACTGTTCGACTATCAATCAGGCAATATATTGCCCAGCTGTAATGACAAACAGGCAGAAAATTGCCCAACAATCGGGCAAAATAGTGCCCAACAATCGGGCAGAAAATTGCCCACTAGTAAATATATACATAGTAAATATAAACATAGTAGATTAGACGAGGGCACTCCGTGCGCTCCTCAGTTCGAAGAGGTCAGCGAGTTTTTTATTGACAACGGAAGCACGACAAGGTACGCAAACCAGTTCATGCGGTATTACGAGGGACTGGGATGGCGAACGAAAAGTGGCAGTCCTATTATCAACTGGAAGCCAATAGCCCTTAATTGGATTGACCGAGAGCAGGAGAAGCAGCAGACTGATGGGTCTGACTTCCCACGATTGTAAAGGTTCTTTCTCCCTACAACCCTCTATCTCCAAAAGCTACACCGTTAGCCAGCAGAGCAGACCGTAGGCAAGAACTGGCGTGAGGTTCGGACTGGTGGATAGTCTACGACTATTTCACATGGAGAATTAACTTCATTTTGTAGTCAGTTGAATATGTAGAAATGTTGCATTACCTGACTGCGGCTATCAGGCATGACTATCCATAGCAAAGTAGTATGGATTAGCTATAATATCATAGCGTGTTACTGGGAATTAAATCGAGCTAAAACAGACCGAATCGGATGATACGACTATTTCAGCAGAATAATCCCTAGATAGTTACTAGGATATATAAGCATATATTATAATAAGTACGGTTGGTATACGAATTTGGTATGTCTAGCGAGTGAATAAATGTGTGAATATATGCAATGGATTATGGATTTTATGTGGTCTGATGACTTAGCAACTATCGCATCTCCATTTCTCTAAAAGGCGAACGACTATTTCTCACAAAAAAATACACGACTATTTGACGACGGCTCGTTAGAAAACGCTACGACTATTACTCTGCGACTATCAGAGGACAACTCGTTGCTATACTATATATAGGACTTTCAAACAGTAGTCATCTGACGACTTTACGACTATTCTACGACTATTGGTCGGGAGAAACTACGACTATTGGTTACGGCTATTCCAGCCGGAACGCTACGACTATTGCTGACCTCTATTAGCTATCGGGCGAAAGCCCGAAAAGAGATACGGCGGCAGCCGTCAATGGTTCCGCGCCGCCCGCCGCGCCCCTGCCGCTGGACTGCCTCGCCGGGTGGAGGGTGCCAGCCGGTGCGCCCTGACTGCTGACCGGTGCCAGACCGTCGCCGAGCTGACCTTGTACAGGCGGAGACGCTGACCCCGTCGAACTTGCATGGTCTGCGATGTGTTGCGCCGTCTGGCATGGATCCACGACAGGAGTGCACTCCTGCACCATTATATACCTTATTATAATAGGGCGGCTGTGCTGACCTGTACAGCGTTTGGTGCGGTGGTGGTATCTGGTATGCGCTGGAGGCGTTGCAACGCTGTGATACGCTCCAGCGTGGCGCAGGTAGCATTATAGCCGTTTGTGCCGGTTTGGTATCTGTGGCGGTATAATGGGACAAATCGCAGGAAAAGCACCTGTAAAGCCCTGTGCGCCGTTTTGTGGCGTTGGTGGTATAGTTTCATGGACAAAACAAAATGCGCTGTGAACGCTTGTGTTTGGCTGAATTGTAGCAGGGCAAAACAAAAGCCCTGCACCCTCAGCAGGTGTAATGCAAAAGAAAAGCCCCGCCAGCGTGGGCGGGGTGAAATATAGTGTTAGTATGTGGGGTTGTTTTTATCGAGTTCCCACGGCGCGCCAAATTTGACGGCGTGCCGCTTGCAATACTCGGTGAAAAACTCCTGCTCTGTGCAGGGCGCAAGGTCTGCTGCTACCTCTTCGCATAAATCATCATCCATTAACTCAACTGCTGCGTCATAGTCGATAGATGCGCCGTTGCTGTTAATAACCATAGTCATAATAGTTACCTCCTGCAGCTTGTTGCCGTCTTATTAACTAGATTGTACCATATCGCAAGCCCCATTAACAGGACTTGCAAGAAATATTTTTGCCCTTTTGGGCTTGGGCGGGGTTGCTTTACGGTGCAGCCCCGCTAAAGTGTCCGATTTGCATTACTTGGACGCTTTAAACAGCGCTGAGAAAAACCAGAAGATGAACAGGATACAGGAAAAAATCATGCGTGCACCTCCGGAATGCTGCCAATAATTTGATATCGCGTATTATTCGGCATGGGGCTTTCTGGCTCACCACTGTCCTTGTCGTTACCGGATACAATATAAAGCGTGTCGTGCCGTTCCCGTGGCATCGGGCCGGGCTCTGTGTATTTCCAGATTGTTCCGGCTTTGTCAACGTATGTTTCGCGTCCGAAGTCGTCCATGCCGATATATGTAAGTGTCATTATAGATACCTCCTTTTTATACCACACTAAAACGTTTGTAGCTGGTCTTACTGCTGCACTCTGCATATACATCCGGATGCAGCGTCTTGAGTAGCTTGCTATCCAAACGGACGCTTTGCACGTCCTTATACATCACCTTGCAAGCGCCTGCAACAACCTCCGGCGCTCCCTGCATCATAGCAATGATTTCATCCCGCAAGCTATCCCGCATCTGCTCCGCTTGCTCTGCAAGCCGCTTATACTCTCGATACTCGTTGCACTTTTGCTCCAAGTCTGTCATTTTTTCAGCCCTCCATTAGCTTTTTATAATCCAAAATCTGCTCACGCGTTAGCCATTCCGGTTTTTGATTGATGCTGTCATACAGGTAAAGCATGCTTTCAATTTGTTCTTTTACGCTTTCAGCCCACAAATATTTTTCATGCCGTGCGCCGAATCCCAAAAAAATACTCGCAATCAATCCGCATGCGGTCAAGCAGACAATATTTTCTTTCAGTGGGAAGAGAATCTAAATATTTTTGATATTTCATGCCTTTTCCCTCCTTATTAGCTATTAAGAAATGCAATCATAACGAGTGCGCCGGAAATCATGCCGCCCACGTACCAGAGGGCGGCCCACTGGGTAAAGTCAAGTGCAATCATGTGTTATACCTCCGTGTATCCGTCTGCAATGGCCTGAGCCTTGAGCGTGTCTATATCGTGCTTGGCTACAATAGGCACGTCCTTAGATACCCAGCCGTCAGGCACGCGGGAAAAGGTCTTTGCGTCAGTATCGATGCACAGATAATGTGCATTGCCGTAGTAAGTGTTCTTGGTCCGGAATTCTAATTTCATGGTTTTGTCCTCCTGTTTTGGGTTTCGTGATGTGTGATTTACACTTTTTAGTGTATGCTTTTGCTGACATTATAATAACACTTTTTAGTGTATTTGTAAAGTTGCATAGGCAACAAACATACACAAAATAGTGATGATTTTTTGGCCTATTTTGGCGTACTGCTCAAGCGTCCGTATCTGCTCAGTTTCGGACACTCGCACAGCGTTCAGCGGTGCGCAGTCTGCCCGATTTATACGGCGTGGGCGATCTACACTACCGCTTTGTGCATCTGGCTGCAATCTGCCCAGCTCCACCGCTTCCTGGTGCGCTGGCCTGTCCTGCTGTTCTGGGGCTGGGAGCTGCCCCCACCTCTGGGGTATATGGGGAGAGCCGGGGG
>ERZ1034976.705-NODE-705-length-29974-cov-19.087570_pt1 | contig 29974 bp, 25 predicted proteins | sample MGYA00520623_ERZ1034976 | MGnify/ENA primary metagenome ERZ1034976 (study PRJEB33766, sample SAMN09781774) | gut metagenome | biome: gut microbiome | host: Homo sapiens | place: Madagascar | study: EMG produced TPA metagenomics assembly of the PRJNA485056 data... | reverse complement strand
GCTGCTATCGTTTCGTCATAATATGAGTACGGCAAACCTACCTGAGTAGTTACTTGTTGACGAAGTTTCTTCGTTCTATGAGTCAGGTCATGGAGTAAATCGTGAATATAACGTTTTATCTTCTTTTCATCATATCTGTCACCAATTAACCATTCCCAATCTCTTTCGTATGGTTTATATGTTTGAATAATCTTCAATGTCTTGTATGCCACATATTCCCATGCCTGTCGTTTTAAATTAGGTAAGGTCTCAACATTTTCTTTAAGAATAAGCCGCATTTGTCTTGCCCAAAACTTACAAATCGGATTTACCATAGAAACAAATCTTTGTTTCAGGTATTCCTTCTCGTCTTTATTCTTATTTTCAGAGAGAAGTTTGCCTAAATATAGTTCTTCGAATCCCTCATATTCATTTTCTTCCTTATATTTAAACGTGAAACCTACAACCTCATATGTATTATTGATGATTCGCAAAGGGAATTCGCGAATAGTCTTTCCTTCTTCATCCGTTTTTGAGACTTCGTAAAACGCAAGATTTACAAGATTATTCTTCCCAAGCATGTTTTCCTTGCAGGCATTGATATAGCCTTCTTCACGCATGGGGTGGACAACAACAGGAGTTTGATAGCCATCATTCTTGTGGAACACCCCTTTGAGCCAAAAATAATCCTCGTTCTTCAAATGTTCGATATCGCCATATAACCTTTCTAGTTTTGCAACAGACGTTCTCTCACTTTCATAATCTCTATAATTATAAGCATAGAGAGAATAATTGCTTACAATGGTGTAAAACCATTCACTTAGATAAGCATGTTTGCCTTTTTGGTATTTCAATGGTTCATCAACATCTCCCTCAGATTGTTCTTCAAGTATTTTGATGGTGTCACAATGGTTATCCTCATCAACTGTTGATATACTGACATTTCTACCTTTTACGGTAAGAACTTTTACCTCATGGTCTAAATAGACGGCAACCGAAGCATACACATGGTCAATGTAATGAAGATGCTGGGCACTCGAATAATTGAATGTTTCCCCCATAATAGCAGCCGAAAGATTGTTGAGAGTCCTCAATATCATGTCTATAATGGTACTTTTGCCAGTACCATTTTGACCGACAATGGCACTTATACTCACTTTCACTCCATGCTCTGGTGAGTATAGTAGGAATTCGGAATCAAAAGCATCCTGTCGAATTGCCACATTAAAACCATTCTCAACATCGCCTGATATAGAAAAGCCTTCATTGATATACAGCCAATCTTCACGACCATACAGGGACTTTTGCATCATTTTTGCATGGTAAATAGCATTCTTATCATAGGGAGAATACAATTTCAACCCAATCAATTTAAATGCACGAGAAGCCATTACTTCGTTGCCATCCACCATAGAAATAGATTTCATCCAAGGGCGTTCTATATTTATCATGTCAATATCTTTCATGAGTGATGTTTGTCATATTCAGCGTGCATAACAAAATTGCACAAATATATGATGGCGCATCTAACAAGTTGCGCCAACCTGATGGTATTGAGTTCCAATTCTTGCTTCGATATGGTCAACTGGTATTCTGTACGAGACATAGGCTCGTCCTTAATAATTATCGACTTATGCTCCATATAATTGCGTAACATTTTCAAGTCTTTTGTTTGTTCATCAACAACATACCAATCCGTTTTCATTCCATAAACATCCAACTTGATGTTATACAAGCCTAATAAAGGCATGTTCTGTGAATGTGCTAAGATTTCTTGTCGAATGTCTCCATTCTTGCTATTCCATATTTTGGCAAAATCTATCTCATATGGCTTTAATCTAATATCAAGGTAATTGGATATAAACATGGCAATCTTGTCGAATATTGAATAAAAGTTCTTATATGCCATTTTCAACATCTCCATATTCATACTGTTCTTATCCTCATTTATAATAGTATATAGAATTTTCCTAGTGCTAATGAAACTACCTTTGATTTCTTCAAAGGTGCTTTCGAAAAGAGCTTTTTTCTCAGGTGTTTCAACTATGACTGGAAGTCTCACATTATCACATAGTGACAGCATAGAATCAGGCTCAACATCATTAAAACGATTGATTCTCAGATAATGTTGACATATCCATTTTTCGTATTCACCTTCTTGTATATTGTCATAATCAATTAATGGTGCATCAAAAGAAGGAGAGGGCCATGAACAAATCTGGTTGAAATAAGGTGACAGTCTATCAAAAGTCTGTTGATACTTTCTTATTATTTGTTGGGCTTTTCTTACAATAAATGGTTCTTCTTCAGTCCAAAAACTATGCATGTTAGCATAGGCAAAACCTTGATTCACTTCAACCTTAGGGGTATTGTTGCTATCTTGCAATGCCATTCTGTAGTATTGTTGAGCTTCGCAGAATCTTCCAAGATGATCATAAGCATTAGCTAAACACAAATAAGCACGGCATGATGTTCTGAAAGCAGCAAGATACAATGCTGCCCATTCTTCTCTTTTTACTCGAGTAATCAAATATTGTACATTATGGTAGTAGCTTACTTCCTTATAGACATATTCGTTATTATAGTACGCCTTACTGAAATCCAACTCTCGACTTTTCAAAATTCCATAAGCATCTCCTAGAACACAATACCCTATCAACTGATTAAACAGATTTTCTTTTGCCCAGTCTGTTTGTTCAATCTTCGATAACTCAGCCATGAATGTTTCTCTGTCAACGGCTTTCTTATTAAACAAATCAACCAATAGGGCAAACTTGTTTATCTGTTCTGTTCTTTCTGTTATTTCTGATTGTTCAATGGAATATTTCATAATGAACTCTTGTAAAAAACATAATAAAGGAGACGGCGAACCGCCTCCCCGGTGTCAAACATGAGTTTGAATCACCTGTTTAATGTACTATACAATCGACATAATATCTTGACCAGCGTTGAACACGTCAACTGGGTCAATTGGAATTCCCAAATACAGTTTAGTCACCATGCTTGACAAATCCAAAATAGCGATAGCACACTTGGCAGACTCCTCAAAACTCTGCCCTTTCACTTTCTCGATGAGTCGGGCAACTTTATGCCCGACCTAAATAAAATTACGCTTTTTCATTTTTTATCAAAATTAAAATGTGAACATTATATTTAGCCGTCCCTTTGACGGAAACCTTATGACCATTCAACCCTTCCACCCAACCTCTTGCAACATCATAAGGTAATATTTTCAAAAACGGGCTACTAAGCCCCACCCCCGAAAAGTAGCTCAAAAAAATGGGAGAGGGAGCCGTTCGCCCGTAGATCTATTATTTCTTATTCTTCATCCGCCAGAAGAAATGCCAAGTTCTGAAGATTGGCTCACTAAGAGCCTCGGCAGGATAATATCGCACGAAGTGCATATTTCTCCATATCTTCAGGAAGTATTTCTTTGCCATTCCTTGTTGTGTAAAATGTCCATACTTGGTGAAGTGCTGTCCGAAGTTGCCTCCATTCAGAATCTCTTCTAACAACAACTTTCCTCGTTTTTCATCCATCGGAGCTATCTTCTTCTCATCTGATAGTCCCAATGCCTCATGTAGCACATACATCACTGCCATTGCAAACTTCCACAATCCAAGATGCTTCAATTCCTTCTGCAATGTATCCTTAATCGCCAATAACTCATCATTATTCACAACATAGTAGTAATCAATGATTTGTTTCATTCCAATCCCTTCATCGAAAAAATGGTGATAAAGATGTGTCAGCTGATAAATCACGTTGAATGCCGTCGTTGGTATAGCGATTTCTCCAATGCCATCAGGCAAGCTAACAACATTTGAACATTGCAAATCCGCATTCCGTTTGAACCATTTCTGCAAGCGTGCATTATAGATAGGATTATTCATTGTGCAAGGGAAGAAATGCAGCTCTACCGGTACACCATCTACAGAAGTTTCTATATGATGATACCTTATATCATCCCCAAGTTTGAAATGCTTCTTGGCATATTCTGTTATCTGTTCTCTGCTTGCATTTACCCATACATCAATATCCCCAGGATTACGGGAATACACATTTGGATACATCAAGGCATTCCCTTGTCCTTTCAATATGCAGCATCGTAATCCGTCGCCTCTAAGCATAGAATAGAGATTGCTAGCCACCATATTCACCTTCATGTTTTGGCGATGAATTTGTTGCGTCACTCCCATCCAAGTCATCAGCAAATCCCTTCCTATCGGATTCAGCTTCAACTCATCAGGATATTTCTGCCCCAATCTATTGATACCATTAAAGCAGAATCCGAGAATTGCTTGATTAGATGCGAAGGTATACAGGTGCCGCCAATCCAAATTGGCGACAACCTTACTTATATCCACCTTCTTGCCAAGGCAATATTTCAAGAACAAAAAGATTGCAGATGTTTTTATCATTTCTTATTTCAGATATTTTCTGTCATTATCTTCAAACCAATCAGCCAGCGCTTCCTCAAAACTCCACTTAAACTGATAGCCACAGTTCTTCAACTTCTCACCACAGATATTTGTAGAAATCTGGAGTTTTTTCACTCTCGCTGGACAGATACCCATTGGCGAGCCAAGAAGCATGGCAGTCCTAGCCATAGGCATGATAACCCAGTTCGGAATATCAGGTACAAACTGAGTCAGACCTGTTACCTTCTTCATAGCCTCTACGATATGCTGGATAGTATAAGCAGGCTCGAAACAACAGTTGTACAATTCAACACCATGCTCATGATGCTCCAGACGATACAGCATGAAGCGAACCAATTCCTTTACATAGATACAAGCCTTGATGGTATCCTTTCTGCCAGGGTAAGCAAACTTATGACCACGGATAGCCCAATACAATCTGGTGAAGTTACCATTCTCACCCTTTCCGAATACCACACCAGGACGAACGATGGTGAGCTGGCGATGAGCCGCATCACCATTCTGCCACTTCTCATGAATCTTTTCTGCCACCAACTTAGAGATACCGTATGCAGTATTAGGAGTTGGCAAAGTAGTTTCCTTCTTCAGTTCCTCAGCAGCTCCGTATGGAGCAATACTTGAAGTAAACACAATCTTCTTGATGTTCCACTTCTCAGCAAATGCCACAACATTCTCAGCACCACGGATATTCGTCTCAAAATACTCATGATCTTCATGTCCAGGAGTACGATGAACAGCTGCGAAGTTGAAGATAACATCATCTTCAGTAGGAGTAAATGGCAAGTTCTCTATAGGCTTGCGGATGTCATACTCGATGAAAGTTGACTGCAACTTCTGACCATCACGCAAAGCAGGCTTGTAATCCTTCACTACCGGATTAGGAGTACCAGGCTTTACGATATCGAGGTTATATACATGAGCATTTGGATAACGCTCCTTAATCAAATTGGTAAGATGGGTACCGATAAAACCAGTACCACCAGTGATAATATAGTTCATTTTATTTTGTATTTATCGGTTAATGATTTTCTTATAGATGTCCTCCAAAGCCTTGATACGATTATTGATAAAGAAGTCAGACTCGAAGTAAGCACGAGAATTCTTCTCTATCAGCTTACGTTTCTCATCATCCTCTATCAAATCGTTCATTTTCTCCACAAAGACATTTTCGTCCAAAGGCAAGAGATAGCCGTTGTAGCCATTCTTCACACAGTCCTTGTTGCCTAACACATCGCTTACCACAACAGCCTTGCCCAACGACATTGCCTCAATCACAGAGATAGGCAATCCTTCATAAAGCGAGGTCATAAAGTATAGCATACTGCCATTCACATACCTCAAAGTCTCCTCATGACTCAACCAAGGCAACAAATAGAAGGTGGCATCCATACCATACTGATGAATCAAGGTCTTCATGTCCTCTAGCATTGGGGAATAGAAGCCAACGCCCAAGAGATAAAACTTGATGTCTGGATGTTTCAGATGGATGCCATGCGCCACCTCTACCATAAAAAGTGGATTTTTCTGATAGGAAGGACGACCGATGGAAGTGATATATCGCTCTCCCTCCTTCGGCACAGGATTGTCTGCATTACGTTTCCGTAGAATCTGCGAGTCCCTTGTGAGCTCCAAAGCAGCATCAGGAACGGCATTGTTCCAAGCAAAAGCCTTATTCTCCTTGAATCCCACAACCTTGATGCCCAACTCTCTTTCCGAACCAGAGCAAGCCAAGAGATAAGAGTTCAACTTGGCAATTTTCTCCAAGCAGAGGAAAATCCTTTTCTTCTTGGCAGATTCTGCCGACAAGAAAGAAAAAGCATGAGCCGTATAAGTCACCTTAGTACCAGTCAAGAAAGCAGCGAATCTTCCAATCACACCACCCTTGGCACTATGGCAATGCACCAAATCAGGTTTTTCCTTACGGATGATTTTTACGGCTTGCATCACAGCCTTTAGGTCCTTGACAGGATTCAAGGCTCTATACATACAGATGCCGTATGTCTTTACCTGCTTGCCATGCCTCATGTATGGCGCACTATTATCATCTGCACCATTCACGATGACAAACTCAAAATCATCACTTGCCAAAGCCACCGTATTACGCACGTAAGTATCTATACCACTTTTGAGGTTTCCAATATGAAGGATTTTCATGCTGCCACCCTCCTTCCTTCATTTTCAGAAGTGACAACACAAACGATAAATACATAGGAGAATTTGTTACATAGAATTACCCCCCCCGAAATCAATTTTTCAAACATATCTATATGTTGGTTTACTACACGATTAATATCATAATTCTCAATCACTTTCTTCAAAGCCTTGTTTCTCATTTCGGCAGCCTCATCTGGATGGCGATACAACCAAAGCACCTTGTCCGCAGCATTCTGCGGATTGTCCACATCCACCAACAAGCCATCCACACCATCCTCAATCAAAGTCGGGATGGCATCAATTCTTGTAGCCACGACATTTTTCTCAGCAGCCATGTACTCCACAACCGCCAAGCCAAAACCTTCCCAACGAGACATGAGCATTGCCACATTAAAAGTTTTCAGATAGGCATACGGCTCATCCGTCCAGCCAGTAACCACCAGCTCTAAGCCGTTCTCCTTGGCAAAAGCCTCCACTTGCTCACTCTCATCACCATTACCCACGATGATAAAGGCTGAGTTCGGAATCTGCTCATGAATCAACTTGGCTGCTTGGATAAATACATCGGGAGCCTTCTGAGGCGATAGTCTTCCTATCATCCCCACCACAAAGGCATCATCAGCGAGACCCAATTCAGAGCGAGACTTGCCCACGGCATTCCTCACGGCATTCACATCAATGCCATTCGGAATGAGAGCCAACTTATCGTCCTTGGCGATATGTTCACGTTCTGCCGACTGCTTCTCAGCCTTCGATATACAAACAATCTTGTCCGTACAAGGCGAAAGCATCTTCTCCATCAGCAGATAAATCACACTTTTCAGTTTCATCCGATAAAATTTTATTTGATGTTAAAAGCCCAACCATGCGGATTATACACCACCTTGCAATGTAATCCGATGGCAGCCATACGACCTAATCCACCAGCAAAACTGCTATGGCAGTAGATAATGTCTGGCTTTATCTGTTTGATAACTCGGCGGATGGCATTCACCTTTTTCCAGACTTGCAGCGGCGAAAAAGTCTGCTTCAAGTCCATCTGGTCCACTCCATCCACCACATTTTCATAACTCTGCTTGTCGTAGTTCTTCGAACAAATAAAGAACTGCCACAGCCCCCGCTTTTCAAGTCGAGGCAAAAGCATTTGGAGGTAGCGTTCTACACCACCAGCACACTCTGCAATATGTAATATCTTTATGTTTTTCATCATTAACAAACAGAGAGCAAGGAAATACCTTTATCTACCAATTCCATTAAGCCTTCAACAACCAAACCATTAGCCACACCTTTCATCGCATTAAGTCCCATTGACATAAGTTTCTTGTTCCATGACGGTTTCTTCGATTCTACCTTAACCAATTCCAAAGAATCTTTTAAATCATTGTTAGCTACATTAGAAATCAGTTTCTCTATATCATTTATTAAAGCCAAGAATTCTTTCTGGCTTTCAGAATAAGCAACATTCCCAATCTGACTATTCTCAACTTTTACATCCCCAGTAGTAATTGAAGACCCATCTGTTGCCACGACAGCGGCATTTATATTATTTGTTACCATGATTTGTTTTATTACATCTTTATTAGCTAAAGCATCGAAATCAATGCTCCAATCCATTTTTTCATTGAGTTCCAAGAAGAATGCCAACAACTTTGACTTAAATTGCGAGACTACAGCTTGTATAGTACTCATATTGATATGCTGATTAGCTACCAAGACATTACCGTTAATACATGGTTCCATATATGTTTGAACAATATACCACGGAACTGCCATTATCAAATCATTTCCTGCATTCTTGTTGCTCGCCATTTGTTCTATTTCGTTCAATGATTCAAACACTGGCATATGTGTCAATCGCTCGCAAATTTTATCATCGTTGATAACTTCACATGGAAACATCATGTTCTTGGCCATACTTCCATATTGCGACACATCTATTTTTACGACACAATTCACTTTACGATAATCAGGAAGAGGATACTCATCGTTTCCATATCCATTCTGTTCATGTTTTATCCAAGATGAAAATTCATCATCTTTCATATAAAAACTAATTGTTTGAACTTTCAACAAGATTTCCTCAATAGATTTATTCTCAGAAAGGTCTATAATAACACTATCTATCAATGACTTTAGATTATTCATAAAATGATTTTTATTGCACCTCTTCACTCTACACTATTCTTCTTCGGTTTACAGTCACAATACTACTTACCGAATTCCTTTATTCTCTGTTCCTCTTTTAATGAGCAGACAAGCAGTTGTCCATGCTTCTCTGCCACAATATAGCCATCCAAGCCTTGCACTACTACTTTCCTCTCATCGGCTGCATGAACCACGCAGTTTTTGCAATCATACAAGCGGATGTCATTGCCCACCTTGGCATTGCCATCCTCATCTTGTGGGAGCAAGGTGCGGAGACTACCCCAGCTACCCAAGTCGCTCCATCCGAACTCGGCTGGTAAGGTATAGATGTCCTTCGACTTCTCCATCACGGCATAGTCGATACTTATCTTCTCGCAAGTAGGGAAGAGTCTGCCTACCACCTCTTTCTCCTGATTGGTATAGAAGGAAGGTGCCATCTCATCCATGATGCTTGCAAGCTTAGGTTGGAATGTGCTGATAGCCTTACTGATGGTATGGATATTCCATACAAAGATACCTGCATTCCAGAAATAATTGCCTGCAGCAAGATATTGCTCGGCTGTCTCCAGGTTTGGCTTCTCCTTGAATGCCTCCACCTTGTAGATTTCATCTACAGATGTAGGCCCGGCAGCAGCTATATAGCCATAGCCTGTCTCTGGACGACTTGGCTTGATACCGATGGTTACGATGGCTTCCTTATCAGAAGTGAAAGCCAAAGCCTTGCTGAGCACTCGCTGATACTCGATTGTGTTGATGACCAAGGCATCGGATGGTGTTACCACGATATTTGCCTCTGGATGCAGCTTCTGTATCTTCCAACAAGCGTAGGCGATGCAAGGTGCCGTATTGCGAGCCTCTGGCTCCGCAAGGATGTTGTCTATAGGCATATCAGGGATTTGTTCCTTGACGATGCTGATATATTTCTCGTTGGTCACCACCCACATATTCTCCACAGGGCATATAGGATTGAGCCTATCTACTGTGAGTTGAATGAGTGAGCGCCCCACGCCCATCACATCGATAAATTGCTTGGGGTAATCGGGTGTTGACATAGGCCAGAAGCGACTACCTACGCCACCTGCCATGATGATTACTTGTGTGTTATTATTCATCATATTTCAATATTTAGAAGCTATCTATAAGGTCTGCAATTTTCTTGGCACTTACTTCCCAAGAAAATCTCTTCATGTTTTGATATCCCTTTTCAATCAACGAATTTCTCAAATCATTGTCAGAAACAATCTTTGCCATATTTTCTGCAAAAGAATCAGAATCCATTGGTGAAGAAAACAATGCACTATCTTGCAGAACCTCTGGCAACGATGAAGTATTTGATGATATTACAGGACAGCCACAAGCCTGAGCTTCAAGTACAGGTATGCCAAAGCCTTCATACAATGATGGGAAAACAAAGCCCTTAGCATTACTATAATACTTTATCAACTCATCATCAGAAACTCGCCCAAGAAACTTTATGTTAGGATTTTCCTTATATCTTTCAATATCAATCGCCTTAAAGTTTTTATCAGACAAATCACCAATTATATACAAGTTCACATCAGGCATTTCCTTTTGCAACTCCAAGAATGAAGTGATTACAGTAGGGAAATTCTTGTTTTCTTTTACTGAAGATACTGCGATAAAATAGTTCTCATCTCTAAGAGCTTTGTCTTCGATTTCATGAAAAATCTTATCAACAGCATTATAAACTACTGTAAACTTTCTCTTGTCAACATGATAGTACTCTGAAATTTCCTTCTTTGAAAATTCACTCACAGTCAGAATATCCTTAGCCTTTCGGCAAAGATGCGGAATTAAAAAATTGTAAACAGCCCTAAATTTATTACTATAAGTTTCAGGAAATCTAACCCAAGTTATATCATGGATTGCCACTATATTATTGCTATAAAACAATGGAGCAACACTACAGAAATTGAGCAACTTAGGCGAACCTATTTTCTTTAAATACAAAGGTAATTCCACCTGCTCCCAAAAATAACCAGAGTGCGAACCTATTATTTTTACATCAAACTCTTTGGCAATATCCTTCTGTATGACATCAAAAGGTGCAACGAAACTTATATTATCTCCATATATTTTAATTAACTGTCTTGACAGCTCTATTGCAAAACGCTGCACACCAGTAACACGCTGGGTCAAGAATCGTGCATTGACAACTACTTTCATCTTATTGTTTCTTTAATTATTGTTTCAAGTTTATCAAACATTCCATCTGGGTCTGTCATCTCTCTCACCATCGTTCTTGCATTTTCTTTCCACCTATTTAATATATTAGGTGTCAGACCATCAAAAATAGCTGCAAGTTCATCAACAATTCCTGGTGTAAACAACTTTCCATTTTCACTATCTTGAATAATCTCTGGCAGACCACCAATTCTTGAACATATCACAGGTACATTATTGGCACAAGCCTCGAAAGCAACTGTTGGGAACGTGTCTGGCCAAACAGAAGGAATAACAACTACATCCACTTGCTGATAAAATTCCTGAGAATTCATGAAACCAACAATGTTGATTCTGCTATTCTTTTCTTTGTAAGAATTCAGCTCTTCAAGAAATGGTTTGTCCGATGCCATTCCTGCAATAGTCAATGTAGCATCGAGTTTTGTTTTCACAAATGCCTTAACCAGTATATCTACACCTTTCACTCTGGAAACATTTCCTATAAATCCAATCTTCAAAGGAGTACCTTGCTGCCAAAGTCTATTTTCCACAATTGGGAAAGTACGGGCATTATGCAACACGAATTTCTTGGCATTCTTGTAGTAACCTAAATCTACAAAACGATCCAAGACAAACTTGCTGACACCTATTACGGAATCAACATTTGCAGATTTCGACTTGTGCGGAATACGGAAAGTTTTGCAAAGAAGACAAGGACTTTCGCAATATTTCCCTTTGAAAGCATTTGAGTTGATACAGGTCATATATTGATCGTGGATTTCCTGTATTATCTTAATGTTTCTCTCCTTCAAAGAATCCCAAACTGAAATACTTAGTCCACACAAGTTGTGACAGATAGCAAGGTCTGGCTTTTCCTTATCCAAGATAACATCCACATATTTCTTTATGGTCCGATTATATGTATCTTTCAAGTGCCATCGTATCTTATCCAACATCGGCTTGTTTTTTACACGATATGCCCAATAAAGATTGCTATACGGAATGCGAATAACCTTTATACCGTCAACAATTTCTTCCTTGACCTCATCCTCTCCATGAGTTGTCACAGCAACAACATTATAGCCTCGCCTTTGCAAACCTTCCGCTTGCTCCTTGAACACGACTTCAGCACCACCACCGATATGAGGATAGTAGAATGCGTTAAATAGAACTATTTTCATGATTACTTAGCTTATTTTGGATGAGGGCGACATCTTCCTTGCGCTTTCTCTGCAAAATAGCATTGACTGGAACGAAATCTATTTTATCGTCAAACTGGCAATGCTTAAAATCTTGGACACCTCTATTTTGAAGATTGACCAATGTCAGCAAGCTACTGATACGACCGCCAAACTGTTTGGCAGGGACAATGCTTTCAAATTGTGTATTCAAATTTACAGAAAATGCTGTTACATGGAAAGAATCCGTTATGACATACGCTGCATTGGATATATACCCCAATAGCTGTTCCACACGTGGCAGATAGACACAATGACCGAATTTTCTAAACTCATCATATCGGTAACATATTCTTATTACTTTCAAACCTTTCTTGTTGGCTAAATGAGAGATATAAGCATCCAAGCCTTCATGATGATGCAACTGATAAACTAAGATATAAGGGGTCTTCTCCTTGCATTCTTCTGCTATCTCAAGCCATTTGCCTTTCGATAGCAATAATGTTGGATCCAATATCTGACTAACATTGTCAAGTCCTAAGTCTTTGACAATACTCACACCACTCAACTCACGTGTTGTTATATAATCAAAGGAACTCAACATTTCTTTATTGAATGCCTTTTCCTCTTCTTTTAGCTTATCTACACCAAAACTCGAAGAATAAGCGATTTTCTTTTTCCCTTTTTTGGCATACGAAAGATAATAAGGACGTATCAATCCATGGTTGAGTACTGAGTTCCAGACTTGGTCGCTACCTACGATATAGGTATCTGCATCAATGGGATATTTTTCAAAGTCTGCCTCACTATAATACTTGTGAGCGGAAACCTTGAAATATTTTTTTCTAAAGCCACCGAACATCTTTTGCATAGCAAAATTTGATGGTAGAAACACCAAATTCTTCACTAAGCCCTTCAGGTTGTGTGCTTCATACAAATAGCAGGAAAAGAGTTTATGCAACAATGTAAGGTCTGGTCGATAGTAATCCACTATTTCCACCTCATGTCCCATATTCGTCAGCACTTGTTGCGTTGCATAGGTCTGAAGAACAGAACCATAATTATTAACGCAATGTAGAGTTATCAATGAAATTCTCATGAAATTATTCTCTTTAATCTTCTGTTTATTCTTATTAGGTTGAAGAAAATATTATAGAAAGCCGTCATGCTTAAATGACTGCGAAGTCCTTTAAATACCAATCTTCTTAATGTGGCATTTACCGTTGGAGGTGTAGCCATTTGTCCTTGAGTAACCCAAGAAACATCTTGTGGCTCAAATGTACAAATCCCATGAAGTTCTTCTATGATATGGTGTCCTTTCTCTGTAAGGGCAAGTAATCCTGTAACACCTAATTCATTATCCTTATAACAGTCGCCCCACATATCACCGATACGCAAGTCTGCAGAAGAACTTGCATGTTTGTATTTGCATTTTGCATAGCATTGCTTACCTAAGCAATAATCACTTAAGAAAAGATGATAAAACATGTCCCCCTGAGAAAGTCGGCTGTTTAGGAAACCTTTTTTTTCCTTCATTAACATATTGTATCCATCATGCCAATCTACAGGATTTCCATGCTTATCACCGTCAATAAACATAGCCCATGAATCATGCCATCCTGTAAATTTGTTTCTCCAAGATACATACGTAAGTTTTCCTACTTTTTTCTCTGCCCACTTGGAATACTTATTCCACAAGAGCATAGAAGGAACACCATGACAGAAGAAATCCATCAACACGAAATTATCCTCACATCTGAATTTCTTGATGTACCGTCTGAAAGAATCAATCTGACATGGAGTACCAGTTATTAAATATTTTTTCTTGCGGTCGATAGCCTTAAAAGCATCCAGCGTATAACTTGGAATGTACTTGGATCCCATACTTTGAATGAGTTCTTCTTTAGTATGGGCTATATAATGTTCCGCAATGTTCTTGGCAGCATCATAGCGAACACCGGCCACTTCGTTGCCGCTTTCTATAAAATATTTACCAATTTCGTAACCAGTTCCGCCTGAAGAGCATTTCTGCCTTACTGCCGGATTGTTACTCCATGAGCCATAGCCTTTGACATTCATTGGTTTCGAAGCCAATTCGTCATGGCAGAATGCACAGACTTCTCGACAAAGTCCACAATCCGTACATTTGGATACGTCCGTAATCATCGGCTCATAAAAGCCTTCGTCATTTAATCTCAATTCTATAATCTTCTTTGCGCAGGACAAGGCACAAACACCACATCCATAGCAATTATGTATACCAGAAATATTCATAACATCTTTTTTTGATTGTTAGAAAATCTGGCAACAAATAAAGGAATCTACACAGCGACTACTTTTTCCTTAATTTTCTCCTTTTGTTCCAAATATGCATCTTTGTCATGATGACTGGAGAAACGAATGTAAGAAAGACCTTAATTCTCTGTTTCATGTCTATATCGGTGAAAAATACAAATAAAGCTTTCTTTCTCAGATGCGTTATGCATTTACGATAAAGGTCACTGTATTCCTTACTGCTCCCAGATTCGATAATATGGGTTAGGCAATAAGCGTGACAACTCCAGAGATGCCAGTTGTAGGCTTTTTGAACTTTTGGGGATGGCATCTCAAGATGAGACTTGATGTAATCCATCGTTTCCAAACAGCCTTTTCCCTGACGCTCCACATTAGCTTTTGTCGTTGCAGAGCCGACATTGTCAAGTCTGTAGCAATATACCTTTCTATTTCCTACGGCAATCTTGTTGGCTACAGCTGCTACTCTTGTGATAAACTCCAATCCCTCTCCTGTCTTCAATTCTGGCACGAATTCGAATTGATGTTTCTTGAGAAATCTCATGTCAAACATCTTGTTCCAAGTACCAAGCGTAATACGTGGGTAGAAAAACTCAGCCACAGCCTCTTCTGAATTCATGGCTGAAACAGAATCATATGAAACTTGCTGATTATCATATGAAGTGAAGCAATTTCTCGAAATAGCCATTTCTGCGCCAGTCTTTTCTATCAGACTTAACATGTACTCGACAAAATCCTCAGACAGATAGTCATCGGAATCGACAAAAGTAATAAAGTCGCCTTTAGCTATTTCTAACCCAGTGTTTCTTGCCCCCCCCAAACGCTTGTTTTCTTGGTGTATCACCTTGATTCTGTTGTCTTTGAGTGCATATTTGTCAGCTATCTCACCTGACTTATCTGGCGAGCCATCATCCACAAGGATAATCTCAATATTCTTATAAGTTTGTGAGATCAATGATTCGATGCATTGTCCCACATATTGTTCCACTCGATACATCGGTGCAACAATCGTTACTAATGGATTCTTATTCATAATGAGTTGATTTATAAATGTAAACCTTTATACAAAGCATCTTCCAACTTCTTACTGCAAGCTGCAAGACTATAATTCTTCAAAATATATTCTCGGAGTTCCGGCTGAGCTTTTTTCGATTCAAAAGCCTCCATAACTCCTTTGCCGATGCTATCCACATCATAAGGGTTGACGAGGACAGCCCTTCCTTCATAATATTCTTTAGGACCTCCAATGTTAGTAAGTACTACTTCGGCACCACAAATAGCAGCTTCCATGGCTACCATTCCGACACCCTCTACGATACTTGGCAAAGCAAAAACCTTTGTTTTTCTGTAACATTCAAACAATTCCTCATCTGAAAGTCGTCCTAAATATTCAATGTTATCTGCTCCAGCTATGAGCTTATCAAGCCATTGGCGTTCTTCTCCATGCAATGTACCAGCAAGCTTCAGATTAAAGGCATACTTCTTTGCAGCCTCAACAAGACGTGGAACATTCTTTCCCCAATTAGCCAACCTACTAACATGCAAGCAGAAATCTTCCTTCTTAGAATAGTCAACCTCTGGTATGTTATCTATTCTCAGGGATACAGGAACAATGTGCACCTTGGACGAATCTACTCCAAACCCTTGCATGATTACCTTCTTCTCAAACTCAGAGCGGGCAAGGAAGAAATCTATCTTGTCCTTCACTACATATATTTCATGCAGTGGCTTAATAAGGCCACCTTTGTGCCACCCCAGATATTTACAACGCAGCTTAAACTCTAACAACGACTTATGCCAGTCTATAATCGGAGCACTTACCACCTTCAGCTTGGGATATTTCTTGTATGAGTTCACCATCTCCGACATCATTATTCCCTGCCCAAGGATTATAATATAATCCAAGGAGTCATAATCGAACTTTTCCCAGTTGTTCATCAGAAACACTTTATGCCCCAAGGAGTCCAGCCCTCGTTTCCAGAATCTGCCCTGTACGGGGATGCCTGCATCGTAAGTGAATGCCACATGTGGCAATGTTATACCTATTTTCATAAATTCAATTTTTTGTTACCTATTATTATTGGCGCATATTTGTTGATAGGCTTTATCAAGAGATTACAAACCGATATGGATATTATGACCATAAGAGGAATCATCACAATACTCATGTCAAATCCTGCCATAGCCATAATCTTATTGACAATGGGCTTCAACAAGCACAGCACCTTGTAGTGGAAAATATAAATGAATAAAGAATTTGTTCCTATAATCGACATCATCTTACCCATGTTGATGTTGCAACAGAAATTAATACTAACAAACACGCCAACTATTGCTGAGGCGCATATCAACAATGGATGTGTCAATATGTGTTGGTGGATGTCAAACACGATTCCTTCTTGCCTTTCATACAGAGCCAATGCGAAGAACATACCTGCTATCAATACAGATGCCAGTGCAGATTTGACATATTTGCCATGTCTGAAATAGAAAAAGCCCATCAGGTAGAATCCCATAGAAGCAAAAGCAGTGTCAAGATGCCAAGGCAAGTGTTCACGGCTCATCATCATCAGATAAGCAAACGCTGAAAGAATGACAACCATTCGGATAATCCATTTGTCATGAAACAACTTACACAACTTCATAATGATGAAATTCATACATTCTATACAAACCAAACACGGCACATACCACAGATAATCGCCCATGATGATTTCTGATATATTCTTGTGGATTACTTCTTGGTTGCCTTGAATGCAAGCATGGATGAAGGCATTGTTGATACACATCTGCATGATGATTCCCCATACAAAATAGGGTATCAATAGTCTTCCTATCAGCCTGTTGAGCAATTGTCTCAGCGTCATATCGTCCTTGCTCAAGCAGCCTGACACGAAGAAGAACAATGGCATGAAGAAGATTCCTACCCATTTATATACCGAATAATTACAACCAAGGATATCATTGGTATGGCATAAAACCATTGATATAATGGCTATTGCACGAGCTTGATCCAACCATAGCTGTTTACCCCCCCCCTGAATTGGATTTAACAAATTCTATTTTACTCATTTTCAAAAATTTATCTTTTAGCGAACATCTTTTTTATAATGAATACGATTACACAGTATATTAAAATGCTATTCAAATTATTACGTGCAAACGAAGTATTCATGCTTGTGAATACGCCATTAGCATTCAGAAAAAACATCCAGTATAGACGGAAAGTCACAAGTATTGGTAATGGCACCAACAAGGAAGTCCCTCTAAGATTCACAAAAGAGCATAGAAAATAGAATATCAAAATATATGTCAGAAAGGCTATCAAATAATAAGGATAACCAAACATCCATAATCCGATACCCGTTTCACCACCCACTTTGAAACCTCGCAGGCTATAGCGATCACCAGCGAAATTACTCACCACCATATGGTCTGTAGCTGTTCCCTGGAAATCCTTTTTGAGTCCCATAGCATTGGTCAAGAATCCAGGCAGCTCATTTATCCAAAAACTTTCGTAATATTTACTGCCTTCATAACATCCGAATCCAGCCTTTTGTGCATTGTACAGCGTTCCGTCAATGGTTCGCAAATTGCAGAAGCGATCCAAAAATATGTTATTCACATAGTATTCACTCCATCCTTCGCGATTGTCACCACCATTATCCAATGTTGCCATAAAATAATCATATGTGGTCTTCAACCTCTCTTTGTCGTTATACAATTTCCATACATCATCGAATGTCTTGCTCGCAGTAGAGGAATAGACAGACTGACGATTAAGAATCATAGCCATCGCCATGTCTGCCAATGGACCTACAGCAAGATAAACCAAGATGATTGCAATGATAGTATTCTTTCCCGATAGTAATGTCTTATTATTGTAGATTGCAATAAATATGTAAATAAGCAAGATGGTGAATACGGAGTTAAATATCAGCGCTCTGCGGGTTGTTGCCATTCCTATGACCATCAGAACTATGATATAGTACTTGACGAAACCCTTTGACTTCGCTTCCGTCTTATCGCCATAAAGGTGCTTGAAATACAGACATACAGGTGCCAGAGAAAATAATGACAAAGAGTGTGTCATGATACCAATAAAGTTTCCTGTGCTCTGGTATTCCACGTCTTGCCCTTGTTCTGCAACTGTGTTTAGCAAGGCCAACAGTCCAATAATGCCTATCGCCCACATCTGCTTTTCATTTAGAATAGACATGTAGCCAACTTTATTCCAAAGTTTATTCAACAAGCAATTAGGTTTATATAGCTTTATAGCAATGCGAAAAGCCAAAACCACAACAGTCAAGTTGATAATCTGATTTGAAAACGTCAGATTAGGAACTTGGAAGTTGAATGTCAGCGGTTTACCTTCCAATAGCGTTATCACTATTGGAAGAAAATAATAGCAGATACCAAGTGCGAATATCGTTACTGTAGGAAGAGGATATTTCTGTATATATTCCCTCTTAAACACACAAAAAGCTACTAATAACCAACCATAAACAAGCGTCACGCAACCATAAAGATTGGCTGAAGAATAAAAGAACACCAATTCAAGAAAACAGGCAAGCAACAAAATTCTGGTTACCCTGCCCTTTATCACATCGATGATGTCTTTCTTTTGCATTGTTGTATTCATACCAAAGTTTTCAAACATTTATCCATCATCTCTGCATAACGCTCGTATTGGCATCTGGAAATCTCTGCGACCTTGCTCTTGTCGTACGCATCCAAGGCTTCGAAAATCTGGTCGACAGTTACATCGCAATGTCCATCTGTTATAACGCTTCTGTTTGCATCCAGCTCATATCTGCCAAGAATATCCTGTACCTTACTTGACCCATCATCAATGCGCTTTCCCCAGAAATTGGTCGTCCCCCAGTTGTCTATGGAATAACACGGCACTGCATTGTGCAGACTGATGACGATGGGATGCATATTGTTGCCAATATATGCTTGCGCATATTTTATCAAGGCATACCAATAAATCGGATTCAAAGGCAAGCCGATCTTCTTGTCGTATGACAAACGGGATGGCGTGAGAACAGGAAAGGCAACGCACTGAATGTCTCGTTCCGAAAAGCGGCGTTCAATATCGCTCAACACCTCATCCGAAAGATAATTGCCTCTCAGCCCTACCAACGCATATTTTTCATTTAATCCAAATTTTCGGCACACTTCTTCTTTTGACGGTACAAGATGACCGGCATTTTGATTGAAAGCAAATACAGGATCGGGGGTAATGTCTGGCATCAATGAAGGACAAACACTGTTTACCAATTTCTGTGTCCATTCATCCCTTACGCTGATAAAGCGCATGGCATTCAGGCATTTTGCCATTCTCTTCTTTGTACTTCCCATCCATTTGTCGAAAGGAGAATTTTGGGAAGAGACAGAAATCATGCCTGTAGGTATCTGGTCTGCAAATCCATATCCCCAGAAAATATTCGGGAATCGTCGTTCTCCTTGTATCGGGCGCAGCCATGCCTTTAGTCCTTGCCCCCAGCGCAAAGTTGAGAACAAGGGAAAGTGTTGAAGCACAGCATCACTACCTATCAAGATTCCCTCTATCTTCTCATCCTTAATTACATCTTCGAGTTGTCCAAGACTGAATATCTTCTTGCTTTGTACAGGGATATTCGTGTCAATGAACCGATAATGCTCAGCAAGTTGTTTGTCCACCTTTTCCGATTTCGTCTCTACATAATCGGTGTATCTCGAAAGATAATGTAAGAAGACAACCTCGTGGCCAGCCTTCTTCAGATAATTATATGTAGAGACGGCTTGAAGATTTGCTCCGAAATTACCAGTGCGGTAATATGTCAATATTCCTAATTTCATTTCTTGTCTATTTAAATCAAACCTAATGTTTTCCTAATTTTTCTACGTATTCTATTCATTAATGTTGGTGTGCAGTATCTTTTAACCGCATATTTCAATCCATGTTTTTTATAGCATTTCCAAAAATACTTTCGTTCTATATTTGGCATTGTCGGGCTTGCTAAACATGGTTGCATCGATTCTTCTTCTGTAATGTTCCAAACTTGCACTTTGCTTCTTATGGAATCAAGAATAGAGTTTCCCTTTTGAGTGTTGACGATAAATAACGAAGTACCTTTCTTGCTATAGATATCTGGTCGTAACTTGGTATCGTCCCAAAAGTCTGCAACAGTAAAATCGCTGACTCTGTTGTAATTGGTATATGGACAGATGTCACATGATGGTCTATTGATGACATGAGAGAAATAGACTTTACCCCAATTAAAGATTCCGTCAGGATCTACACTATGCTTACCGCTTGCGAAAGCATAGCGGTAAGCATAGTGGTGGCTCCAGCCACCACTATGCTTGTACCTCATTTGCAAATCGACCATTTTGTCTTGAAAATAGTTATCCACATAATCTACATAATCGGCAAAAACCTGTGGACTAGGAACTGCATGACATACAACATCCAATGTTATCAAATTATCGTAGTCACGCACCAAAAATATCTTCAGTCCATGCACTTGGCAAGGTGTCCCAGAAAAAAGCAGAGGCTTGTCTTTTTCAGTGCGCAGTATTTCCTTGCAGCGACTGAATACACCGATTAAATTGCTTTGTGAATATTTGGAGCCTCTCATCTTGGCAAATTCATCATAGGTCTTCGCAAAAGAATGTACTACTTGCATTTTACTGTTGTAAATGGCTCCTACAACGGTTCCGCCTTGAGATAACACGTATTCAGCTATTGCAGAAAAAGCTCCACCGCTGCTACTTTGCATTAGCGTTTCTTCATCCAAATGTCTCAGAGCATATAGTTTCTGATAGTTCTTTTCTTTTTTTGTATTGCGACGTTTCTGTATAGGGCAAACTTTTTCACATAATCCACAATTGGTACATTTGGTCTTATTTACATGAGGATACAAAAAGCCTTCTTCATCAGGAAGCATCACTATAGCTTCTTTATTGCATGCAGATTGGCAGGCCGTACAACCACAACAATCCTTCTTATTTGTGATTTCTATCATTTTTTTACCTTTTTTCTTAATTTATTCAATTTGTCATATAAGAACTTTCTTTCTGTTGCCGTGCATCCCAAACATAAAGACGAAAACGCAGTCACAGCAAGACAGGCAAGAATTGTCAATACGCTTGATTCATTTGTCAAAAAAGTTTTTATGGCTATTGAAATACAGACGGAAGCTGCACTGACTAAAGAAATTCTCCATATCACATTTTTTATATAGACAACAGCATTGAGTTTTATCATATTCCGTAGCAGGTATACCCTTTGGTACAAATTAATCAAACCTATCACAATTGCAACAACGATAGTGATTTCAGGAAAACTTTTGAACTCACCTATCTTCAAGACAAAATATGCTATCGGTATGATCAGAAGATTCGTTCCTCCTACAATAATTTGATACTTCTTTATGTTTCCTGTCGCCAACATAGATGTTATGAGTGGAGCAGAGATGCTTTCTACCAATGCGTATATCAGTGTGATACGAACAAAACCGACAGCATTGGGAGGTACAATTTTAAGCCAGACTGTCAGAATCTGTTGTGTTTCTAACATTATAGGCAAAGACAGAAACAACATTAGGAAAAAAGAGAATTTCGTCCCTTCAAATATAAGTTTGTGCATATATGGAAGGTTGCCTGTAGCATATGACTTCGTAATTTGTGGGTTTAACGCAGTCATAAAGTTGTTTGAAAAACTTGCAACCGCAGTATTGACTTGTACAGAAATTCCTCTTGCCGCATTAGCAATAGCACCATAGAACAAGTTTATCAATATGTTTATACCCTGCGTCTTAAAAACGCCTGAAGCTGCTCCTATGAAATTCCAGCCTGCAAAAGAAAACATCTTTTTTAAGATATTCTTATCCCAGTGGAAATGATAGGTACACTCTGCAAAATGCTTTTTGCAATAGTATCCATAAGCAAATCGTACCATCAAAGCCACCGCACACATCATAATTGCATAAAACACCAATCTGTCAATAGGTGATAGCATTATGACAAATGCTATTGCCAATTTCCCTATAGCATCCAAAATGCTGATATAGGCAAATGCCGACATCTTCTCATGTGCAATGATGGCAGCATTATATGGTACACTTATCAAATTGATGACAAAGGTGACGATGGAGAATTGCAGCACCCAGTTGGCAGCCGTCATTCTCTCAGCAGGTATCGTCATCTTGGCATTCAGGAACCATACGCCCACAGACTCGATTAATACCACAATAATCAACGACAACAGCAACTGTATCGTCACCGATGCCGAGAATATCTTGTTTAGTCTACTTTGGTCCCCTTTACCAAGTTCGTATGTTATAAACCGGCTGATGGCAGCAGACAATGACCCTGATATTACAGAGAACATTGCCACAACTCCACCAACAACATTATATATACCAAAATCTTCAACTCCTAATGCATTCAGTATGACACGGCTCGTATACAACGACACCACCATCATAAAGAGCATACGGAAGTAAAGAAGCAACGTATTCTTCGCTATTCGCTTATTATTATCTGATGTTTGATTTTGCATAATTATTTGATTGGTTCAACAATGCCTTTTCGCAAATATAGGCAATCCATGCACTTTAATCCAGTTATATACTTCATCATATCTAAGTCTTCTACATAAATTGAATGAAAATCCATAGTCCTTAGTTTATGACGAATCATTAATTTCTTTCCTTCTTTTAAAGAATCTACAAGAGCAAAGGATTTGGTTATCATTCTTAAAGAGCCATCAAATCTTGAAGGCTTTACCCTTGGAAGAACATCTGCAAACATAGACTCCTGATATATCCATGGAGAAAGCGAGCAATCGCTAAGTCCGTCTTTTAATGTTGTGGAATTTTCACTTTCTATAAAAATGAAACATTCCGAACGCTCAATAGCTGTAAGCATTGCCATACTCAGCAGTGTATGCACATGAGATGTAGAATAATTCCGCTTTTGATAGCTGTATGTTCTACTACTTGTATTTATGCAATATGCATCATCAATAGCTTTAAGCAGTGCGTCTGCACTATGCCAAATAGTTGAATCTAAGAATACGCTCAATTTACATTGACTCGTTAGAAACCAATACAAATAGCGTGCATACTGTTCATCATTATGAGAATAAGAAATAAATACATCATAATGGATAGGATTGTTTTCGTCTTGATCAAATGGAAAATTCAGAGAAGAAAGGTCTGATCCATCAATCACTCCATCATGAGTACAAGCTTCAAGTATCTTCGTATAAAATTCTTGTGACTTGTCGGCACGATTGGTGAAGCGTGGCATAGGATATTTATTCCTGAGTGCTTCTAATTCATTTGTGGCTATCTTAAATCGCTCAAACATATTTTTCTTCCAAAATACTCTACTACTATCTGTCGAAAATTGAAACTTTTGATTTGTCACCATTAAAGATGACAACATTCAATGCTCCTATAATTTTTTCCTTATATAAATCAAATGTAGATAATATTGTATGCAAGGCTGCTTTATGGGTTAGCATGGCACGAGACATACCGGTACCCATCAAAGGAATATAACATTCTACGCCTTGTGATTGTGCGTTGATAAAATCCAATAAAGAATGTATCGACAATATAACTCTTTCTTTATCTGTATATGCGGTATTGGAATCATCAAATTCCGCTATTGCTAATAGCAAGAAATTTGCATTATTAGTTCCTCTTAATATGGCACATGTTCCTAATGCATATTTTCTATTACTTCCTTTCGGTCTGATTACATTCTCGTATTGAACATTCTTGGTATCCAAAAATGCAAAAATATCATTTTGTATTTCTGCTGCCGATTTCTGAGTATCATTCATGTATTGCTCAAGCCATTTGCCATGGATGGTTTTTGCAGCCACCAAAGGATTGGGAACAGAAGACTCTTCAACTATGGTATCAAAATGAGTATTGACGGGAATGACTATTAACCTTTCATTTGGTAAACCTCCCCAAAACTTGTGTCGATGTGCTTCTTGAAGAATATCTCCATATTTAACGCAGACCTTAGCTTCACTACGTTTCCAAACAGTCTCACTATGAGAGCACAATGTCCTGATACAGGAAATTAGAGCTACAATTACTAATATGCCAAGAAGTATTTTTAGCTTTAAGCACGTATCAAAAATCTCCAAATTATCCCAAGAGACAAATGTCAAGAATATAGACAACAAGCCGAAGATTGCAGCCCATAAATTCCTTGCTGTCTTAAAAAACTTTACTATTTTTACTCCCATAATACTATTTGCAGATTTGATTTTTGATAACTTGATAGTTCCAATACCTTTTTTCATCTGTCCCCATTTTGTCAGATGCTATATGAACGCCAACATTTTTCAAGCAATCAGGACATCGACTTTTGTCAACATTCAAAAGGCCATTATAAATTACAACTATGTTCTTTATTTTTCCTTCCTTATAATCTTTAAGTGCCATTTCACATTCATAATCCACGAAACTGCGATAATCAATGGTGTTACAGGAAGAACTTTTACAATACGGGGCAATCCCATATAATCCTTTGCTATAGTTCTGGCATAAAGCACATGAGCCACTCTTTAGGTCTTTTGTCTTTCTACCAACTATAAGAATAAAAGTCTTACACAGATTCAAACGTTGTCGCAAAGAACGTTTAATACTACAATTGTTCGAGTCGTCACTGGATGAAGTAAGATCATGTACATCGGTAAAATTCAAAGCCAAACGTTCATCATCATTCCAATTGTGAAGTTGTTCAACTAAATCTTTGTCACCATCCCAATCACCAGCTAAATATGTTTTGGTACGGTAACTCATATCATATATGCTCATAACTAATTATTTTTTTCCGTATATCCCCAACACCGCTCCACAATATTACAAGTAGTTACGCCTATCAGTTTTTTGATGTATTACTAATGACAATTCAACGACATGCCATGCTTATTTGAGAGAATTACACTTCAGTTCCTTACTGATCACCTTTCCCATCAATTTCTCTATATCGAAGAAGGTCATAGGGTCGTTGTAATCTATCTCCGTAATGGCATTATCCATATCATTAACGGCATAACCGATCCATTCTACGGTCTCCTCCAATTCTTTCATGTTGATTCGAGAATAGGTTTCCTTGAAACGGTTGGTAAAGAAGGAACCTACATTGGGATTCTTCTTTAAATACTGATGAAAAGTCTTGCAGACCTGGGCTTTCCCTTTGTAGTTGAGTTGACGAATATCTTCAAACATCGGCATAGCACAGGAATAGGACTTTACGGAAGAAACCTTCTTTCCCATCTTCTTGCGCATCTCCTTTGCTTCAGGAATAGTATCGTCGTAAATGTCTTGAAACTCTTCTGGGAGCATCGAGAGCATCTTCTCTAAAAAATCTTTATCTGCCATAAGACGCTACTTGTATAAATCTACATTGATATCGAAAGGTGAATCAAAATCTTTCAGCATAGCATGCTTCGTATCTTTCTCTGAGAGATTGGCATGTTCTGTTGGAATCTTCCAATCAATACCGAGGGTATCATCGAGGATGCTGATACCTCCATCTGCTTCTGGATGATAGAAGTTATCACACTTGTATTGGAATACTGCTGTCTCTGAAAGGACTGCGAAACCATGGGCAAAGCCCTTAGGGATGAAGAACTGGACATGATTATCTTCTGTCAGCTCTACTGCCACATGCTTGCCATAAGTTGGTGAGCCTTTACGAATATCCACAGCTACATCGAGTACTCTACCTTTTACGCAGCGTACTAACTTGCTCTGAGTATAAGGTGGACGCTGGAAGTGCAAGCCTCGCATCACACCATAACTGCTCATAGACTCATTATCTTGGCAGAAATGTACGCTATGTCCCAGGAGTGGAGTAACCTTCTCTTCAAACTCTCGCTCGCTGAAGCTCTCAAAGAAGTAGCCACGAGCGTCACGGAAGAGGCGTGGCTCTATAATGAGTACGCCTTCAATATCTGTTTTGATTATATTCGTTGTTGTTCTTATATTCTATAAACATTCTCTTTTCCAAAGAGTGTTTTTGCACCTTCTATTACTTGATTGGATGCTGATGGATAATAGACAACCAAGTTTTCCTTTGCTCGTGTACAACAAACATAGAATAATTTCTTTGTGCGTTCCACAATAGAAACACTCTTGCCTGTATTATAAAACAAAGATTCGAAATTATATTTAGTCCAATTGGATTTTAATATCACTAATACATTTTTGTATTCCAATCCTTTTGTCTTGTGTTGAGTAGAGAAAGGTTTGTTACCCATTCGATAGTCGTAAACATTCCTTGCCTCTTTGTAGCTTACATCTTTTATTCGTCTCCATAGATAGGGATTGTTTTCTATATAAGAATTAACCTTGTCGTCTTTTACACAAATTCCCAAGCCATCAGCTAAATCAATGACTTCAGAAATGTTCATATCATTATATGAACTGATAATCCTTGTTATTCCTTCTCGAAGTTCCTTTTTCTGTCTTGCCCTTACTATCTGTTTTATACTCGTTGAACGCATGAACTCATTATAATCCTTATCAAGGTATAATTGAATACAATGTTCTATCTTGTGTATATGATGATTAAGGGGGGATAACTTAGAACCTGTTCCCTTGCCTGCATCTTCCTCTGACTTGTCATCCAGCAATTGGTCTTTGTCAACATAACACGCAATGCTTTCAAATGGCATATTTTTCGCTTCTTCAAAAAGTACTGCATCGGAATCTATAAAAGCTTTTTGAACAGGGGTAGGAGACCAATTCTTTTTATCTGCGGGATATTTTGAAGAAAGAGTATTGATGGCTCCATCCAAAGTTAATGTTCTAATGTCATCAAATACGCCTTTAGCTTTAGCGTATTTTTTAAGTCGATTTCCATAATCTATGATTTTGTCAGAATCATGGATTTGCATCAAAGTTTCAAATCCTGCTTCATTTGCAATTAGATTGTGAGTCAAACGTAATTCTTTAGTATTTTCCGTATCAGAAAAATCCCATTCAAATTCGTTCGTGAGTTTTTCTTTCAATGCATCAGTCTTATCCTCATCCGAATAATAAAATGAGATAGAGCCTTCTTTTACATGTCCTTCTCTTGTCATATTTGGAGCTTTCAAATCATCAGAAGGCTCTTGGTGTAAACTATCTAATCGAAGGGAGTTTGCTAAAGTAATGACTGATTGTGGGCATCTTCTATTTTGCTTCTTTTGCACTTCATACACACAACCATCAGGATTCTCGTCTGTTATAAGATAGCTATCAATATTACCTACGCCATCATCATAAATGGCTTGCATAGAATCGCCAAAGAAGCCCACGATACATTTTTTTGTGGCTTTTGGAAAATACTCCAGCAATATTTTGACAATAAGCGGATTGGTATCTTGATACTCATCTATAAAGACAAAAGGATATCTCGACTTAACGAAAGATACAATCTTGGGATATTTACAAAACATCCTTTCTGAAAGTTTCAATACCTCATCATGTGAGATAATGCCATCTTGAAGCTTTAGATATTCTTTGTATTGTATAGCAAAGTCTGGTTCTCTATCTTTGTCGAAAAAATTTGATGGAACTTCTCCTTCATATCCATTTAATGATATTCCTGAATCTTCTGTGTTCAGCATTTCTATTAACGTAGCTTTAAGCTCACGTTGAAAGTTTTTGATGTTATCCCACAGAAAATCATGAATAGTCGAAACATTAAGATTGGAATGGTCAACTCGTCGCTCTATCTCATGCACAGAAGCATTGGTATAGGTCATACAGGCTATTTTACTTGACGGATGTCTTGTTATAACCTCACGTATGACCTGTACCAAAGAATAAGTCTTTCCGCTACCAGCACCACCGCTAAGGAGAAAATTTTCTCCCTTTTCTATATGGTCGATGATTTTCTCTACTTCCTGATCCATAAGAGTCCATCCTTTATGTATTGTGGTATATTCCAACCATTGAATTCCTTAATACCGTCTGTCTTGCTGTTGTATATTATCTCGACAGCAAAAGTTGCCTTGCTTTCAATGCCATTTTCTGCCAATTCATATGCACTTATTTGTGAGTTCAAGTATGCCTTCAACTTACTTTTCTTCAGCCCCCAAATTCTATCCTTATTTTCCTGCAAAAAATCTTTATTGATAATAAAGAAGTTATCTTCAAAAGTTCTGGCTTGATAATCATTCTCTTTTATTTGGAAACAAACTCGCATATTCCCATTTTCTTTTTGTTCCCATTTAGTATTATTTGCATCCCAAGAGAATGTTTTCTGTGTATCCGTTAGACCTATAAGTTTATTTACTTTCAAGTCCTTTCCTTCTTTCATCTTTGCAAAATAGTCCTTTAAGGCATTGTTGGATGTAAGCATCTTGTCTGTACCATCATATTCAGTTTTCTCTATATGTCCATTACCACCTTTCTTACCAACATCCAAATCAGTAAATACTACAACCTTTTCCATTCCTATGAAGTTGATGAATTTCCCAAAGATGTGCGAATAAGCACCTACCTCTATAATAGAAATATTCTGTTTGCAGAGTGGTAGCTCATTTTTATCTTCATCACACAGCTCTTCTTGGTCTAACTTCTTCATTAAAATCGGTAGAAGTATGCGCTCAGTGTCTCCTTCTATGAATATTGCTTTGTCGGCAAAGAACAATTCGCTTCTGCTGAGTGTCAGATAATGTTTCAGAAATGTATACCATTGCTGTTCATCGTTATTATACTCTTTCTGCAAATCTTTCAAGTTCTTTGCTGTCACCTCATTTCCTGCTCTTCTCATGTATTTTATTTCACTAAACTCACTTTCTGATACAATATGAGAAGAGTGGGTGCTGATAATAGACTGAATTTGTCTAGATTCGTCTTTTGCTGTCAATGGAGCATTAAGCAATTTCTTGATGTTCTTGATGAATATGTATTGCATCTGTGGATGCGTATGAGCTTCGGGTTCTTCTATGATGAGCAGATTGATGTCTGCCATCTTTCCATTACGTCCTTTCATAAAGACCTGACGAATTATTTCAATTTGGAATATCATGGAAATCAAGTTCATATATCCCAATCCGTTATGGTCTTCAGGCAATTGAGTTCCTGTATGTTCATAAACAACCTTGGTATTTCCTTTCAGAAGGTTCTGCTGCTTTAGGGAAGAAGTAACCATAAGCTTTGTTTCCTTCGGCTTAACGCCACCCATTTCTTCCACTTTTCCAAGAACGGTACTAAACATTTCACTATATACAACTCCTAACTTTTTGTCAGAGTCAGAAATCGTTTGTATGAAATTGTCAAGCGCTTCTTCGTTGTCTTCAGATTTCAACTGCTCAAACAGTTCTGCAGTCTGCAAGGACAAAGTTTTATCATTTTCCTTATTGGCTACTTGACGCTTTGCGTCTATATAACCAATGGAAATCAAGGCATCTTCATGAAATTGAGGCCGATTCTTCAAGTCAATATAATCATTCTCATTAGTTTTATTGGTTGTCGAATCGTATGCAACAGATTTTCTGCGTAGCACAAAATAGTTGGCTATACTTTTATCGTAACTACTCAGGTAGGTTTGTCGTACTTCCCCATGCACGACTTCCCTCGTTGC
>ERZ1034976.704-NODE-704-length-30036-cov-5.978053_pt1 | contig 30036 bp, 22 predicted proteins | sample MGYA00520623_ERZ1034976 | MGnify/ENA primary metagenome ERZ1034976 (study PRJEB33766, sample SAMN09781774) | gut metagenome | biome: gut microbiome | host: Homo sapiens | place: Madagascar | study: EMG produced TPA metagenomics assembly of the PRJNA485056 data set... | reverse complement strand
CAACCACTGACGTGAGCGGTGCTACAACCACTGACGTGAGCGGTGCTACAACCACTGACGTGAGCGGTGCTACAACCACCGACGTGAGCGGTGCTACAACCACCGACGTGAGCGGTGCTACAACCACTGACGTGAGCGGTGTTACAACCACTGACGTGAGCGGTGCTACAACGACCGATGTGAGCGGTGCTACAACCACTGACGTGAGCGGTGCTACAACCACTGATGTGAGCGGTGCTACAACGACCGACGTCAGCGGCGAAACTACCACCACAACCACCACAACAAGTGGCAATGGTAGCGAAACCACAACTACAACAACAAGTACCGGCACAATCACTCCAGTTGGCACAACCACACTGGAAGTTGAAGTAAATCCGACAAACTTCTACTTCTCCGTAGATGAACGGGAACTGAAGCCGTCTGATTTGTTTAGCAAGTTCGATATCGTGGACGAAGATGGTACACACTTCAATGCTCTGGAATTGGGTGCAGTTACCCTCGACAAGACCACACCGAAGGAAATCTTCGATGCAGAAGGCAAGGCTTACTGCGTAACAGAAGTAAACGCTTACTTCACCGATCCGACAAAGGCAGACGCTGAAGCAGTTGCAGCTCCGGTAAATCCGACTGTATACATTGGCGTTAAGGGCGATGCAAATCTGGATGGTATTGTAGATACAAAGGATGCAGTTTCTATCTTGACTTACTACGCAAAGGTAGCAGCTGGTCATGAAAATGTTGCATTCAATGAAGATGAAAATCTGAGTAAGCTCGCATTCTTCCTGGCAGATGTTGATACAGAATCCAAGGCTGGTGTAAACAGCGGTAGCCAGTTGATGGCAACACAGGATGCTGTAAATGTATTGACTTACTATGCAAAGAGTGCAGCAGGTCAGGCACCGACATGGCCGGATGTAATTCCGTCCCTGAAGTCTTTGGAAGGTTCTATCTGGTTCGAAGGCTAAGTTGTTAAGTTTATAAGATAAGGTAAAAGTGCGGTGTCAGGGACACCGGACACCGCATAATTTATATTTGAAAGGAAAATAGAAAAATGAAAAGTACATTTAAGAAGGCACTGGCAGCTGTTTCCGCAGCAGCAGTAGTTGCTACTTCGGCCGCTGTTTTCACTGCTATTCCGGCAGCTGCAGTAAATCTGCCGTCTGTTGGTCAGGTTACTGTTACACTGGATGAACTGAAGGCAAACAATTATCAGGTAACCGTTCCGATCAGTGTTTACGGCGGTGACGGTTGGGACTCTCTGGGCTTTGGTCTGGAATGGAGCACTGACGAACTGACTTATGTAAAGAGTGCATCTGGTCAGGGTATCTTTGATGCTATGGCTGAAGGCATTCAGGTAAACGGTTCTGGTTGGCAGATGAATCCGGCTGGTATCGGCGGATGGTGCGGTTATGCAACTACTCCGACTGCTGATGGCCCGACTTATGTAACCAGCGAAAATCCGTTCCTGACAATTACTTTCAAGGTAACAGAAAACGCTCAGCCTGGTGATATCTACTACATCAATGGTCGTGAAACTTCTTTCGATGGCTCTTACAAGTCCACAATCACTCACGGTAGTGAATCTGTAAGTGGTACTCCGGCACAGGGTTGGATTCAGATCGAAGGCGAAGCTACCACAACCACCACTACTACCACCACAACCACTACTACAACTACCACCACTACAACCACAACTGCTAAGCCGACCACTACTACCACCACTACAACTTCTACTGCTAAGCCGACCACAACTACAACCACTACTACAGTAGCAGCTACCACAACTACCACTACTACTGCAACAACTGAAGTTAGCGGTACAAGTGATACCAAGAATACTGGTAACACCAGCGATACCAAGGCTACTGGCGGTACTGGCGTAACCAAGACCACCACAACGAAGGCAGCTCAGCAGACCACTAAGAAGAACCCTGGTTCTACCAGCTCTCCGAAGACCGGCAGCATGATTCCGGTTGCAGGTGCTGTTGCAGCAATCGCAGTAATCGGCGGTGTTGCTCTGGTTTCCAAGAAGAGAAAGTAAGAATCTCTGATTCCAAATCATCTTCCGAAGAAAACAGATAAAATTTAAGGAAGTCATCCATTCAATTACAAGTGGGATTGGACAAAATCTTTACAAGTAAAGAATTTGGATTGCGGAAACAAGAGGGCATACTTCGCAAGAAGTGTGCCCTTTTTGTTCACCCCTTTTCTCCTGCCTGCATAAAATGAAGTAACCCATTCTTTGAGAATGGGCGAAAATCCGGAACAAAAGGAGGGAATGCAAGATGCAACAATTGCTGCAAATTTTGGTGGCTGGCGGTGACCGCCGCCAACAATATGCCGCCCAAAAACTTGCCGAGTCGCCGCAGCTTTCCGTGACGACAATCGGATTTTCTCCGTCAGATTCCGAAGAATTACCGGAATTTGATATTCTCATCCTGCCCATTCACACAACAGCGGAATTTGTGCCGTCCCAAAACGGGAACTTGTCGCTGCCCGAACTGCTGTCCCATGTGAAAAAAGGCGGTCTGGTGTGCGGCGGCGTACTCCCCGAAGCTGTTTGCCGGATGTGTCAAGAACAAGAACTGTGTTTTTGCGATTATTTTCAGCGGGAGGAACTCTGTCTTGCAAATGCCGTTCCAACTGTAGAGGGAGCAATTCAAATCGCCATCTCAGAACGGGAAACGATGCTCTGCGGCAGCTCGGTTCTCGTCATCGGTTACGGCAGAATCGGAACACTCATGGCGGAACGTTTGCAGGGCTTGAAAGCAGATGTCACCGTTGCGGCTCGCAGCTGCAAAGATGCGGAACGCTGTGCTGCAAATGGTCTGAAATGGATGCATCCGTCTGAAATTGCTGCCCGTGCAGGGGAATTTGACTGGTTCTGCAACACCGTTCCAGTCCTGATGCTGGATAAAACAGCCTTGTCCAATATGAAACCAGATGCATTGGTGATTGACTTGGCATCAAAGCCGGGTGGAACGGATTTTGATGCTGCAAAACGCCTGCATCGTCATGTCGTCTGGGCGTTGGGGCTGCCGGGAATTACTGCACCGAAAACCGCTGGAGCAATCATTGCGAAAACCATCTTCCATATTTTACAGGAGAGGGGACTCGCAGATGAAGGAAACAATTGGTAAACGCATTGGATTTGCGGTAACAGGGTCGTTTTGTACCTTTTCTGCTGCGTTTGCAGAGGCAGAACGACTGGTGGCGGCAGGTTACAGCTTAACACCGATTTTCTCAGAACATGCTGCCACCATTGATACCCGTTTTGGGAAAGCTGTGGAACAACGAAAAAAATTGGAGCAGATTTGTGGAAAATCTGCCCTGTTGACGATTTCAGATGTTGAACCGTTAGGGCCAAAAGATCGCTTGGATGCGTTGCTTGTCGCACCTTGCACCGCCAATACCATGGCAAAACTGGCGATGGGTATCACAGATACCACCGTGACTATGGCAGTGAAATCCATGCTGCGGAACGAAAAACCGATCATTCTGGCTCTGGCAACCAATGACGCTTTGCGGGCATCGGCGAAAAATTTGGGCTTGCTGTTGAATACGAAAAATTATTATTTCGTACCGCTGCGGCAGGATGCTCCCATCAAGAAACCATCGTCCTTGGTGGCTGATTTTACCCAGATTTCCGACACCGTTGCGGCGGCTTTGGGCGGACTGCAAATTCAACCAATGTTTATACAAAATCTATAAAATTGAAAAAGCACCATGCTATACTATCAAGGAAGTGACCGCCTGTTTCTCCACCATCAAACGGGCGGTTCTTATTTTGGAGAACGGCAGCTGTTCGGCTGTCAAAAAAGGAGTACGAACATATGGCAGGGATTATTTTACAGCAGGCAATTATTATGCTCATTCTGAATGTGGTCGGAATGATTGCATACTACACCGGTATTGTCAGTCGAGAGGGCGGCAAACAGCTTTCCAACGTCGTGTTGGAAATTGTAACGCCGGTCATCATTGTGCACGCTTACTTGGAGGAAGAATATGATTCTCGTTTGGTCATGAATTTGCTGTTGACGTTTGTGCTGGCAGCAGCTTCTTATGTCATCGCCATTTTGATTTCCATGCTGTGTTTCCGTGGAAAATCTGCTGGAAAGTTAGCACCGATTGAGCGATTTTCTGCAACATATAGCAACTGCGGCTTCATGGGCATTCCGCTGGCAAGTGCACTGTTCGGGGCAGAGGGTGTTTTCTATGTCACTGCGTTCCTGACGATTTTCTTCTTGTTCTCATGGACACACGGGGTCATGCAGTTGACACAGACCAAGGACTTCAAAAAGGCGTTGAAAGTGCTGCGTTCGCCAACGGTCATTGGTATCGCCATTGGATTGATTCTGTATTTTGTACAGCTTCCGATGCCGGGCTTGCTGATGGATACGATGGGTTATATTTCCGATTTGAATACCCCGCTTGCGATGATTGCATCGGGTGTCAGCGTGGCACAGGCAAACTTGTTGGGAGCGTTGCGGACGGTTCGGATTTATTGGGTCAGCTTCGTGAAATTGCTGGTCATTCCGCTGGCAGTCATGGCAATGTGCCTCTGCCTGCCATTTGTATCTATGGAAGTGCGGACGGTTGTTTTGCTGCTGACAGCTGCACCAGCTGCTGCAATGTGCACACTGCAATGTCAAGTACATGGCTTAAATGACATTTATGCTTCTCAGATTTTTGCAGCAACAACAATTCTCTCTATGGCGACCATGCCGTTATTGATTCAAATTTTTAGTATGTTGACTTAAAAAAAGCGGAACAAATGTGAATTTTCTCCTCATTTTTCAATAATGTGTAAATTTTCATCAGAAAGCCCCGATAGAAACTTGCAAAATCCGGTTAAAATTGTTAAAATAATAGTATCGATTTAAATCGATAAAAGATTGCATCAATAGAAAGAAAGGAAATTGTGAATTGAGGGGAGCGAGTCCGCAATGTGGAAACCAGTCATTGACCGACAGATGGAACGAAAGTGGATGTATTTGCAGGTATTGCAGCTGATTCAGCAATACGGAGCAATTTCTCGTGTAGAGATTGCCAATAAACTGCATATGACAAGAGCATCCGTGACGCTGCTGATTCATGAGATGATGGAAAAGGGCGTTTTAGAGGACATCGGAACATGTCCAACCTCGGAGGGAAAAGGCAGAAGAAAATTATTGATGGATGTACATCCTTCTCGCTGGCTGCTGATTGGTATTTCTATTCAGGGAAATCATTTGGTGGTTGGACTGACAACCTTGGGCATGAACACGCTGGAAAAGCAATGCATTCCGTTTCCAGTGATACAGGCTTCGTGGGCATCCGTACAGGAACAAATGATTATAACGGTTCGCCAGATTTTGAAGAGCAACTATATTGAGAAATCGCAGATTTTGGGCTTGGGTATTGGATTTATGCCCAGTGTCTTGCAGCATTTTTTCCCGGATGCAACAAGGCAGGAACAACAGATGACAGAATTGCAGCAGATATTAACAGATGCCCTGCACGTTCCGGTTTTCTGGGGAAATGCACTGCCATCTATGGCACTGTATTGCCTGTATCAGAAACCAAAGCAGGAAATTATTGCTTTATTCTGTGCAGATGGGGCAGATTATTATGTTTCTATCGTCTGTCGCTCGCATACCATGGAGTGTCTAAACGGCAAGCCGATTTCTATGCAGGGATTGCCGCTTTCTCCAAATCAAACCGTGGGCGACTTGCTGACTCCAGTTGCGTTGCAGCAGCGAGTAAAGCCATATTATAGTGCGGAGAAAACGCCAGTTTTGTATGACCTGACAGGCGGAAAGCTGGAAACGATGACGCTGCCGGATTTGTTTACCGCAGCCTGTGCAGAGGGTAAGGACTTTGACCCGATTCTGTCGGACTTGATGGAAGAGATGATGCAGCAGTTTTGTCAGTTCTGGAGCAGCATTCTGGTGATGTATCCGATTGAGCAGCTTTATTTGTACCGACCTGATTTCACCTTGCCGCATTGGCAGGAAATTTATCGGTATGCGAAGCAATATATGAAGCCGGAGCTGGCTGCAAAGTTATCTTGTGGGGATTTGACAGAAAAATGCCAGTATGCCGGCGGTGTGTTCTATGCATTGGACGGCGGCATTTTTAAGCTTTGCACCGCAGAAGAACAAAAAACATCGGAATAAAAATAAGATTTCATAGAGAAAACAGTCGATTTGCTGGAAAACAGACCTGCTGTTTTCTCTTTTTTTAAAATTTTTGTTTTTTCTACACGAACACTTGCAAGCGAGGGAAAGATATGTTATAATAAGACCGTAGCAAATTTGCAGGGTTCGACAAAAACCGTGCACATGGAAGATTGCAGAAAGGAGTAGAATTTCCGGACGGGAATTCACACGCAAACAATGAGATTACAGGAAAAAAGTCGTGCAGAGTTGGAGGCATTTCAGGCAGAATGTCAGCAGGCATACAAGCAGTTTCAGGCAGAAAATCTGAAACTCGATATGTCCAGAGGGAAACCAGCACCAGCACAGTTGGAACTGAGCATGGATATGATGGATTGCCTGAAGAAGGGCGATTATCGGGCTGAAAACGGTCTGGACTGCCGGAACTACGGGGTTCTGGATGGACTGCCGGAAACAAAGGCATTCTTTGCACCGATGCTGGGCGTAAAACCAGAAGAAATTATTGTATACGGAAACTCCAGCCTGAACATTATGTACTGGGTAATGTCTGTTGCAATGACCAACGGCGTTTTGGGCGGCACACCGTGGGGCAAACTGGATCATGTGAAGTTCCTGTGTCCGGTTCCGGGATATGACCGCCATTTTGCAGTAACCCAGTTCTTTGGCATGGAACTCATCAATGTGCCGATGAACGAAGATGGCCCGGATATGGACATCGTAGAAAAGCTGGTTGCAGAAGACGACAGCATCAAGGGTATCTGGTGCGTGCCGATGTACTCCAATCCGGGTGGGGTCGTTTATAGCGATGAAGTGGTAAAGCGGTTTGCAGCACTGAAGCCGAAGGCAGCAGATTTCCGGATTTTCTGGGATAATGCATACTGTGTGCACCATCTGGTTGACAATCCGCCGGTACAGGCAAACCTGCTGGAAGAAGCAAAGAAGGTTGGCAACGAAGATATTTGCTATATGTTCGCATCCACTTCTAAAATCACTTTCCCGGGCAGCGGAATTGCAGTGATGGCAGCCAGCGAAAGAAACTTGGCAAGCCTGAAGAAGTCCTTGGGCTTTGCAACAATCGGTTTTGATAAGATGAACCAGCTGCGGCATCTGCGGTTCTTTGACGGCAAGTTTGAAAACCTGCTGGAACACATGAAGAAGCACAAGGCATTGATTGCTCCGAAGTTTGCAATTGTTGTCAACACACTGGAAAAGGAACTGGGTGATTTGGGCATTGCAACTTGGTCGAATCCAAAGGGCGGTTACTTCATCTCCTTCAATCAGAAGGGTTGTGCAAAGCGGATTGTACAGCTTTGTAAGGATGCTGGCGTGGTTCTGACGGGTGCAGGGGCATCGTTCCCATATGGCGTAGACCCAGAAGATGAAAACATCCGGATTTCTCCGACATTCCCGACCGAAGAAGAACTGCAAAAGGCAATGGATGTCTTTGTATGCAGTGCAAAGCTGGCAGCAGCAGAACAGTTGCTGGCTGACTAATTAAAACAGAAAAACGATAAAAATAACACCGCTGCGGATGATATTGCAACCTCCGCAGCGGTGTTTTGTGTTTTAGAATGATGGAATGATTGCTTTTATCGTTTGCATTCTGCCTGAACGGCTTCAAATTCTGCTACCTGTTCGGTATCCGGTGCTTTTGTCAGCAGCGAAACCACAACAATGGCAGCTAAAGCCACAATAAAGGCTGGCAGCAGTTCGTATAAATCCCATGCTCCGCCCAGCGGACGAACGAGGAACTTCCATACAAATACCATGACACCGCCGGCAACCAGTCCAGCCAAAGCCCCCCACTTGTTGGAACGCTTCCAGAACAGAGCACACAGCATAACAGGTCCAAAGGTTGCACCAAATCCAGCCCATGCAAAGGATACGATATGGAAAACAGAGCTGTCCGGATTCCATGCAATACCGATGGAAATCACAGCGATAATCAGCAGAACAGCACGAGCTGCCAGCATGGCAGCCTTTTCCGAAAGCTTAATGCCGAACACGCCTTGCAGCAGGTTTTCCGACATACTGGAGGATGCTGCCAGCAGCTGAGAGTCTGAAGTAGACATCGTGCAGGCAAGAATTCCGGCAAAAATCAGACCAGCAAACAATGCTGCCAGAACGCCATGTTCACTAATCAGCGTTGCAATCTTCATGATAACGGTTTCAGACTCTGCACTGAAATTGCCCGGATTGTCGCCCAGTACGGAAATTGTGCCGTTGGTCATCAAGGTCTTTCCGATGAAACCAATCAGAATGGCAATGCCCATGGAGATGACAACCCAGATCGAGGCAATTCTACGGGAAGTCTTGATTTTTCTGCTGTCCTCAATTGCCATGAATCGCAGCAGAATATGCGGCATTCCGAAATAGCCAAGTCCCCAAGCCAAGGTAGAGCAGATGGTCAGAATGCTGTATGGCTTTGCAGAATTGGTTGTGATGTCATAGGTGTGGTTGAAGGAAAGATAACCCGGCAGAGCCTTTGCATTTTCCATGACAACGTCAATACCGCCAGCCTTCACGATTCCAAAGACAACCACCATGACCAGTGCAACAGTCATAATAATGCTCTGGAGCAGGTCGGTTGTGCTGGCAGCCAAGAATCCGCCGATACTGGTATAGGCGATGATGATAATTGCACTTAAAATCATCGCAGCGTGGTAGTTCATCCCGAACAGCGTCTGGAACAGCTTCCCACAGGCGGAAAAACCAGATGCGGTATATGGCACGAAGAAAACCAAAATAATGATGGCGGAAATGCCCATCAGGAAATGTTTATTGTCGTGATAGCGGTTCGAGAAAAAGTCAGGGATTGTAATAGAACCGTTGTGCTGGGAATAGATCCGCAGCCGTTTTGCGACCAACAGCCAGTTGAGATAGGTGCCGATTGCCAGACCAATGACTGTCCAGCCGACATCGGCAAAGCCAGTCAACAGTGCCAGTCCCGGCAAGCCCATCAGCAAATAGCTGCTCATGTCAGAGGCTTCCGCACTCATGGCGGTGACGATTGGCCCTAGCTTTCTACCGCCTAGGTAGAAGTCGCTGGTATCTTTATTTTTTTTGGATGCGAGAATGCCGACTACAATCATTAAAATCAAGTATGCAATGATGGTAATCAACATACAGATGAGGTTGGATTTCATGAATTTGATACTCCTTTATTTTTCCGGTTGATGATGGGGTGGGGCAGGCTTATTTCTGATTTTCCTTTTTCCAGTCCAGAAATTCTTCATAAGTGCCTTGTCTGTCCAGACAGCCGTCCGGTGTGATCTCAATGATGCGGTTTGCAACCGTCTGCAAAATTTCGTGGTCGTGTGAGGACAGAATGACAACGCCCTTGAATGCGGTCAAGCCGTTGTTTACAGCCGTAATGCTTTCCAAGTCCAGATGGTTGGTCGGGCGGTCTAACAGCAACACGTTGGAATGATACAGCATCATTCGAGAGAACATGCAGCGGACTTTTTCTCCACCGGACAAGACCTTGACCGGCTTATAAATATCATCGCCGGAGAACAGCATTCTGCCGAGGAAGCCTCGGAGATAGGTTTCGGTTTCATCTGTTTTGGAATACTGTCGAATCCAATCCAGAATGGAAAGGTCACAGTCGTTGAAATAAACAGAGTTATCCACAGGGAAGTAGGAAGTCGAAGTGGAAACGCCCCACTTGAATGTTCCCTCGTCTGGCTGTTCTTCTTCCATCAGGATTTTGAACAGCATGGTGATTGCCTGTTCACTTTCGCCGATGAAGGCAACTTTGTCCGTACGGCTCAGGGTAAAGCTAACATTGTTCAGCAACTTCACGCCGTCTACAGTTTTAGAAATGCCGTTGACTTGTAACACTTCTTTTCCCAGTTCTCGATCCATGTCGAATCCAATAAACGGATAGCGGCGGCTGGAGGCTGGCAGCTGTTCCACCGTGAGGTTGTCCAGCAATTTCCGGCGGGAGGTTGCCTGACGGGATTTGGATTTGTTGGCAGAGAACCGCTCAATAAAGGTTTTGAGTTCCTTGATCTTTTCTTCGGTCTTTTTGTTCTGCTGGCGAATCATCCGTTGCATCATCTGACTGGACTCATACCAAAATTCATAGTTGCCGACATACATTTTAATTTGCGTATAGTCGATGTCAACAATGTGGGTGCAGACGTTATTCAAAAAATGGCGGTCATGGGAAACCACAATGACCGTTCCGAAATATTCAGAAAGGAAGTCTTCCAGCCACGTAATGGCATCAATATCCAGATGGTTGGTCGGTTCGTCCATGAGAATGATGTCCGGATTGCCGAACAGTGCCTGTGCGAGCAGGATTTTCACTTTTTCGTTACCGGAGAGGTCGCCCATGGTCTGGTACAGCAGATCTTCGGAAAGTCCCAGTCCTTGTAGTAGCTTGGAAACATCCGATTCCGCTTCCCAGCCGTTCAGTTCTGCAAATTCGGCTTCGAGTTCTGCCGCATGGTTGCCGTCCTCTTCGGAGAAGTCCGGCTTTGCATACAGGGCATCTTTTTCCTGCATGATGGCATAGAGCCGTTCATTGCCCATAATCACCGTGTCAAGAACGGTGTAGGCATCATAGGCGAAGTGGTCTTGCTTCAAAACGCTCATCCGGAGTTCTTTCGGGATGGTAACTTCTCCGGTTGTGGGCGGTAAAACACCGCACAGAATTTTCAGGAACGTGGATTTTCCGGCACCGTTTGCACCGATAACCCCATAGCAGTTTCCGGCATTGAATTGCAGGTTGACGTTCTTAAAGAGGGTGTCGCCGCCGAATTGGAGGCTGACGTTGGATACAGTAATCATGAATACTCCTTTCAAAATACGAAATCAATATGATTAGTATAGCATATCTGCGGGGGAAATGCAAGCAAAGCGGCGATTTTTTCGACAAATGCAGCCTGCTTGACAGATTTTTTTCTTTGTGTTATGCTAACAGAAAAAGGGGAGATGATTTTGTGATACATCCCAATACACCGGAACAAAAACGAATTTTGATTCTTTTGAGCATTGTCATCGGGCTGATGCTGATTGGAATTGGATGTTTTGGCGTTCTGCTGCACCAGAAATCGGTACAAGAATCGCAGCATTCCACAGCGGTTTCCGTCGTGTCAACAGATTCCACTACAACGGAGTTGGAGATGGAAACGCAAACGACAACCGCTTCAACAAGCGTGACAACCACAACCACTGCAACGACTGTTTCAACCACCATGGAAACAGTCACTACTACTCCAGTTTGTGCAGAGTTGGCAACCATTTTGGAAAACAATGGTTATCCACTTTCTGATTTGGGGGATAGCAAACAGCTGATTGCTGTGGTTTCGAGCGGTTGCTCTGCGGTTGTCTATGGATTTTCAGCAGGAGAACAGGGCTGGCAGATGGATTTTGTATCCAACGGCTGTGTGGGAACAAATGGCGTTTCTGCGAACAGTCGGGAGGGGATCTCTTGCACGCCGAAAGGGCTGTTTTCGTTGGGGTTTGCCTTTGGAACAGACCCACTTACAGATTTATCCATCCCATATCGGCAGTTAAACGAGAATTGTTATTGGGTGGATGACCCTGCTTCTCCGGTTTATAATCAGTGGCAGGAAACAACGGAAATCAATTGGAACAGTGCTGAACATTTGATTGATTATGCAAGTAGCTATCATTATGCCGTGGTGGTGAATTATAACTGTGACCCAGTTGTTCCGGGAGCAGGCTCTGCCATTTTCCTGCACTGCACCGCAGGGGCATCCAGTACCGCCGGATGTATTGCCGTTCCTGATTCACAGATGTGGGATATTTTGCACTGGTTAAAGCAAGAAGATTTACCGTTGATTTTGACATCCTGATACATACACATAACAAAAAATCCCCGTATCCGTTGGGAAATATCCGCAGGATACGGGGCTTTTTCTGTACAAAATGTTATTATGTACTTAGTCTACGGTTACGATTTCGCCGTACAGTTCTCTCGGAGCAGATACTGCATTGGATTCATCAGTATCAATGTGCATTGCCAGTGCATAAGAATCAGAAACACGGCAAACAACATCGCCAAGGATTGCCTTTCTGCCGTCTGTATCCAGACGAACCCATACAACATCCTTATCCTTTACGCCCATTTCTTCAGCGTCTGCCGGAGTCAGGTGGATGTGACGTTTTGCAACGATAACGCCTTCAGAAATTTCGATTTCGCCTGCTGGGCCAACGATCTTACATGCACCAGAACCAGCAACATCGCCAGATTCCCGAATCGGAGCAACAATGCCGATGGAACGAGCATCAGTTGCAGAAAGTTCTACCTGATTTGCCTTCCGGAATGGGCCGAGAATGGAAACGTTCGGCAGGGACTTCTTCGGGCCTACGATGGTAACCCGTTCTTCACTTGCGAACTGTCCCGGCTGAGAGAGCATTTTCTTCACTGTCAGTTCCTTGCCTTCCCCGAACAGGGTTGCAAATGCTTCAGCAGTCAGATGAACGTGTCTTGCAGATGTTTCTACAATAAATTTCTTTGCCATGGGAAAAACCTCCAATGATTTGATTGTTCCCTATCATTGTACTACTTTTTTGTAGTTTCGTCAATAGAATTTTGGAAATTTCGAGAAAAAGGATGGTTTCCTTTTTGTAAAAAAATCCGCTGCCGGAAGTTTGTTGAAATCTTCGAGCAGCGGATAAATGTGTTTTTTTAAAAGAATGTTCGATTATTCTGGTTGAACTGGCAGGTCAGCAATGACACTGAGGATGAATTCCATCAGAGAAGTGGTATCATCATCATTGACATTTTCGTCCAAATAAACATTTGCGTTTTTCATCTGAACGTCAGTCAGTGTGACAAAGCCAGCCAGATACTTGTTCAAATAGATGGCATCAATCAAGTCTACCATGCCGTCTGTGTTGACATCTCCATAGGAGATGGTCAGGTCTGGTTGTGAATTAGAAGTGCTTGTGGTTGCAGATCCTGTTGTGGTGATTGGAGCAGTGGTTTCTGCGGTTGTTTCTTCTGTGGTTTCAGCAGTGGTAGTAACTGTTGTGGTGGTCGTCGTAGTCGTGGTTGTAGTCGTTGTTGTGGTGGTCGTTGTAACCGGATTGTCGTCCGGTGTTGTGCCGTCTGGTTCTGTGCCCCAAATCAGGGTATCCCCATCATACATGGTCATGTACGGGGTATCTACCATGGCATTTTCGCCGCCCTGTTCCAGACCCTGGAACGAATAGTCGTTGGAAGTATCCCAAACACCCTGAATGTTGTCCGGAATAGAAATCCGGAACTGGCATTCGGAGCGGTGTTCGGATTGTCCGGTCGGCATGACAACGCTGCCATCTGCGAACGAAAGCTTGACATAATAGATGTTGTCCTTATAGTGAATCGGGTCGGAAATGGTCATCTTCCCTTCATCAGAAGCATGCTGGTCGTAGCCGATTCTTACAGAAACATCATCAATGGAATAACCAGCGTCAACCAGTTCGGAGATGTCAAAATAGTAGTTATAGGAGAGGTTCTGAATCACTCTTGCCGGCCATGCGGAATGGTTCATGGCAAAAGCTTTGATTTCGGTATAGCTGCCAGCAGCCTGGTTGATGGATGCCCGCATGAAGAATTCTGTCCACTTCGGAGTTTCAGTCGGTGGGAAATCCGGATCACTGCTGCCGCCGTATTTCTGTACCATGGCACAGAGTGCAGCGGTATAGCCGGCGTTGTAGTCGATGGCAACTTCGGTATACTGATAATCGCCGATTTTATCGGAGTATTTACCAGTCTGGTCTGGGCCGCCCACCAATGCACCGTACAGGGTGTGTGCATGCGGCTTTGCATCTTCGCCTTCCGTCTGTCCGATGTTGCTCCACTTGTCGTTCCATGCACCGGAAGATGTTCTGTGGTGCCATGCCTGTGGATATTTGTCGCCCATGCCGATAACATAGCTCATATCAAGGTCATTGTCGCCGAATGCATAATTCATGGTAGAATCTGCAAAATCGGTGTATTTTGTTGCAGCGGCTGCATCGTCTGCAAACAGTTTGTCTGCTGCAACATATGCCAGGAATGCAGTAGTGGTTGCGTGACGCATAGAACCCCACTGGAACAGCCATGCCAGACCGTCCGGTGTGTGTGCAATTTGCTTGCCACCGTAACCCGTTGTCCAGTATTCCAGATGTTTCCGGAACTGTTCTTTCCACTGGCTGTCACCAGTATTCATTGCGTACAGCAAAATACCGCCCTGCATGGTGTCGTCCCAGCAGTGCCCCCAAGTGTATTTCAGTTCAGAGGACTGTTCTTCCTTGCCCAGATTCGGGATGTAATCGGTCTTGCACAAATCCAAGTAGGATTGTTCACCGGTTGCCCGATACAGCCAGTTCGCAGCAAAGAACAGGTCGTCATAGAATGTGCTCGGTTTATAATAATCATGTTCTTTGACATCATCGCCGATGGAACGATTCTTGTCAGCCCGTTCAAAGCAAGCCTTTGCGTGTGCCAGATAATTGTCTGCACGGTCTGGGTCGGAATCCTTGAAGCAGAGATAACCAACAGCAAGAGCGGCTGCCATCTGTCCTTCAATGCAGCTATCGTTGCAAGTGTAATACGGCCGTTCGGTTTCGCCCTTCATCAGCTTGAACTTCCGCATATAAACTTCTGCAGAACCCCACCATACATGGTCGAATGCACCATCGCCAATCATGTAAACGATTTCATCGCCCAAATCACAGCTTGCAACGTAATCCAATGCCCAGGCAAGGTTGTTCTTATATTCAGTCAGTTCGCCGATTTCCTTGACACCGTCCTGATATTCCAGCAAGCCCCAACCCAACATGGTTGCAGCATAAGCGTTGGTCAGTGTAAATTTCAGGTGATCGCCGGCATCGAACCAGCCACCCGGAATATAGTCGTTGACCATGCAGTCATCTCGCCAGCTGACTTCGTTCCAGTCTGGCAGCTCGCCGCATTGCTGTACCTCATAGAAAAACATCGACTTCTGTAAGGCTTCGCCGTAGTTGTAAGTGGAGTTTGTGGTGTCCGCAGCTTCCGCAGTTCCGAACAAGCCGGAGGAGGCAGAAGCTGCACTGGTGATGGCAAGAACCGCTGCACTGAGCAGGGCAATTCCTGTTTTCTTCATCAAAAATCCCATTCCTTTCCTTGTGATAAAATTCATTTGATTTTTTGCGGCAGGCAGCCGACAAAAAAGTGATTACTTTTAGTTTACCACGAGGATGCCAAAAAGTCAAGGATTTTTGTGGAAACTTTTGTAGCTGCAAACTGGATTTTGTGAAACAAAAACAGACCCTTGGTTTCCCAAGCGGTCTGCTTTTGCATGTATATGAAAGGTTTGGAAAAAGATTAAGAAGAAAGCAATGTTAAGCAGCCGTGTTTTCGGACTGTTGTCCGCCCTGTGGTGGCGTTGGTGCACCATTTCCACCATTTTGCTGTCCGTTGCCAAATCCACCTTGCGGCGGTTCTGGCTGTTCACCGTCTGCGAAGGTTGGCACTTCACCGTGGTTCGGCGGTGTACCGCCTTTTCCGCCGAAGTTATTCGGAGAAAAACTGTTCTCGCTGCCGTCTGTCAGCTGGAATGAATCTGCAACCGTTCCGCCGGAAACTGTGCCATCTGTGGCAGTTCCATCATCGGAGAGTGTACCGGAATAGGTTCCGTCTACGATCAGCTGGCAGTTGTCCATCTGGTCACCGTAATAAACGACATCGGAAACGGCTTTTTGTGTCTGCATGCCCATCCGGACATTGCCGTCTGCATCACAGACAGCGATGAAGTCGCCGGCATTGGCTGCAATGCTGGTTGTATAGTAATGCTGCGTGCTGGGATATTCCATCATGCCACGGCTGGACAGTGCTAAGATCGAACCGCCTGTTATGGTCATATCGGTTTCAAAGTCAATTGCACCATCGCCGCCGCTGACTGGGCCAGAAACAAAGACCGTTCCGCCGGTCATGGTAATGCCGCCGTTGGAGTCAATGCCGTCCCCGTCTGCACAAATGTAAATCGTGCCGCCGCTAATGGTCAGTTCGTGGCTTTCCTCTGCGGTATTTGTGGCAATATCGGTGCTGGTAAGTGTTGTGGTGGTAGTTGTGGTTTCTGTGGTAGTAGTTTCAGCGACAGCAGTGGTTGCCGATGGGGCACCCGGCTGGTTTCCGTCAGGCTGTCCCATCGGGAAGCCCATGCCCATACCAGTACCGCCGCTTGTATTTAAACCGTCATCGGTTGCCTGTAAAATGCGAATCGTGCCGCCTGCTAAGTTCATATCTGCTTTGGACTCGATGCCTTCAGTTGCTTGGTCAATCGTAATCGAACCGTCTGTGATTGCGAAATCACCATGGCTGCTGATGCCCTTTGCCATGGAAGAACTCAGCTCCAGCGTGCCGCCGGAGCAGGTAAACGCTCCACCGCTGTGCATACAGTGGTCAGTGGTGTTTGCCTGAATCGTACCGCCTGTAATGGTCAGTGCATTTCCGGCTTTGATGCCCTTGCTGCTGGCATCTTCCGCAGCAGTTGTGTTTGTGTCTGTAGTTGTTTCGGTATTCGTTGTGGTTGTGGTCGTTGTAACAGCCGGAACGGTTTCTGCTGGTTGCGAACCAGTTGCATCATCCGGCTTTTCCATGGGTGCAGCCCCATCTGGACGATTGCCGCCCTGTGGTGGTGTTTGTCCGTCAAATGGCGATTGTCCGTTATCGAATCCGCCGCCGAATCCACCGCCGCCAAACGGCTGGTCGTCCGAGGTGCTGACTGCAATTTCACCCGTTGTTGTGACATTCAGCGTACCGCCATCAATGTAGCAGTCTGTTTCTGCCTGAATGCCGTCTCCTTTGGCGGTAATGTTGAGCGTACCGCCGCTGATGGCGATCCAACCCTGTTCCGGGTCGTCTGCTTTTGTTGTCTTTAAGCCATCATTTTGTGCATCTATGGTAATCGTGCCGCCGCAAATGCCAATGCTGTCTTTGCCTTTCATGCCGTTATTGGCAGCGGTCACGGAGATGGTTCCATCTATTATTTTTAAATCATCCCGGCAGACAATGCCATTTGCTGCATGGCCAGTTACGGTCAAAGCACCGCTGCCGTTGATGGTCAATTTATCTTCAGTAAAGAGGGCAGCGTTTTCTCCATCTATGGTAGTGTCGGATGCTGTGCCATCGGAGAGGGAATTTTTGGTATTGGCTGCCAGGGAAAGAATGGTGCGTTTTTCGTTTTCACAGGATAATGCTGCACCATTGGAATTGGTAATGGAAACGCCGTCAAAATACAGCTTTACTTTTTCGCTGCCAGTGACTCGCAGTTGACCATCTTTCAATGTTCCGGTAATCCGGTATGTACCGCCGTTCTGAATGGTAACGGTGCGGTCAGAAACAGAAATGGCATCGGTGTTGCCGGTTACGTCTGCGGTTGTTCCGCTCAGCGTGATTTCTGCATCAAATGTATCATAAGTACTGGTTTTGTCGTCATCATCATAGTCCACACGCTGTTCTGAATTGGAAAGCGGTGTTGCAACGGTGCTTTCTGAATCTTCAGAATCGGTTGTTGTGGTTTCTGGTTCTAGTTCAGAAGTAGCAGCAGTGGTTTGTGTCGATTCGGCGGTACTGGAATCGTGATTATCGGTACAGCCGGTGGTACAGGCGAGAACGGCAGCAACTGCCATGGTCATCGCCCAGGCTCGGTTTTGTTCTCTGCTAATCATATGAAATCTTCCTTTCTTTTGAGAAGAGGCGTTCTTTGTTTCTATGCTCCTATTTTCGCATAACTTTATGGAAATTGCGTGAAAGGTGTTCGTAAAGTGCCTGAAAGTCGGGTGGCAGATTTTCCATAAATCGTTGGACGCTTTCCCTATATTTTGGATGGGGAAATTGCGTGGTTTTCGTCATTTTCTTTAAGAATTTCACAGAACCTTGACGTTCTGGAAAAGAACATGGTATAATAATGATGAACCGATCAAAGAAATCTAACTAGAGAATGGGAGGTGTGAAAATGGATGCAGATTATTTCAAGAAGTTGCAGGCAGTTCCGCCGTTTGCAGCGGCAGCAATGGCATTGCAAACAGGAGATTTATTTTCAGACTTGACCGGAGCTGTGACCGCTCCGGTTTTATATAGTTATGTCTGGTGGTGTTTGCAGCAGGCAATCCACGATCAAGTGGACACGCTGTATTTTCTGGCACGAGATGGACACATCCTCTATGAAATCGCAAAGCGATTCTGTAAACAGTATGCGTTGCCGATCCACTGTCAATACCTCTATGTTTCTCGAATGGCATTGCGGATGCCAGCTTATCACCGTATGGGAGAAGCTGCCTATGATTTGCTGCTGGTACGGGGGGCAAATTTAACGCCTCATTATGTGTTGGAACGGCTGGCACTTTCTGAAGAAGAACAGCAACAGGTTTATGCAGACTGTGCCATTCCGGCAGAAGATTGTGACAAGTCGCTTTCTGTGCAGGCGTTTACTGCATTGGCAGAACAGTTGCGGAAGAGCAGCGTTTACCGGAATTTGGTACAGGAAAAATCACAGACAGCTGAAACTGCTGCTATGGCTTATCTGGAGCAGGCAGGCTTGTTGCGAGATGTCCGGCTGGGCATTGTAGATAGCGGCTGGAATGGCTCAATGCAGAATTGCCTGATGACACTGTTGGAGGGAGCAGGGAAGCCATTGCCCAACCTGAAAGGCTATTATTTCGGGCTGTATACCGAGCCGAAACAGGGAACGTGGGAGGCATGGTATTTTGACCCGTTGACCCCGTTAAAGAAAGTCATTCGCTTTAATAATAATGTCTATGAGTGTATGTGTGCTGCACCGCATGGGACGACGATGGGCTATACAATCCAAGAAGATGGCAAGGCAGTTCCTATTTGTAAGCCGATGGGAGCGGTTGACCAGGCAAATGCAGCCCTTGCAGAACAGCAGGAGCGAATTTGTCTGGCATTTACAGAACGGGTTTTGCCGCAAGTTTCGTTTTCAAATTTTGCAGCGATGCCGCTGGCAGATGTAACAGAATCGCTGTTGCAACAGCTCTTGTTCCGCCCGACAGCAGAAGAAGCACAAGCACTCGGGCAGTTTCAATTTTGCGATGACATGGGTGAAATGTATGCGTTTCCGCTGGCATCTGCCGGACAGGAAGCAGCGTTGAAGCAGGGGCTGTTGTCGCAACATCTGCTACAGCATTTTCACCATGTGGAATCCGTACAGGCAGAACCGTTCTGGGTGTATGGTTCATTGGCGTGCAGTCAAATCCGCAGGAAACGGTGGTATCACTGGAATTTTGCCTGCTGGGATTGGATTCGGCACGCAGTCAACAGGAGGAGAGGACATTGACAGAAGAAAAAAAGCCGCTCATTTCCGTATTGATGGGCGTTTATAATTGTAAAGATCGTGCAATGTTGGAGCGTTCTGTGCGTTCGATTGTAGAACAGACCTATCCCAACTGGGAATTGATTTTGTGTGATGATGGCTCGACCAATGCAGCTTTGCTCTGGATGCAGAACCTTGCGGCACGGGACAGCCGGATTCGATTGCTGCAAAATGACCGCAATCTGGGCTTGGCTCGGACGCTGAACCGCTGTTTATCCGTGGCAAATGGGGCATATCTTGCACGGCAGGATGATGATGACATTTCCAAACCTGACCGCTTTGAAAAGCAGATTGCCTATCTGGAATCGCATGCGGATGTGGATTTTGTTGGCTCTAATTGTGATCTGTATACGCCGGAAGGCGGTGTTTCTGGCTGTTGGAAACGTCCGGAACGCCCTCGAAAGCAGGATTTTTTGTTTAATTCGCCATTTATACACGGTTCGATTTTGTTTCGGCGGCGGTGTTTTGAAAAAGTCAGCGGCTATCCGGTGATGGAAAAAATCGCTCGTTATGAGGACTATATGCTATTTATGCAGCTCTATGCAGCAGGCTTGCAGGGGGCAAATTTACAGGAATGTTTATACCAATATTATTTCGATAGTAAAACTCGTCGGATTCCGATACGGGAACGTTGGGATGAGGCAATTGTTCGCTGGAGGGGGTTTCATATGTTGAATCTAATGCCGAAAGGGCTGCCGTATATCGGAAAGCCGTTGATGCTGGCAGTGCTTCCGCCAAAGCTGATTCATCATATGCATTCATAATTTTTTCATATTCTAAGCTGATTTGTGGCGAAACGAAAAAATTCTTTTCAGGTGCTTTTCAGCTTCATTTCACAGGATATACACAATCTTCCTCTATACTATAACCATGCTCTTAGAAGAGAGCATGTAACATCCTCTAAAGTGCTTTTGCATTTACCCCGGTGCAAAAGTATCATCCCCAATAATCCCTATATCATAGCAGTGAACGCCTCCACCCCGGGGCGTTTGCTGTTTATGAAATCATACTTGAGGATGCTAAATATTGATATTTTACTACTCCTTTCAAATAAAATCTGCGTGAAAAAGAGCGTACCGGATGCTTTCGATACGCTCTTTTTCCATGTCTGTTTCTGTCTGCATGCAGACTAAAGAATATTTTTCAGAGAGAACAATTATGCCTTGCTTTTTTGAATAGTTTGTGTTATACTAAAGCTACTACAAATTTTACGGAAATTGTGAAAATTGTAAAAATATGGAATATCAAATACAGTAAGAAAGGATTATACGATGATGCAATATCAAGAGGCTTACAATCGACTGGAACAGTATGGACAGACCCATCTGCTTCGTTACTATGACACACTTTCAGCAGCAGAACAGGCAGCATTGCTGCAACAGATTTCAGAGATGGATTTTTCCGTTCTGGAACGGGCTGCACACGAAGAAGCACCAAAGGGCAAGATTGAACCGCTGGGAGCTTGTACGATTTCGGAGATTGCGGAAAAGCAGGATACCTATCGGAAAATTGGTCTGGAAGCCATCCGTAAGGGCAGTGTAGGGGCTGTTTTGCTGGCAGGCGGTCAGGGCAGCCGGCTGGGATGTAATGGCCCGAAAGGCGTATTCCGGATCGGTATCAACAACGACCTGACGATTTTTGAATGTTTGTTCCGGAATTTGATGGATGTGACCAAGGAGGCAGGCGTTTCCGTTCCGCTGTTTATCATGACCAGCGAAACCAACGATGCAGAAACCAGAGCGTTTTTAGCAGAAAAACAGTATTTCGGCTATCCGGAATCTTCTGTGCATTTCTTTGTACAGGAAATGGCTCCGGTTGTAGACAAGGATGGAAAAATCCTGCTAGAAACAAAGAGCAGAATTGCCGTTTCTCCGAATGGAAATGGCGGCTGGTTCTCATCCATGCAGCATGCAGGTCTTCTGAATGTGCTGAAAGAACAGAACATTGAATGGCTGAACGTGTTCGCTGTGGACAACGTTTTGCAGAGAATGGCAGACCCTTGCTTTATCGGGGCAACGATTGCAGCAAACTACACGTCTGGCAGCAAGGTTGTTGCAAAGGCAAGCCCAGATGAAAAGGTTGGCGTGCTGTGTCTGGAAGATGGAAAGCCGTCTATCGTGGAATATTTTGAAATGACTGATGATATGCGGAACTTGCGGGAAGCGGATGGCACATTGACCTATCGGTATGGTGTTATCCTGAATTATCTGTTCCGGGTTGACCAGCTCTGCAAGACTTTGGATTGCAGTTTGCCACTGCATCGGGCATTCAAGAAGGTTGCCTGCCTGACAGCGGACGGCACAGCAACGGTAAAGCCAGAACAGCCGAACGGCTATAAGCTGGAAACGCTGGTGCTGGATATGGTACATATGCAGGAAAACTGCTTGCTGTACGAAGTAGAACGGGAAAAGGAATTTGCACCGGTGAAAAATGCAACGGGTGTGGATTCTGTGGATACTGCACGGGCATTGTTGAAACAAAACGGCGTTGCATTGTAAGTAAATATTGTTGAAATAAGAGAAAAAAGACGGCATCCAAGGAGAAATTTTTGTATGTCGTCTTTTTGTTTTATAAGATGAAAAAACCCCTGTTGCCAAATCGACAACAAGGGTTTTTCATCGCAAATTCCGTTTTCTTTGCAATTTATCCGTTGGCTTTTTTCCGCAGCTTTGCAACAAAAAAGCCTTCATATTGGGCATCTGGGCAAACACACAGCGTTGCTGCAAATCGACTTTGCAGCAATGGCAGCGTTTCCATGCCTGGAAATGCAATGGGTAGCAGTTCCACTTGTCCGGTCTTTAAAATCGCTGCAACCTGTTCTTCGTTTTCCTCCGGCAGGATGGAGCAGGTGGAATAGACCATCTCCTGATTTTTCTTCAGCAGAGATACTGCTTTTTTCAGTAGGGCACGCTGTGCCTTGACGGTTTTCTGTACCAAAGCCGGAGAGAAATTTTGCAGCCCTGCTCCGGTATGCAGGGAGAGCGTTCCGCTGCCGCTGCATGGAGCATCCAGCAAAATCCGGTCGAAAGAAAAATACGGGCTGAGTCGGCGTGCATCTGTTACGGAAACCGTCACCCGTTTTGCTCCCTGCTTTTCCACGTTGTACTTGAGTTTTTCTGCCCGAATCGCATGCAGTTCACACGCCATGATATTGGCTTGATTCTGGGTCATGGCTGCCATCTGGGTAGTTTTTCCGCCAGGAGCAGCCGTCATGTCTAAAATTTCCTGTTTGGGCTGCGGCTGCAACACAATCGGTGGCAGCATCGAGGAAAGACTTTGCAGGTAGATTTCCCCATTTTCATAGCAGGGTAAAGCCTGTAGCTGTGCTTCTGTGGCGGAATCTGTACAGAAAAAGGCAGTTTCACTCCATGCAACCGGAACAGTGCCAATGCCAGCGGTTTGCAGCTGTTCTAGCACTGCCGGAACGGTTGCCTTCAGCGTGTTGACCCGAAATGATACGGCACGCTGTGTCGCATAACCAGCACAAATGCGGTCGGTCTGCTCCTGCGAGTAGCAGGCGGAAAGCCGTTCTAATAGGTATGGCGGAAGATTATTCAGATTTGGCATGGTCGACTCCTTTTTTGGATTCTGTCAGTGCAGTTGCAGGCGTTGTTTCCGGGGCAGACTGTTGGTCGGTTCGGATGGCGAACCAGAACGTAGATCCTTCGCCCAACTTGCTGTTGACACCGTAGTCATAGTTGTGCAGCTTTAAAATGGCTTTGACAATCGACAGCCCTAACCCTGTTCCAACCACTTCCCGTTTGTGATTTTCAGAGCGGTAATATTTGTCGAAAATCAGCTTGATTTTATCTTCCTCAATGCCATCGCCTGTATCTCGCACTTCAATTCGGACACAATCCGGCTGGTTGACTTGTCGCAGAAAGACTTGTTTGTCCTCCTTGGATGTGTAGTTGATGGCGTTGTTGATGAGGTTGCAGATAACCCGTTCAATTGCTCCGGCATCACAGCAGACCATCCGGGGAGCATCCGGCGTGAAATGGAGATGATACCCCATCTGTTCGGAAATGCCCTGATAGCGGTTTGCAATTTCCGTCAGTCGCTGAGAGATGTCAAATGTGGTAAATTCCAGCTTTTTCGTGCCGCTTTCCAGCTTGGATAAGTCTAACATATCGTTGACCAGCAGGGAGAGCCGGTCAGTTTCCTCAATGATGACTTGCAAATGTTTGGCTCGTTTTTCCGGATTGTTGCCGGACAAGTCCCGAATCATTTCTGCATACGCTTTCATCATGGTGAGTGGTGTTCGCATATCGTGGGACACGTTTGCAATCAAATCTCGCTGCATTTCGTCTGTGCGGGAGAGTTCGTGTTCGGCATAGGTCAATGCCTCCGCCAGTTCGTCAACTTCTGCACAGCCGCCGCCCTCGAATTTTGTTTCATAGTCGCCATGAGCCAGCCGCTTTGCGGAACGAGTCAGGCGAGTGATGGGAACGCCAATATGCGTTGCTGCTAAGAACGACAGAATACAGCCGAAAAACGCCATTGCAATGGTAATGATCATCGTTTGCCGCTGTAAAATAGAAACCGTGGACTGTACCGGCACTAAGCGGGAATTTAACAGCAGATAGCCAACGACTTCATTCGTATCGCTGTCCAGAATCCAGTTACCATAGACAACCGTCTGGGTTTGCAGTTGTTCGTTGTAGATAGAACGGCAGATATAACCACTATCGCTGCGTTTCAAGTCCATCAAGAAGAAATAAACGTCCTGGTCATTGTGGAGCAGGCACTTCTGTGCAGAAACGCAGTGCTGATAAGTTTCTTCGCCGTCTGTGTTCAGGATAGAAATACACATTTCGTTCCGCATCGCCTGGTCTTCGGCAATGGCAGAGAAATTATCCAGTCGGCAGGATTGCGTGAGAATTTTTGCAGATTTTGCAATATCTGCAATTTTAAACGCCTCATAAAAGCGTTCTAAAAAGACCACCTGCAAAATCCACATCAGGATGAAGACAATGCAGACAAACATCATAAAAAACAGCCAGATTTTTACACGGATGGTCAAGTTCCGTTCCATCTGGAGATTAGGCATCCGGATCAAATTTATATCCCATTCCTCTCAAGGTCACGATGAATTTTCGATATACCCCAAGACTGCCACGCAGCATTTTAATGTGTGTATCGACAGTGCGGTCATCTCCAAAGAAATCATATCCCCAAACCGCTTCGAGCAGTTTATCTCTCGAAAGTGCCAATCCCTTATTCTTTACCAGATAGAACAGCAGGTCGTATTCTTTTGGTGTCATGGTTGCCCGCTGTCCGTCCACATAGACTTCCCGACCAGCAAGGTCAATTTCCAGTCCCTCGAATTTCAGTCGCTGGTCAGAAACCTGCTCTGCGGTGGCGTGATGCCGATTCAGAACGGCTTTTACTCTTGCCATCAGTTCTTTCGGCGAGAATGGCTTCACCACATAGTCATCAATGCCCAGTTCAAAGCCAAACAGCTTGTCATATTCTTCTCCACGGGCGGAAAGCATAATGACAGGAATATTTTTCCGCTTTTTGATTTCCTTGCAGGCGGAAAAGCCGTCCAGTCTTGGCATCATAACATCCATAATAATCAGGTCAAAGTCCTGTTCCCGACAGAGGGCAACGGCTTCCATGCCATTTTCTGCCTCTGTCACTTCATATTCTTCAAACTCAGCATATTCCCGAACGACGTTCCGGATATTTGCTTCATCATCGACTACCAGCAAACGATACATTTGTATCTTGCCTCCTTTCTGTTTCTACGCAAAAACCGCCCGAAAATCGGACGGTTTTTGATTTTTTGCAGAGAATCGCTGCACATCTATTTTGCCGCTGCTGCAAAAAAAATTGCCGCCTTTGCGAAATTAGGATTCCGTTTCTGCTTTCCGCTTCTGCTGCAAAGCTGCTGCGATAAATGAGGTAAACAGCTTGTGCGGCTTGTTCGGACGGGATTTGAATTCCGGATGGAACTGTACGCCGATGAACCACGGATGGCTCGGCAGTTCTACGATCTCGACCAGCTTGCCATCTGGAGAAATACCAGCCAGCTGCAAGCCGCTTTCTGTGAGCTGACGGCGGAATGCGTTGTTGAATTCAAACCGATGACGATGGCGTTCATAAATCAGTTCTTCGCCATAAACTGAGCGAACCTTTGCACCATCGGTCAGCTTACACGGATACAGACCCAGCCGCATCGTGCCGCCGAGGTTGGTAATATCCTTCTGATCTTCCATGATGTCGATGACATTCTGTGTGCCTTCCGGCAGAAATTCTGAAGAGTTTGCATCTGGCAGACCAGCACAGTGCCGTGCAAATTCCACAACTGCCATCTGCATGCCCAGACAGATGCCAAACATTGGGATCTGATTTTCTCTTGCATATTCAATGGCAGTGATCATACCTTCAATGCCACGGTCGCCAAAACCGCCCGGAACGATGATACCATCGCAGTCCTTCAAGGTTTCTGCAACGGTTGCACCGGTGATCTTTTCGGAGTCGATCCAGAGAATCTCCACCTTGACATCATTCGGGATACCGCCGTGCCGCAGTGCTTCTGCAACGGACAGATATGCATCTGGCAGGGCAACATACTTGCCGACCAGACCAATCGTAACCTGTTCGGTTGCCTGCTTCTGGCGTTCGGTCATCTGAATCCATTCGGTCAGATCCGGTGTGCGGTTTTCCAGACCGAGGTGATGACAAACACAGGCTGCCAGACCTTCCTGTTCCAGCATCATTGGAACATCATACAGGGACGGAGCGGTCATGTTCTGAATAATGTCTTCTTCCCGAACATTGCAGAACAAGCTGATTTTCTTTGCCATTTCCTTCGGGATTTCCTGTTCGGTTCTGCAAACGATCACGTTTGGTTGAATGCCGATGGAGAGCAGTTCCTTTACGGAGTGCTGTGTTGGCTTGGACTTCAGTTCGTTCGAGCCGGAAATATACGGAACGAGGGTAACATGGATGTACATGGCGTTCTGTCTGCCCACTTCGGCAACAAACTGCCGGATGGCTTCCAGGAACGGGGTGCTTTCGATGTCGCCGACCGTGCCGCCGATTTCAGTGATAACAACGTCCGTATCGGAGTTCTTGCCGACCCGATAAATGCGTTCTTTGATTTCGTTGGTGATGTGTGGAATCACCTGAACCGTACCGCCCAGATAGTCGCCACGGCGTTCCTTATTCAGTACCGTCCAGTAGATTTTACCGGTGGTAACATTGCTGTTGATGGAAAGATTTTCATCAATGAAACGTTCGTAGTGTCCGAGGTCGAGGTCGGTTTCTGCACCGTCATCGGTAACGAAGACTTCACCGTGCTGATACGGGCTCATCGTGCCGGGGTCTACGTTGATATACGGGTCAAACTTTTGAATGGTTACCCGGTATCCTCGTGCTTTCAGCAGACGACCGAGTGAAGCAGCAGTGATGCCTTTTCCCAGACCGGAAACGACACCGCCGGTAACAAATACATATTTTGGCATACGTTAATTCCTCCAAAGCGATACAAATATTCCTGTTCTTTCTTATTATACTATGTTTCCCGTGCAATTGCAAGCAAATTTTTTGAGAATCTCCGGGAAACAGGGGTGACATGGAAAAAGGCGGCAAAAGCCGCACTTTTTTCGGTACTTAATGAGAGGCTGCATGACGGTTTGCGGCGGAGAATACACAGCCGCAGAAATCCTGCCGATACAAGTCATATTGGCGGGACAGTGCGATCGAACGCTGATAACCGCCCTTTTTCTTGAAATCTGCATATAACCACGGGACATCAAATTGCTTTGATAGCTCTGCACCGCACTGATTGATGAAACTTGCATCTTTGTGCGGACTGATGGAAAGCGTTGTGGTGACAAAATCCGCATGGGCAGCTTTTGCCGCCTGCATGGTCTGTTCCAGCCGCAGGCGAATGCAGCGTTGACAGCGTTCGCCTCGTTCTGGTTCATGTTCGTGTCCCTTTGCCAGCGATAGAAACCGTTCTGGTTCCCATGTTCCGGCAACAACAGAAACCGTTCCTTCCAGCGGCATTTCCTGCAAGAGCCGTCGCAGTTCGGCGAGCCGATGGGAAAATTCCGCTTCCGGCATGATGTTGGGGTTATAAAAATAGATGGTGATCGTAAAATAACGGCTCAGATATTCCAGTACATAGCTGCTGCACGGTGCACAGCAGGCATGCAGGAACAAGTGTGGTTTTGTTCCAGCTGGAATGGTGGAGAGCGTCTGTTCCAACTCCCGTTGATAGTTGGGTTTGGGTGGGGTTTGCATGGGGCATTACTCCTCTTTGGATCTGGTTGCCTTGGATTCTTCCGAACGAGGATGATTCTTTTTGGCAAGTTTGACCTCGCTGCGGTTGCATTTTACAGGCACGTCATTGTCTGGCACTTGTACTTTTAAGTCGCCCGTGAGAGTGTTGGATTCCACAACTTTTCCCACTTTTCCATCCGGCAGAACGACCATCGCATTCAGTTTTGGCGTGATCTTGAGCAGTTCTTCATAGACGTTCTGTTCATGTTTCAGGCAGCACATCAACCTGCCGCAGCAGCCGGAAATTTTTGCTGGGTTGAGGGAAAGTCCCTGTTCCTTTGCCATTTTAATAGAAACTGGCTGAAATTCGCACAAAAAGCCTTTGCAGCAAAATTCCCGTCCGCAAATGCCAATGCCGCCGAGAATTTTTGCCTTGTCCCGCACGCCAATTTGACGCAGTTCAATGCGTGTGCGGAAAATTGCAGCCAAATCCTTGACCAAATCCCGGAAATCCACACGATTTTCAGCGGTAAAATAGAACAGCAGTTTGCTGTTATCAAACGCACATTCTACTTCAATCAGTTTCATTTCGAGTTTCCGCATCGCAATTTTTTCTTCGCAGATGTGAAACGCACGAATTTCTTTTTTGCGGTTCTGTTCCAGTGTTTTGCGATCCTCTTTGTTGACAGGTCGCAGAATCTGTTTCAGCGGCTGCACAACGGCAGATTGCTGAATGGTTTTGTTGGGAATGGTGACTTCTCCACATTCCGTCCCTTTGGACGTTTCCACGACCACAAGGTCACCTGTTTGAAACTGGTGGTCGCCGGGGGAGAAATAATATACTTTTCCGTTTGCTTTGAAACGGACACCGATGATTTCAATCATATAAAATCCTTTCTCAGGTCGGTAAAAATAAAAAAATAAGGTCAGCTAATCTGCATCCACGTTCCGCACAGAGTTGCCAGCAGCAGTGGAACAGTACCGTTTGCCTGCAATGCCTGCTCTGCTTTGCGGATGGTTTCAAATTGCAGCAGCCCTTGTCGCTGGGCAGTTTGCCGAGCCGCTTGCTTTGCCAGCTGCGGTGCACAGCTGCACGTTGCAGCAGAGGGATCATTGTGCAGCACTAAAACGTCCCGGACATAGAGCCGCAGTTGCTGGAGGAAAAACCGTGCTTGTGGACGGTCTTTTCCAATGGTGGCGACTGCTTTTAGGAATGCATATTCATTGTGCTGCTGCAAGGCTTGAATGCTATCTTCCATGCGAGCAACGGCAGTTTGCAGATTGGAATCTGTGGCATAGGCAAGCGTTTGCCCGATGTTGCCGGGGAATCGCTGAAAATCTGCATCTGGAATACCAAGAGCCGTGGCTGCTTCCTGTACTTCTGACGGCTGACACGGAATCAGCCCGAAAGAGAGGATTCGGGAGCGAATCGTGGAAAGCAGCGTATCTTTTGCAGATGCTGTAAATAAAAAAAATGCATATGCTGGCGGTTCTTCCAGCTGCTTCAGCAAGAGATTTTGTGCACGGTCGTCCATCTGGTCGCAGTCCAAAAATAAATAGACCTTGCGGTTGCCGTTGTTCGGCGGAATGGAAACGCTGCTGCAGATCTGCCGTACTGTTTCCACAGAAAAACCGCCCAGTTTTCCGCTGTGCGGAACCAGTATCAAATCTGGATGGCAGTCTTTTTGCAGGTTGTGGCAGGATTTACAGTGTCCGCAGGGCTGTCCGTTTTCGGGATGTTCGCAGAGCAATAGGGCGGAAAACCAATGTGCGATGGTTTTTCGTCCTAAACCGGCATCTCCATAAAATAAAAAACTTTGTGCAAGCCGTTCGCCGCTTGCCATACGGGACAAGGTCATCTGAAGGGATTTTTTACCGTATAAAGTGGGCAGCATTGCCGAACCTCCTTGCGTACAATTGTTCGATGGGTACGCTCTTTATTATAGGCGATTTCCGGAAATTTGTCAACCGGAGAAAAGCGGGGGATTGTGGAAAGTGGGGTTTGGTTGCGGTGTTGAAAGGAATTGCAGTTTGTGGAATGGTTCTTGGAAGATTTTTTCGAGGTGGGTTGTAGGGTACGAGCCGCAGGCAGCCAAAAAGTTTTTCGGTGCAGCAGTTTTTCAAAAATGCTGCCGAGGTGTGGGCGAGTAGCCCACATTTGCGAAGCAAATTGGATTTTGCAGTCTGTTTTCCCTGCTGCAATTGCATTTTTTAAAACTTTCTAATTCAAATAAAGTTGAATGATAAGAATCAAGGTTGTAAATTCGAGCAAGGCAACGGGGCAATTGCAGCACGCTGGCAGGCAAAAGCAGGGGTGGAACCCC
>ERZ1034976.703-NODE-703-length-30121-cov-4.732622_pt1 | contig 30121 bp, 21 predicted proteins | sample MGYA00520623_ERZ1034976 | MGnify/ENA primary metagenome ERZ1034976 (study PRJEB33766, sample SAMN09781774) | gut metagenome | biome: gut microbiome | host: Homo sapiens | place: Madagascar | study: EMG produced TPA metagenomics assembly of the PRJNA485056 data set... | reverse complement strand
CGTTTGTTTGCAAGGACGAAACAGGAAAACGAAAGAAAAAAGCGAAAAAACTTATTTTTCTTAGAAAAAACACCAGTTTTGCTATTGACAAATCAAGCCGGATTCGCTATAATAAGAACAGTTCATTTGAACAGTCAAGAAATAGAAGATAGAGCAATGACGCTCGTAAGGATTTTTCAGAAGTGAAAAGTCTTTACGGGTGTTTTCTGTTTTTTCGGCTGTTACGGTTCAAAAAACGACAAGGAGCAAAGGCTTATGGATAACTATAGAGAACAAGCACCATTCCCGGCACAGGGACTCTATGACCCACGGTTTGAACATGAAAACTGTGGCATCGGTGCCGTTGTAAATATGAAGGGCGAAACAGATCGCAGTGTTGTAGATAACGCCCTGAAAATCGTGGAAACCCTCGAACACAGAGCCGGAAAAGATGCAGAGGGAAAAACCGGTGACGGTGTCGGCATCTTGCTGCAAATCTCGCACACGTATTTTTCCAAGGTTGCAAAGGAATTGAATATTCCGATTGGCGACAAGCGGGAATATGGCATTGGGATGTTCTTCTTCCCACAGACCAAGGCAAAGTACGAAAAGGCAATGAAAACCTTTGAACAGGTTCTGAAAGAAGAAAACCTCGAATTCCTCGGCTGGAGAGAAGTTCCGGTCAATCCGTCTGTTCTGGGCTCTAAGGCACTGGAAAGCATGCCGCACATCATGCAGGCATTCATCAAGAAGCCGAAAGATTGCGAAAAGGGCATTGCATTCGACCGGAAGCTGTACGTTGCAAGAATGGTATTTGAAAAGCGGGAAACAGAAACCTATGTGGTTTCCTGCTCCAGCAGAACGATTGTCTATAAAGGGATGTTCTTAGTCAAGCAGTTGCGGTTGTTCTACGAGGATTTGAACAGTCCGGATTATCATTCTGCAATCGGTATCGTGCACTCTCGATTCAGTACCAACACCAACCCAAGCTGGCAGCGTTCGCATCCGAACCGGATGATGGTACACAACGGCGAGATCAATACCATCACAGGAAATGTGGATAAGATGTTGAGCCGGGAAAACATCCTGAAAAGCGATGTCCTCGGCGACCGGATGAAAGATATTGTCCCGATGCTGGATGTCAGAGGTTCTGACTCTGCACGGCTGGACAACACACTGGAATTTATGATGATGTCGGGCATGGATCTGCCGCTGGCAGTCATGGCAACCATTCCAGAACCATGGCAGCACATTCCGACAATGAGTCGGGAAAAGAAAGCATTCTATCAGTATTATGCAACGATGATGGAACCGTGGGACGGCCCTGCATCTATCATCTTCACAGATGGCGACATCATGGGGGCAGTGCTGGACAGAAACGGTCTGCGTCCATCTCGGTATTATCTGACTGACGACGGCAAGGGTAACCGGTATCTGGTTCTCTCCTCGGAAGTTGGTGCATTGGAAATTCCGTCTGATGTCATCGTCAAAAAAGAACGGTTGAACCCAGGCAAAATGCTGTTGGTCGATACGGTAAAGGGTGAACTGATTGAGGACGAAACTCTGAAAAATGACTACGCAAAGCGGCAGCCATACGGCGAATGGTTAGACCATAACCTGTATCCGCTGGCAGACCTGAAAATTCCGAACAAGCGTCCGTTCCGGTATCACGGTATGGAACTAAAGCGGTTGCAGCGTGCATTTGGCTATACCTACGAAACCATGTACAGCATGATGATTCCAATGGCTCTGAACGGTGGCGAACCGACCGCAGCCATGGGTGTTGATGTGCCGATTCCGCCGCTTTCCAAGCAGAATCCGCCACTGTTCGACTATTTCAAGCAGCTGTTCGCACAGGTTACCAACCCGCCGATTGACTCTATTCGGGAATCCGTCATCACAGATACGACCGTTTATCTGGGAGCAGCTGGCAACCTTCTGAAAGAAGAAGAGGCAAACTGTCGGGTACTGAAAGTAGAAAATCCGATTTTGACCAGTCTGGATTTGATGAAAATTCGGGATTCTCACATTGAGGGTTTGCAGACGGCTGACATTTCCATGCTGTATACCAAGGATACTTCACTGGCAGATGCCATTTCCAATCTGTATGCACAGGCAGATGCTGCACACGATGCCGGAGCAGCGATCTTGATTCTGACGGATCGTGGTGTGGATCAAGAACACATTGCAATTCCGTCCCTGCTGGCAGTTGCAGCACTGGAAACCTATTTGGTACGCACCAGAAAGAACACAGCTGTTTCCTTGATTGTAGAAACCGCAGAACCGACTGAAGTCCATCATTTTGCAACTCTGCTTGGTTTTGGTGCAAGTGCAGTCAATCCGTATCTGGCACTGGATACCCTGTATGAAATGACCAACACTGGCGAATTAGACAAGGATTATTCGCAGGCAAGCAAGGCATACATTCAGGCAGTTGTCAGCGGTATTGTAAAGATTGCCTCGAAGATGGGGATTTCCACTATCCAGTCTTATCAAGGCTCTAAGATTTTTGAAGCCCTCGGCATTGCAAAATCTGTTTGTGAACAGTTCTTCCCGGATACTGTCAGCCGTGTTGGTGGGATCGACTTGCAGGACATCAGCAATCGTTCGTTGGCTCTGCATGATGCAGCTTTTGACCCGAACGGCTTGATGACCGAAGAAGAAGTTCGCAGCATTGGGACACACAAAGCAAGAAGCAATCAGGAAGAACATCTCTACAATCCGGAAACGATTCACCTGTTGCAGCAGGCAACTTGGAGAGATGATTACAACCTGTTTAAACAATATACATCCTGTCTAAATGAAGAGCACAAGCATGTAACATTGCGAAGCACACTGGATTTCCGGTTTGCAGACGACGGCGGCATTCCGCTGGAAGAAGTCGAGAGCGTCGAAAGCATTATGCGGCGGTTCAAGACGGGTGCAATGTCCTATGGTTCAATTTCGCAGGAAGCACACGAATGCATGGCAATGGCAATGAACCGCATCGGCGGCAAGTCCAACAGCGGGGAAGGCGGCGAAGATCTGGAACGAATCGTCACTTCTGGCAGTGCTGTTGATAAATGTTCTGCCATCAAGCAGGTTGCCTCCGGACGGTTCGGTGTCACTTCTAAATATCTGACCTCCGCAAAGGAAATTCAAATTAAGATGGCACAGGGTGCAAAGCCAGGCGAAGGCGGACACTTGCCGGCAAAGAAAGTTTATCCGTGGATTGCAAAGACCAGACATTCTACGCCGGGTGTGGCACTGATTTCTCCGCCACCGCACCACGATATTTATTCGATTGAAGACTTGGCACAGCTGATTTATGACCTGAAGAATGCCAACAAGCGTGCAAGAATTTCCGTAAAGCTGGTTTCAGAAGCTGGCGTTGGAACGATTGCAGCCGGCGTTGCAAAGGCTGGTGCAGGCGTTATTCTGATTTCCGGTTATGACGGCGGTACGGGTGCAGCACCGAGCAGCTCCATCCACAATGCCGGATTGCCGTGGGAACTGGGCTTGGCAGAAACCCACCAGACCTTGATTATGAACGGTCTGCGTTCTAAGGTTGTCATTGAAACCGATGGTAAGATGATGACAGGACGAGATGTTATTATTGCAGCCATGCTGGGGGCAGAAGAATACGGTTTTGCAACTGCTCCGCTGGTAACAATGGGCTGCGTCATGATGCGTGTCTGCAACTTGGATACTTGTCCGGCAGGCGTTGCAACGCAGAATCCAGAATTGCGGAAGCGGTTCAAGGGTAAGCCGGAATACATCATCAACTTCATGCGATTCATTGCACAGGAAATGCGGGAATACATGGCAAAGCTGGGCATTCGCACGATGGATGAACTGATTGGACGTTCGGATTTGCTGGTGCAGAGAAGCTTCCCGGCTGGCTCAAAGGAAAGCAAGATTGATATGTCCAACATCCTGAAAAATCCATATGTTGGCGAGAATGTTCCGCAGCACTTCCATCCAAAGGATGCATTTGATTTCAAGCTGGCAGAAACAATTGATGAAACGACCATCATTCCAGCAATGCAAGAAGCACTGGCAAAAAAGAAGAAAAAGACCTTGAAGCTGAATGTCAGCAACCTGAACCGAACACTGGGCACACTGTTCGGGGCAGAAATCACACGGAAGTATTACAACACACTGGAAGAAGACACCTTCACATTGCAGTGCAAAGGCTCTGGCGGACAGAGTTTCGGTGCATTCATTCCAAAGGGCTTGACGCTTGAACTGGAAGGCGACAGCAACGACTACTTCGGAAAGGGACTTTCCGGCGGTACGTTGGTTGTTTATCCGCCAAAGGATGCGAAATTCCAGGCAGATGAAAATATTATTATCGGGAACGTTGCCCTGTTCGGTGCAACCAGTGGTAAGGCGTTTATTGCTGGCGTTGCTGGCGAACGGTTCTGCGTCCGGAACTCCGGTGCAACCGTTGTCGTAGAAGGCGTGGGCGACCATGGTTGTGAATATATGACCGGTGGCTGTGCGGTCATCCTCGGCAAGACCAGCAAGAACTTTGCAGCCGGTATGAGTGGCGGTATTGCTTATGTACTGGACGAAGAAAGCGACCTGTACACCAAGCTGAATAAAGCACTGGTTGGCTTCAGCAAGGTGACACATCCGGAAGATGTTGCACAGCTGAAAGAACTGATTACGGAACACGTTGCAAGAACGCACTCCGTCAGAGGACAGGAAATTCTGGATCAGTTTGATGCTTATTTGCCGAAGTTTAAGAAGATTGTACCGCACGATTATGCAAAGATGCTCCGCTCCATCCGGCAGTTTATGGATCAGGGATTGCCGCAGGAAGAAGCAAAGATCGAAGCATTCTATGTCAATACAAAGTGAGCAGGAGGGGCGTATCATGGGAAAAGCAACGGGATTTCTGGAATATGAACGGGTGGAGAATCCGGGGCAGGAGCCGCTCGAACGCATAAAGACCTATCGGGAATTTCATACACCACTGAGTCCGGAAGAACGGCAGAAACAGGGGGCACGCTGTATGGATTGCGGTGTTCCGTTCTGTCAGAACGGGAAGCCGATCATGGGCATGGTGTCCGGTTGTCCGCTGAACAACCTCTGTCCGGAGTGGAACGAACTGGTTTATAAGGGCAGAATGGAAGATGCAGCCAGACGGCTGCTGTTGACCAACTGCTTTCCGGAGTTTACCTCCAGAGTATGTCCGGCACTTTGTGAAAAGGCTTGCACCTGCGGACTGTACGGCGACCCTGTTACCGTGAAAGAAAACGAATATGCCATCATTGAATCGGCTTATGAAAGCGGATTCATGAAGCCGAGAATCCCAAAGGTGCGGACGGGAAAGAAAGTAGCCGTCATCGGTTCTGGCCCTTCCGGTTTGGCAGCCGCTTTGCAGCTGAACCGGAGAGGACACTCCGTAACCGTCTATGAACGGGAAGACCGTGTCGGCGGTCTGCTGATGTATGGCATTCCGAATATGAAATTGGAAAAGACCGTCATTGACCGCCGGATTGCTCTGATGGAGCAGGAGGGCGTTGTATTCCGGACGGGTGTGGATGTTGGCAAGGATATTTCTGCGGAGGAAATTCAGAAGCAGTATGATGCAGTGGTATTGGCTTGTGGTTCTTCCAATCCAAGAAACATCAATGCACCGGGCAGAGAATCCAAGGGCATTTATTATGCAGTAGAATTTTTGAAGGCAACCACAAAGAGCTTGATTAACTCCAACTTGTCTGATGGTTATTATATCAGTGCAAAGTACAAGAATGTCATCGTTATCGGTGGCGGTGATACCGGAAACGACTGCGTGGGAACGGCAATTCGGCACGGCTGCAAATCTGTCATTCAGTTGGAAATGATGCCGAAACTGCCGGATCAGCGTGCAGAGAACAACCCTTGGCCGGAGTGGCCGAGAATCTGCAAGACCGATTATGGTCAGGAAGAAGCCATTGCCGTATTCGGACACGACCCGAGAATTTATCAGACAACGGTAAAACGATTCATTCCGAATGAAGAAGGACATCTGAAAGCCGTTGAAACGATTAAGCTGCAATCGGTACGGGATGAAAAAACCGGACGGATGCGGATGGAAGAAATTCCGGGCAGTGAACAGATTCTGGAAGCCGATTTGGTTTTGATTGCAGCCGGATTCTTGGGGGCACAGTCTTATGTTGCGGATGCATTCGGTGTCAATCTGAATGCCAGAACCAACGTGGCAACTGAAACACCGGATTCCTATCAGACCAATGTAGAGAATGTATTCACGGCTGGCGATATGCACAGAGGACAGTCTTTGGTTGTCTGGGCAATTCGAGAGGGCAGAGAAGCCGCTCGTGCAGTGGATGAATATTTGATGCATTACAGCAACCTCTAAACATACATCTCAAACAAACCGAAAAACAGTCGTTCTCTTTCCATAGAGGGCGGCTGTTTTCATCTGTAAAAATTTTTTGGTAGGACTGGAAAAAGCTCGGAAAGTGTGGTATAATCAACAGAAAGGAGGGGGCTTTTTATGACCAAACAAGAAACGGCACTGCGAGCATGTGCGATACTGGAAGAATATTATCCAAAATCAGTCTGTGCGTTGCAGTACAAAGAGCCATACGAATTACTGATTGCCGTGCGGCTTTCCGCACAGTGTACCGATGCACGGGTCAATATTGTCACGAAAACGCTGTTTCAGCAGTATCCAACGCTGGAATCGTTTGCAGCTGCCAATCTGGAAGAACTGGAGCAGGCAGTGAAACCCTGTGGGTTTTATCACATGAAAGCGAAGAGCATCAAAGAAATGGCAATCCGGCTGCTGACGGTCTATGACGGCAAAATTCCGGATACGATGGAAGAACTGCTGACGTTGCCGGGCGTTGGACGGAAAACAGCAAATTTGATTTTAGGGGATGTCTACGGGCAACCGGCAATTGTCACCGATACGCATTTCATTCGCATCACCGGACGGCTGGGACTGACCACAAATAAAGAACCAGCAAAAGTAGAACGGGATTTGCGTCCGCTGATTCCGCCGGAACGTTCTTCGGACTTTTGTCATCGAATCGTGCAGTTCGGGCGAGATGTCTGTCGGGCAAGAAAACCACTCTGCGAAAATTGCCCCATGGCGGATTTTTGCCCGTCCAGAGAGGCGTAATGCAGCCAGTCAAATCGAAAATCCGGTTGTTCAAACAAAAGAACGACCATTTTTCACATGGATTTTATACGATTTTTTGAAAAAAGAATTGACAAATACAAGGCGGTGTGCTATACTGGTACTTGTATATTTACAGGAAAAGGCGGTAATCCGATGGGAATATTTAGTAAATTATTTGGCTCCTACAGTACGAGAGAGCTTGCACGTATTGAACCGATTAAGCAAAAAGTTCTGGCACTGGACGAAGAATATACAGCTTTATCGGATGCAGAATTAAAGGGAAAAACACAGGAATTCCGTGACCGGCTGGAAAGCGGCGAAACACTGGATTCCATGATGGCGGAAGCACTGGCAACCGTTCGGGAAGCAGCGTATCGTGTCCTGGGCAAGAAGCCGTTCCCGGTACAGATTATTGGTGCGATCGTTCTGCATCAGGGACGAATTGCAGAAATGAAAACCGGTGAAGGTAAAACTTTGGTAGCCTGCGTTGCATCCTATCTGAATGCATTGCCGGGCAAGGGCGTTCATGTTGTCACCGTAAACGACTATCTGGCAAAGACACAGTCCGATGAAATGGGCAAGGTACTCCGGTTCTTGGGCTTAACCGTTGGCTGTATCCTGCATGGTCTGACCAACGACCAGCGGCGGGAAGCATATGCATGTGATGTTACTTATGGTACCAATAACGAACTGGGCTTTGACTATCTGAGGGATAACATGGTTATCTATAAGAAAGACAAGGTACAGCGGGAACATAACTTTGCCATCGTCGACGAAGTGGACTCTATCTTGATTGACGAAGCAAGAACCCCGTTGATTATTTCTGGTCGTGGGGACAAGTCTACCTCTCTGTATGGCGTTGTGGACAAGTTCGCAAAGACCTTGACCCCGACCATGGTTGTCGAAATGGACAGCAAGCAGGATCAGGAAGATACCAATGAAAATGCCGATTACATCATTGATGAAAAGGCAAAGACCGCAACCATTACCCGTCGTGGTGTCAAGAAAGCAGAAGATTATTTTGCAATTGATAACCTGATGGCACCGGAAAACCTGACCTTGCTGCACCACATCAATCAAGCATTGAAAGCCAATGGTGTGATGCGGAAGGATATTGACTATATCGTAGAAGATGGCGAAGTTGTCATCATTGATGAATTTACTGGTCGTAAGATGCTGGGCAGACGGTTTAATGATGGTCTGCATCAGGCGATCGAAGCAAAGGAAGGTGTAAAGGTTGCAAGAGAATCCAAGACACTGGCAACCATCACGTTCCAGAACTATTTCCGTCTGTATAACAAGCTCTCCGGTATGACCGGTACGGCAATGACAGAAGAAGACGAATTCCGGGAAATTTACAAGTTGGATGTAATTGCAATCCCGACCAACCGACCAATCAAGCGAATTGACCGGAATGACTTGGTTTACCGGACAGAAGCTGCAAAGTATCGTGCCATCATTGAACAAATTATCGAATGCCACGAAAAAGGACAGCCGGTACTGGTTGGTACGATTTCCATTGAAAAATCCGAATTGCTCTCCGCAATGCTGAAGAAGAAGGGCATCAAGCACGAAGTCTTGAATGCAAAGTATCACGCAAAGGAAGCAGAAATTGTTGCACAGGCTGGTAAGCTGGGTGCAGTTACCATTGCAACCAATATGGCTGGTCGTGGTACGGATATTATGCTGGGCGGTAATGCAGAATTTTTGGCAAGAGCAGAAATGCGGAAGAAAGCATATCCGGAAGAAATCATCACCGAAGCCATCGGTTATGCGGATACCGACAACGAAGAAGTGTTGGCAGCCAGAGAAGAATATCAGGAACTGTACCGCAAATACAGTGCAGAAGTCAAGGAAAAGGCAGTGGCGGTCAAGGAAGCAGGCGGTCTGTATATTTTGGGTACAGAACGGCATGAATCCAGAAGAATTGATAACCAGCTGCGTGGTCGTTCTGGTCGTCAGGGTGACGAAGGTGAAAGCCGTTTCTTCCTGTCTGTTGAAGACGACCTGATGCGTGTATTTGCTGGTGACCGTCTGGAAAACCTGATGCGGACACTGAACGTCGATGAAAATACACCGATTGAAAGCAAGTCCCTGTCCAAGATTATCGAATCTTCTCAGAAGAAGGTAGAAGGCAGAAACTTCAGTATTCGTAAGAATGTCCTCAACTATGATGATGTTATGAATACTCAGAGAGAAATTATCTATAAGGAACGGCAGCAGGTACTGGATGGCGAAGACCTCCACGACAGCATCTTGAAGATGATGGAAGAACTCATCAACGATACGGTAAAGCAGTATATCAATGAAGAAGTCGTTGACCGGACACAATGGAATCTGGTTGGTCTGAAGGATCACTTCTTAGGTTGGATTACCGAAGAAAACGACCTCGAATATGAGGGCGAAGACCTCGAAAAGCTGACCGTAGACACACTGATTGAAACCTTGACAGAAAAGGCAAAGAGCCTCTATGCAGCACGGGAAGAACAGTATGGTTCAGATGTCATTCGGGAACTGGAACGGGTTGTTATGCTGAAGGTTGTCGATACCAAGTGGATGGCACACATCGACGACATGAGCGAACTCAAGAAGGGCATCGGTCTGCGTGCATATGGACAGCAGAACCCAGTTGTCGAATATCGGTATGAGGGCTTTGAAATGTTCGATGCAATGGTTGCTTCGATTAAGGAAGACACCATTCGGATGCTGTTGACCATGCAGCTGCGACAGAATCAGGCTCCGGAACGGGAACAGGTTTCCAAGCCAGATGCACCGAATGCAGGTGCTGGAGATGGCAGCTTTGGCACACAGAGAAGAAATCCGGCACGGGCTGCAAAGAAAAATCAGAAGTAAGCAATCAAAAAACACAGTCAGAATGGATGGGTGCGATGAGTTGTCTGGGAAATCTCCTTTGGTTTTTGTGCTGCGGACTTTGGCAGGGTCTTTCGTGGCTGCTGGCAGGACTTTTATGGTGCATCACCATTGTTGGAATCCCGATTGGTTTGCAGTGCTTTAAATTTGCTTCGCTGGCATTCTTCCCCTTTGGGAAAGAGGTGCGTTATGGTGGCGGAACGGTTTCCCTGCTCCTGAATCTGATTTGGATTCTGGTCAGTGGGATTCCGTTGGCAGTTGCTGCGGCAGCAAATGGAATTGTATTGTGCTGTACCATCATTGGCATTCCGTTCGGATTACAGTGTTTTAAAATGGCAAAACTTGCTTTGATGCCGTTTGGTACAGAAGTTTCTTAACCAGTGGCAGAGAAGATACAGAAACAACAAAAGGGGCGTGGCAGCAATGACACGCCCTTTTTTCAGAGAAAAGAGGCGTTTGAATGGAAACAGGATACGAGGCATTTTCGTTTTATTACGACCAGCTGACAGAGAATGTAGAATATCCGCAGCGAGCAGCCTATTTTCACAAGCTGATTCAGAAATACCGCCAGTCAGAGGGCGTTGTACTGTTGGATTTGGCTTGCGGAACGGGCAGCCTTTCAGAAGAATTTGCAAAACTTGGCTATGATGTATTGGGTGTTGACTATTCCTATGGAATGCTGAATCAGGCAATGCAAAAGAAGCTGGAACACAACCTGCCGATACAGTATATTTGTCAGGATATGCGAGAACTGGACTTGTATGGAACAGTGGATGTTACGGTCTGTGCATTGGACAGCTTAAATCATTTGGATTCGTTTTCTGATGTCCAGACTGTTTTTCAGCAGGTGTTCAATGTGACAGAATCCGGCGGTGTTTTTCTGTTTGATATGAATACGCCGTATAAGCATCGAGAAGTGCTTGGAAATCAAATTTATCTGTATGATACAGATGATGTCTATTGTGTGTGGGAAAATCAGTATGAAGAGCTAGACAATCAAGTGACGATTCAGCTGCATTTTTTTGCTCGGCAGGAAGATGATACTTATTTTCGCTCAGAAGAATGCATGACAGAACGGGCGTATCCGCCGGAGCAGGTAACTGCAGCGTTACAGCAGATTGGCTGGGAAGTTTTGGGCTGCTATCATGCAGACACAGAAGAGCCATTACGGGAAGATAGTCAGCGGATGGTATTTGTCGCAAGAAAAACAAGATAAAAAGGAGCGTATACAATGGCAATTTTAAAGCGTGCTATTTCAAAAGATGCATCGGTTGTATCTTATGCACTGGATGCAACGGATATGGTTGCAGAAATCGAACGGATTCATGAAACTTCTGCGGTTGTAACCGCAGCATTGGGGCGGTTAGCAGTCGCAGCCAGCATGATGGGCTATGGATTGAAGGGCGAAAAAGATACGGTCACCCTTCGAGTAGACGGAAAAGGCCCAGCAGGGCAGTTGGTTGCCGTTGCAGACAGCCATGGCAATGTAAAATGCGACGTAGAACATCCAATTGTAGAAATTCCGCTGAACGCACATGGAAAACTGGATGTTGGCGGAGCAGTCGGAACAGATGGAATGCTGTCTGTTGTGAAAGATTTGGGCTTGAAAGAACCTTATGTGGGAATGTGCCCACTGGTGTCCGGCGAAATTGCAGAAGACATTGCAAGCTATTTTGCAACCAGTGAACAGACCCCAACCGTCTGCGGACTGGGCGTTTTAGTGAATCCAGATTTACACGTCAAAGCGGCTGGCGGTTATCTGATTCAGGTGCTGCCGTTTGCAAGCGATGCTTGTATTGACCAGCTGGAAAAGAATATTCAGGGCTTGCCACACGTTACAAAGCTGCTGACAGATGGCATGACACCCGACCAAATTGCATTGCGGTTGCTGGATGGATTAGAACCGAATCTTCTGGATGAAGCAACGGTTTCTTATCACTGCGATTGCAGTCAGGAGCGGACAGAACAGGTATTGGTCAGCCTTGGAAAGCAGGAACTGGAACAGATGGCAGCAGATGGCGAAGATATTACAGTGACCTGTCGTTTCTGCCACAAGCAGTATACCTTTACACCGGACGAACTGCGGAAACTTGCAAAGAAGTCGTAAATGAACAAACATGAAGCACTCCAACAGTATTTTGGACATGCTGCCTTTCGGGATGGACAGGAAGAAGTCGTGGATGCGATTTTGCAGGGGCGGGATGTTTTGGGCATTATGCCGACGGGAGCCGGAAAATCAGTCTGCTACCAGCTTTCAGCCATGCTGCTTTCCGGTTTGACGATTGTCATTTCTCCGCTGATTTCGCTGATGAAAGACCAAGTGGATAGCCTGCTGGAAATCGGCATATCCGCTGCTTATCTCAACAGCAGCATGGATGCTGGAGAATATCAAGTGACCATGTTGCAAGCCCGACAGGGCATCTATCGCATTTTATATGTTGCACCGGAACGGCTGCAAACAGAGGGCTTTTTGTCGTTTGCAGAGCAGGCAGAAATTTCGATGGTTACGGTGGATGAAGCACACTGCGTTTCTCAGTGGGGGCAGGACTTTCGGCAAAGTTATCTCGGCATCGCAGAATTTTTGAACAAGCTACCAAAGCGTCCGATTGTCAGTGCTTTTACTGCAACGGCAACCGAACAGGTCTGCAAGGACATCTGTCGCCTGTTGCAGTTGCAAGACCCGTTTCAGATTACAACGGGCTTTGACCGAAAAAATCTGTATTTTGCTGTCCGAACCCCTCGCAACAAGGAACAGGAACTACTGGAACTGTTACAGGAACGACGAGGAAAGAGTGGTATTGTCTATTGCTTAGCACGAAAAACGGTGGAGGAACTCTGTGACCGACTTTGTGAGCAGGGCTTTCCGGCAACCCGGTATCATGCCGGACTTTCGCAGGCAGAACGGGCAGCCAATCAAGAGGCATTTCTATTTGATACAAAGCCCATCATGATTGCAACCAATGCTTTTGGCATGGGGATTGACAAGTCCAACGTGTCTTTTGTCGTGCACTATAATATGCCGAAAGATTTAGAGAGTTATTATCAGGAGGCAGGGCGTGCCGGACGAGATGGCGAACCAGCAGACTGTATTTTATTATACAGTGGGCGAGATGTCAAGACGCATTTATTTCTATTGGATCAGGCACGGGAGATTTCTGAAATACAGGATGCCCAGCAGAAAGAACAGTGGCTGACTCACAGCAAAGAACGACTGCGAATCATGGCAGGCTATGCCACGACAACGAATTGCCTGCGAGAATATTTGTTGCGGTATTTTGGCGAGCGAGCACCGCAGTGTTGCGGACACTGTTCCAACTGTCAGGGAACATTTGAAACAACAGATATTACACTAGAGGCGAAGAAAATCATTTCCTGTGTCTATCGGGGATTGCAGCATCATTATCACTTGAGCCGAACGCTGGCAGCAGATGTTCTGACGGGCAGTAAAAAGGCTGCAATTTCAGAAATGCAGTTAAATCAGCTTTCCACCTATGGCATTTTAAAAGAATGCACTGCCCGGCAAGTCGTACAGATGATTGATGCCCTGCTAGATTTGCATATTTTGGAGCTGCAAACGTATCGGGACTTTCAGATGCTGCAACTCACACCGGCAGCAGCCGAGGTGATTCGAGGAAATCAACAGGTGCTTTGGCGGCGGAGAAAAGAAGAACGAAAAACAGTTTTTATTCCGAAACCAAAGCCAACTGTGGAAGAAGATATAGAAGAGGCACTGTTTCAGCGGCTGTCTGCTCTGCGGGCAAAGCTGGCGGAGAAAGAACACATGCCAGCTTATATTGTTTTTTCCAATGCAGCCCTACGGGATATGTGTCGGAAAAAGCCCAGCAGTTTGGCAGCGTTCCGGCAAGTTTCCGGCGTTGGGATCATCAAATCTCAGAAATACGGAAAGGCATTTATCAAGGAAATTGCAGCGTATACAGCAGAGAAATCGACGAATGAATAACGATTGGCTGCAAAGGAGGCAGAATCAATGGAATACACATTTGGAACAATTGCAGATATTCCAGCACTCATCGACATGCGAACGGCATATATTTTAGAAGACTTTGGAGAACTGTCCCCAGAGGATGAAGCAATTATGCGAAAGACGCTGCCGGATTACTTTTCAGAGCATTTAAATCGGGACTGTATTGCATTTCTGGCAAAAGATGGGGAAACAGTTGTTTCTGTGGCATTGCTGATGATTCTGCAAAAGCCTTGCCATCCAAAAATGATTCATGGAAAGATGGGAGAAGTCCTCAGCGTGTATACGCTGCCTGCCTATCGCCGACAGGGCATTGCACAACACAATATGCAACGGCTGGTTGATTATGCGAGAGCCAACGGGCTGGATTATGTGAATCTCTCTGCCACAAAAGCCGGATATCCGGTTTATCGAAAAGTTGGTTTTTCGGAACGGCAATCGCATTATACAGAGATGCAGATTCAGTGAACAAAAATCTGATTTTTGTTCAGATGTAAAAAAATTTTACAAATTTGCAGAAACCACTTGCTTTTTTTCTGCACATATTGTATAATAGTCTTACAGCAATGCAAGAGCGTTGCAGAATACAGCCGCTCTCAGGAGCAGACAGGAGGACGACATGTCGGAAGAAAGAAACGAATTTACACCGGATTTGTTTACCCTTGAAGATGAGGACGGAAACGAGCAGGTTTTTGAATTGCTGGATGTTCTGGAATACGAGGACAACACCTATTATGCATTGGTTCCTTATTATGGCGAAGATGAAGATGCTTTGGCACAGGATGACGGAGAATTTGTCATCTTAAAGACCGAAGAAGTCAATGGGGAAGAAATGCTGGTTTCCATCGAAGAAGATGCAGAATATGAAACTATCGGAAACAAGTTCTTGGAACGCCTGAATGAAATTTACGGTGATGAGGACGACGAAGAAGATGAGGATGACGACGAAATTTTTGAATAATCGCAAGAATTTTTCAGTCAACAAAATTCCTCATAAATTTTCGGAAAAAAGATTTGATTTTTTCTGAAAAGTGTGTTATACTATAGCTAAGAAAAATATAACTGCCTTGTTGCATGATGCACGTTGCGTGTCAATGCGGTTTTTATAATCCAACACTTTTTTAAAGGGAATTTAGCTCTGGATTTGGATTGCAGACCTCCCGCTTTGCGGACGAAGGGAGCGTGAAGGATACAGGCGGATACCCACCTTGCTATTTTAGCTTGGTTTTATGTGCCGCATGACGGCAAGGCGGTTTATTTTTCTCATAAAAACAACAACAGCAGGCTGTCGGATGTTCCGATGACCTGCTGCTTTTGTTTTTTAAGATGTTGTTTTGGCACACTGTAAGATGATAGCGGTTATGGTTTCGATGGAATCTCGACAGTCTGTTTTTAACCATTCCTCAATGATCGCCAGAATGCCGTGCAGATAAAAAGTAACCAGATAGTTCCGTTTGGAAATAGGGACGTGTCGTTTTTCCATGGCAGGATTGAAAATGGTTTCAAATAGTGTTTGAAATTGCATCTCCGTTTGAAAAAGTACATTTTGCCGGATTGCCGCTTGAAATAATTTTTGATGTTCTCGAATATAGGTGAGATAGGGCACCAGATATTCTTCTGAAATTAAATCCCGTTCTAAAAGTTGATTTTTATGTGCTTCATGAAAATAAGCATAAAACGAATGCTGCATATAGGCGACACTTTCTTCCAAAAGTTCGGCAATGTTTTGATAGTGAAGGTAGAATGTTGAGCGGTTCACGCCAGCTTCTCGGCAGATTTCCTGTATGGTAATAAATGCGAAATCCTTTTTTTCGAGTAGAGAGAGCAGTGCTTTGTCCATTTTGACAGCGGTATGAAAATATTTGCTTTCGGAACGGTTCATCGGTTAGAATCCTTTCTGGTGTCCCTGTTCGCTGATTTCTTTTGCCAGCTGTATGATTTCAAAGGCGTATTTTTGTTTTCCCTTTTTCAGAAATTTTTGATAAAGGGGATAATTGATGCCCATGCCGAACAGACCCACAATGCCAATGAAAATGCCCAGTGCCATGATAGCGGAAGAGCCATTTCCGATGACTTTCATAGAAAGACACATTCCCACGCCAGCAACAAGTGCTGACACAATGCCAAGCGAATAGGTGAAAATCGTCGCAGGCAGCTTTGCTCTGGCATCTAATTTTCGCAGAGCAACCACTTTTGAAGTATCTTTCGGGGCGTATTCTTATGCCAATGATTCAGCATAAATTTTATCGGTATTCATAACGAACAACCTCCTTCTTTTGATATTTTTATGATACCAAAAGAAAGAGGCAAATGGAACAACAAACAACTTATTTTTTGTGGAGTTCTGAAAAAATTAAGCGTTCAGCGTCTTTTTCGCCGCAGCTACAATTTCCGCTGCTGCCTGTTCGACGCTTTTTTCATCGAGGGAAACCACAACATCTGCATATTTCTCATAGAGTGGGCAGCGTTCTGCATAGAGTTCTGCCAAGTTGTTGGCATTGCGGCAGACAACTCCTCTGGTCGTCAGATTGCCGACCTGTGCAGCAATTTCGGACAATTCCCGTTTTAAATAGATGACAGTTCCAATTTGTTTCAGGTGTTGCATGGCTGCATCGCTGTAAATCGCACTGCCGCCAGTTGCAATGATGGTGTTTTCCACCTGCACTTGCTGCAAAATCTTGCTTTCCATTTCAATAAAGCCATCAATTCCGAATTGGTCAATGAGATGCATTAAATCTGCATGATAGGTATCCATAATGGTATCATCGGTATCAACAAAATCATACTGTAATGCAGCAGCAGCCATTTTCCCCAGTGTGCTTTTGCCGGAGGCTGGCATACCAATTAAAATAAAGTTTGGCATTGTGGTTTGTTCCTTTCTGTTTCGAAGTGATTCTTAGGTATGATAGATTCCATTATAGCATTTTTAGAAAAAAATTGCAAGTTTCTTTCCTAAAACCTCGTAAAAAACAACAGATTTCGTGCAGATGTAAAAAATACTTGCAATTGTACGAAAAATGGGTTATAATAAGAGAGAGAAATGGTGTCAAAAAAGGAGTTTTTCGATATGAACATGAATTTTATTCGGAAGCTGCCGATTCCGCAGGAATTGAAGAAGCAATTTTCTCTTTCTGATGAATTGGTTGCCGTAAAAGCCGCTAGAGATGCAGAAATTCAGAAAGTGTTTACCGGCGAATCAGACAAGAAGCTGTTAATTATTGGCCCCTGCTCTGCTGACCGGGAAGATGCTGTTCTGGATTATGTTTGCCGGCTGGCAAAGGTACAGGAACAGGTCAAGGATAAGCTGATTCTGATTCCAAGAATCTATACCAACAAGCCGAGAACCACCGGAGAAGGCTATAAGGGCATGGTACATCAGCCAGATCCGGAAAAGAAAGAAGATATGTTGCAGGGTGTCATTGCCATTCGGCAGATGCACACCAAGGCAGTAGAAATGACTGGTTTGACTTGTGCAGATGAAATGCTGTATCCGGAAAATCATCGGTATCTGTCTGACTTGCTGTCCTATGTTGCCGTTGGTGCTCGTTCCGTAGAAGACCAGCAGCACAGACTGACTGCAAGCGGTCTGGATATTCCGGTTGGGATGAAGAACCCGACTGGCGGTGACTTGTCCGTTATGATGAATTCTCTGATTGCAGCTCATGCAAGCCATACCTTCCTGTATCGTGGTTGGGAAGTACAGACTGCCGGCAATCCGTTGTCCCATGCAATTCTGAGAGGTTATGTAGATAGTCAGGGTCACTCCATTCCGAACTATCACTACGAAGACCTGATGCATCTGTGTGAACTGTACAGCCAGAAGAATCTTGCAAATCCGGCTGTCATTGTCGACGCAAACCATGCAAATTCCGGCAAGAAGTATCTGGAACAGATTCGGATTTGCAACGAAGTGCTGCATAGCTGCCGTCACAGCGATGACATCCGGAAGCTGTTCAAGGGCTTCATGATTGAAAGCTATATTGAAGATGGTGCACAGAAGATTGGCGAAGGCGTTTACGGAAAGTCCATTACAGATCCGTGCCTGGGCTGGGAAAAGTCCGAAAAGCTGATTTACACCATTGCAGACCAGCTTTAATGGCTTAGAAACCAAAATTTTTGATACGTGCATAAAAAATGAGCAGATTTCCAGCAATGGGAACTGCTCATTTTTGTTTTATGGAACATTGGATACTTGCTGTGTCAACCGCTCAGGCTGTTCAAACCATAGGTTTCGTCCAAGTATTGCTTGCCGGTTTCCGTCTGAAAATAGACGTTCCGGAAGTGGGTGATTGCCTTTTTGGTCATTTTTTCTTCTCTGGCATTGACCAGAAAATCTGCCTCGACCAAAATCTGAAAATCGATCCCGTCAATTTCTGTATAAGTGTGGTGATGTCCAACCAAGAAGCAAACCCGATCAATCAGAGAATCGGAAAAGCCAATGGTCATCAGCATAGCACGGGCAAGCGGTGGGCCTTCTTTTTCTTGATAAGCCCCTGCAGCAGAACGATATTTCCGCTCCGCAGCGTGAATACCGATGTCATGTACCAGTGCAGCCGCTTCAATTCGTGTTTGCAGCAGAGCATTTACCTGTTCGCTGTGTGCGATGGCACTGGCAAACGCATAGACTTTCATAAAATGATGGATTCGTTTCGGGTCATCGTGGTACAGCGTAATCATTGCCGTCACCAACTCATTGATTTTTGCATCCATAAAGAAACACGCCTCCTCTGTCAGAATTGGAAGTTCCAACTTCAGTATAACAGATAGATTTGTGGAATCTATGAATGTAAAAGAGGAAAAATGTTACAAAATAAAACAGATGAGTCCGCTGCAACCCTCGTTAATGACCCGTTCCAAGGTTTCCTGTAACTTGAGTCGTGCCTCCATCGGCATTTTGCTGAGCTTGCTGTGTAGTCCTTCGTTGACCAGTTCATGCAGGGATTTTCCAAAGATGTTGGATGACCAAATTTTCGTTGGGTCTTCCTCGAATCCCTCCAACAGATACATGACAAGTTCTTCGCTCTGTTTTTCTGTGCCAACAATCGGACTGACTGCCGTACGAATAGACGCTTTCATCATATGAATGGAAGGGGCAGAGGCTCGCAGACGTACGCCATATTTTCCGCCCTGCTTGATGATCTCCGGTTCTTCCAGCGACATTTCTTCCAGCTGTGGCATAACGATGCCGTAGCCAGTCGCTTCTACTGCTTCGAGGGCTGGGGCAATGCGGTCATAGGATTTTTTGATTTTGCAGAGTTCCGTCAGAACCGGGAACAAATCGCTTTCGGATGCAATCTGTAAACCTGTTGTTTCGCCGAGAATCTGATAGAACAGAGAGCCATTCATGGCGACGGAAACAACAGCACGCCCTGTTCCCAAGTCGATTTGCTGCACAGAAGCGGAGAGAATATGTTCTGCTCCTGCAAGGGTTTCCGTCATCATTGGAACATCTCGCACATATCGCAGCGGTTCGGCAGCAGTCCGAATGCTGGAAAAGACGGATTTCCGCAGCCAGTGTTCTGGATCTAAGGCAGTAATCCAGCCAGCCGTTTGAATTTGAACCTCTCGAATGGGGAACGCATAGAGCAGTTGCGTTAAAATCTCCTGAATGTCTGTTTCTTCGAGTTCAGGGCAGCAGACTGGCAGAACTGCTGCATGATATTTTTTTCGCAGGCTTTCGCAGAGGGCTTCGGTCTGTCGGCTGTGGGGTTCGATTGCATTGACCAGCACAACAAAGGGCTTTTCCAGCTGTTGCAGTTCCTGGATGACCCGTTCTTCACAGGCAGCGTATTCTTCCCGTGGCAGGTTGGTAATACTGCCGTCTGTCGTGACGACCAGCCCGACGGTTGCGTGTTCTGTAATCACTTTTTGTGTGCCGACTTCTGCTGCCATGCCGAACGGCACTTCTTCTTCAAACCACGGCGTTTTTACCATGCGGGGCATATCATTTTCAATGTATCCCAATGCACTTGGCAGGATATAACCGACACAATCCACCATCCGGATGCGGAAATGGGTATGTTCTCCAATGGTGATTTCCGCCGCTTCTTCCGGAATAAATTTCGGTTCTGTGGTCATAATGGTTTTTCCGGCAGCAGATTGTGGCAGTTCATCGACTGCTCGCAGGCGTTTGGATTCTTCTGGAATATTGGGAATGACCAGCTTTTCCATGAGCTGTTTGATCAGCGTAGATTTTCCGGTCCGGACAGGGCCGACAACGCCGATATAAATATCACCGCCAGTCCGTTTGGCGATGTCCTCGTAAATATCTTTTGCCATAGCGTTGCCTCCTTAAGATACAATGGGGATGAATAGCATTCCCGGTTTGGTCAGGGTGTCGCCGGACAGATCATTTTCTGCTGCGATTGCAGAAACTTTTGTGTTGCAGCGTTTGGCAATTTCCCAGACGGATTCGCCCACTGTGCCATAATAGAGCCGCAATGCACAGTCGCTGTCCCGTGTCCGTTTGCGGTTTTCATCAACTGTAATTTCAGAGAGTCCGGTTTGCTGCGTTGCTGGATAGAGCATCCCTTGCAAGGAAATCGTAGCTTTGATGGAAAGACTGCCATCTGCCGCCAGATGAAAGGAACTGTCTGCCGGCTCTGCCTCTGCACAGAGCATTGCCTGTTCCAGTGGAACGGTGGTTGCAAGCAATTCCTCGAACGCTTCTTCTTTCTCCAGCAGGAACGGCATGCCTTCTTGGTCTTTTGCAAGGACACTGCAACAGAGCATACCACTGACCCGAATGCGGTTTTGTTCGGGAACAGGCGTTGCACTGACGTTTTTAATCCGACATTGTAAGTCACTGACAAAATCCACGGGGGTATCTCCGGCAGGAATCGCAGCTGTGCAGGAAAACTGCTCTTTCAGCGGAACTGGCGTGCCATCAATTCGCAGCGGTGTCCGCACACAGTCACACAAATATGCGGTGGAATAGGCATCCGTTACAATCGAAATGGTAGCCGGTTTGCAGGCGGTGCAGGTAATCCGTAAATCTGCCTCACAGTGCAAGTTATCGGAATCGCTGCCCTTGTTGGAAACGGGTTTGCATTCGCAGCGAATCACCTGCACCGCAGCCATACCCGTAAAGGTTTCATCAATCTGCTCCATGTCGATGATTTGGCTGTACGGCAGCGTGAATTGCATGGATTCCGGTTCGGTTTGCTCCTCGGATGTGCTGCAATAGAGAAGCGACACAAGCACTTCGCCCCGCACGACAAATTTTCCAGCAATGATGGACTGTTCCCCCTGTTCTGCCCGTGCCGTGCAGCGAAGAATGCTTTGAATGGGAGCTTTTGCAGCATTTCGCTCGATGTCCTCGGATAGAGAAATGGTTTTAACAGCACGCTGTTTCTGGCTGGCATAGGCAATGGTCTGCTTTTGGCACTGCACTTGCATGCCGAATACATCAGAGATGACTTCCTGCATGCGTTCACCTGTAATCTGAACCCGAACAGAAACTGCCCCTCGCACATCCAGCCGCCTGCGGCTGACCGCCCGACAATTTGCATAATCTGCCTTTGCTTGCAGCAGAACTGCTGGATTTTCTGGCTTTTCCGGCAAGTCTAAGGTTTTGGTATAGTGCATGGTCTGTGTCACACATTGCAGACGGTGGCTGTCAGAACCACAATAGAGAATCCGAAGATCCACTTGTAATTCATAGCTGAGTCGGGTTTCCTGCAACTGATATTCTAAGATGGTAGGCTGCATTTCACAGCGGATGATGCGGAAAATTTCCGGATCATAGTCGGGCAGCACATAATCCAGTTCCACGCCCTGTTCCTGTGTTTCATCCAAAATGCGTTCTGTCACGGGAATTCGTTCCCGGTTGATTTTCCACTCCATGCGGTGATCCTCCTGATAAATCCCATGCTGGGTTGATGTTACTACAATCTATGCAGACAGGCAGCGGTTTATGTTTCCGCATCAAATTTTCCGATTTCTGTAAGGAATTTCTAATGATGCCCAATGCGTGAAAATAAAAAACCTTGACAATTTGCTGTTCCTGTCGTATAATAAAACTACATGTGATAGTTCGTTTCCAAAAACGATGCTGGTTAGAATCGTTTTTTGGTTTTCTGGTAAGAAGCAATCTTACAAACTCATTTGGAAATGACTGCATTTTTTTCGATGCAGGATCATATATCATACTTATTTATAATCGTACAATGCAAATGCGGCAAATAAACAGAACAACATCAGGGAACCACCGCTGCTGAAAGCAGGAGCAGCGGCCATCATGATAAGACTTGTTTTTGATTTGATTTATTTGTATCGGATGTATCCGATTATGGAAATTGCACAGACTATGACACAGCAGAACGGAAATTGTGCGTCTTTGTGCAAGATTACCTTCTGCCGCATTTGCGAGCAGAAAGAGAGGTTTTTTATTTGGCTACGAAAGAAGGAAAAGAAGGAAAGGCAGCAGCACTGCCGAAGAAGCGAAATTATCGACGGAGAACGCCAAAGCAAAATAGCGGCGAACAGCCGGCAAAGCAGGCAAGAGGCCGTGCTAAGACGGTGACCCGTGCAGCAGCGTTTTCCGCTGCACAGAGTCGCTCCAATCATAAGCAGGAAGTTCGCCGGACACCCGTTCGGATTATTCCGCTGGGTGGCTTGAATGAAATTGGAAAGAATATGACCGTGTTTGAATGCAGCAATGATATGTTTATTCTGGACTGCGGTCTGGCATTTCCTGACGGGGATATGCCGGGCGTTGATATTGTCATCCCGGATTTCACCTATGTAGAAGCAAATCGGGACAAGGTGCGGGGCATTGTGCTGACGCACGGACACGAAGACCACATTGGCGGCCTGGCGTATCTCCTGAAGAAAATCAATGTTCCGGTCTATGGAACAAAGCTGACGTTGGGACTGGTTAAGGGCAAGCTGGAAGAACATGGACTTGCCAATTCTGTAAAGCTCTGTGAAGTGCAGCCGAGAAGAACCGTCAAAATGGGCTGTATGGGTGTGGAATTTATCAAGGTGAACCACTCCATTCCGGGTGCAGTCGGCATGGCAATTCATACGCCGGCAGGCATTATTGTACACACGGGGGACTTTAAAGTAGATTATTCTCCGGTGGACGATGATATTATTGATTTGGCACGGTTCGGCGAATTGGGTAGCCGGGGTGTACTGGCATTGATGGCAGATTCCACCAATGCAGAGCGTTCCGGATTTACTCGTTCAGAACGGACAGTGGGTGAATCGTTCGACAAGCTATTTAAGCAGGCAACAGGCAAGCGGATCATCATTGCAACTTTCTCCTCGAATATCCACCGGATTCAGCAGATTGTAGACAATGCACAGCGGAGCAACCGAAAGGTTGCCGTATTCGGCAGAAGTATGGTGAATGTTGTCAACATCGCTCTGGAGATGGGATATTTGAAAATTCCGAAGGGTATGCTGATCGATATTGATGAAATGAACCGCTTCCCAGATGAACGGGTTGTTCTGATTACCACGGGTAGCCAAGGCGAACCGATGTCCGCCCTGACTCGTATGGCAATGAACAGCCATAAAAAAGTGGTTATCACACCGAATGATTTCATCATCATCTCTGCAAACCCGATTCCGGGCAATGAAAAGCATGTCACACGAGTAGTCAATGAACTGATGCGTTCCGGAGCAGAAGTGATTTATGAAGATGTACACGTTTCTGGTCATGCCTGCCAAGAAGAATTGAAGTTGATTCATGCACTGACAAAACCGAAGTTCTTTATTCCGGTGCACGGCGAATACAAACATCTGGTGAAGCATGCACAGATTGCTTATTCCATGGGCATGCCGGAATCCAATGTTATTATCGGTTCGATTGGCGATGTCATTGAAACAGACGGCGTTTCCATGAAGATTGTGACACAAGTTCCATCTGGCAGAGTGATGGTCGATGGATTGGGCGTTGGCGATGTTGGGTCAATTGTCCTGCGTGACCGGAAACATCTGGCACAGGATGGCTTGATTATTGTTGTCATCGGCATTGAACGGACGGCAAACCTGATCGTTTCCGGTCCTGACATTATTTCGAGAGGATTCGTCTATGTACGGGAATCGGAAGAATTGATGGAAGAAGCTCGTCAGATTTTGCTGGATACGTTGCAGCACTGCTCCGCACAGGAATTGAAGGAATGGGGCACGCTGAAAAACAAGCTGCGAGATGTACTTTCGGATTATATTTATGGCAAAACCAAACGAAGTCCGATGATTCTGCCGATTATTATGGAAGTTTAAAAAATGCTGCCGGGTAACGGGGAGTGTGAACGATGAAAAAGAAACTCAGACATATTTTGCTGTTGATTACAGGCATTTTAACACTATTGAGCATCGCCGTGCCGCTGGTTGCCACGACACTTTTGTATGGCTCTTGCCGGACTGCTCTGCTATTTGTGCCAGCATTGTTGCTGAGTATTCTATTTGTTGTGCAATTGTTTTTTGTTTTTCGCAGACGATACCCTTTGAATCGGCTGCGGACGGATATGAGCAGTGCAGAAACCCCCGTTCTGGAGCAGTTGACCGTTCCAGTCGTACTGGTGCAGGAAAACGGCGATGTATTCTGGTATAATACACAGTTTGCGGAACAGATCTTAAAGGATGCCGGAAAGGGCAAACAGTTGATTCAGCGATTGCTGCATCTGCATACCTATGCCGCTCAGCAGCAAGATCAAATCGTGGAATTTCAGGATCGAAGTTACAAGATTCACAGTATGTCTTGTGCAGCTCAGAAAGATACCCCTGCATTGCACGCATTTCAGTTTAATGATGTAACTGAACTGCTGCAATGGAAACGGGATTTTGCGAGTGCAAAGCCCTGTGTTTTGATTCTGGTGATTGACAGCTACGATGATATTTTGCAGTATGCCAAGGAGAGCGAAAAGGCACAGGTTTCTGCGGAAGTGGAAAAGGTGCTGGAATCGTTTATGACAGGCACAAATGGCATTATTCGGAAGATTGAAAATGATATGTTCTATGCTGTGGTAGAAACTCGTCACCTGCGAGTGATGATGCAGGAAAAGTTCAAGGTTTTGGACGATGCCCGAAAAATTCTGGTCAATGGCAGAATTCATATTACGTTTTCGATTGGCGTTGGATTTGGAGCAAATTCCCTCGAAGAGAGCGAAAAATTTGCTCATCAGTCGCTGGATATGGCATTGGGACGAGGCGGTGACCAAGCAGCTGTTAAGACAGAAAATGGTTTTTGCTTTTTTGGCGGAACGTCTAAAGGCGTAGAAAAGAAGTCCAAGACAAAAATTCGTTCTGTTGCAACGGCATTGCAAGAATTGATTGAAAATGCAGATCAGATTTTCCTGATGGGGCATCGGTTTGGCGATTTGGATGCAATTGGTTCTGCCTGCGGACTGGCTGGAGCAATTGATATGATGAAAAAGCCTGTTTCCATTGTTGTGAATCAGAAGAACTGTCTGGCGAATCAGTTGATTCAGTATATGAAAAAATCGGAACATCCGCCGGAGTTCATCGAACCGGAAGAGGCAATGGAACGAGTCAGCAGTAACAGCTTGCTGATTGTCGTAGACACCCACAACAAGGACATCCTCGAAAGTGTCGAATTATATGAAGCCTGCCGTTATGTGGCAGTCATCGACCATCATCGAAAGAATGTCAACTTTATTGAAAATGCAGTCCTGTTCCACCATGAACCGTATGCTTCTTCAGCATCGGAAATGGTAACGGAGATCATTCAGTATTTCCGGCTTGACGGCGAAATTCCGGCAGCCAATGCAGATGCACTGCTTGCCGGCATTACCTTAGATACCAAAAATTTTGTCATGCGTACCGGTGTGCGGACGTTTGAAGCAGCGGCTTATCTGCGGAAGATTGGGGCGGATACCATTCAGGTAAAATCCCTGTTCTCCAGTACGATTTCCATGTATCAAATGCGTTCGCAGATTGTGGCACATGCCGAAATTTATCATAAAAGTGCTATTTCCGCCGTGAAAATGCAGGATGCGGACACTCGTGTTCTGGCAGCACAGGCAGCCGATGAGCTGTTGAGCATTCAGGGCGTAGAAGCATCCTTCGTATTATTTCCGGATCAGAATGGATTCAGCATTTCCGCCCGTTCTCTGGGCGGAATGAATGTACAGCTGATTATGGAAGAGCTGGGCGGCGGTGGTCATCAGACGATGGCAGCCACACAGATTGCCGGCGTGACCTTACAGGAAGCAAAGGAACGGCTCTTGCAGGTACTGGAAGCATACGAAGAAAAGAAATAACAGAAAGGCAGGAGAATTTTTATGAAGGTCATCTTTTTACAGGATGTCAAAGGCTCTGGAAAAAAGGGCGAAGTGAAGAACGTAGCAGACGGATATGCACGTAATATGCTGCTGAAAAAGGGCTTAGCTATGGAAGCAACCCCGAAGGCATTGTCGGAACTGGCAGGCAAGCAGTCTTCCGCAGCCCATAAGATTGACGTAGAAAAGCAGCAGGCACAGGAAACTGCAAATCTGCTGAACGGAAAGACGGTCAAGGCAACTGCAAAGGCTGGCAACGGCGGACGGTTGTTCGGTGCAGTAACTGCCGGAAACATTGCCGACCTCATCGCTCAGCAGTACGGCTGCAAGGTGGATAAGAAGCGGATTTCGCTGAAAACAGACATCAAGAACTTTGGTACTTATGAAGCAGAAATCCGGTTGTATGCAGGCATCTTGGCAAAAGTAACCGTAGAAGTCGGCGAAGCATAAGCTGTTTGACGGATAAAACCAACAGGTATGGGCGGACATCGTTCGCCCGTATCTTATTTATACGATAGAAGAGGATGGAAAAGAGGAGGTAAGGATGGCACAGGAATTCGAGCAAGTCGACCAAACCGAATTACCGTACAGTCTGGAAGCAGAACAGACCATTTTAGGTTCGATTTTTGTTGATGCATCTGTATTATCTGTTGTCTTAGAGCGAATCAAGCCGGACAGTTTTTTCAATGAACAGCATAAAGCCCTGTTTCAGATTATCATGCAAATGTTTACATCTGGAGAAAAAATTGATATTGTCACGGTTTTGAATGCAGCGATGGCAGGGCATATTTTTGACACGGCTGCCGAGGGACGTGCTTATCTGGGGGCATTGGTCGATTTAGTGCCGTCCGTTGCCAATGTTGAGAGTTACTGCAAGATTGTCGAGGAAAAATACTATATCCGCAGTCTGGCATTTGCTGCCCGTTCCATCTTACAGGACATCCAAACAGGGGAACAAAGTGCACAAATGCTGTTGGATGCAGCGGAGCAACGTATTTTTGAGATTCGGCAGGGGAAAGATACACAGGGCATGGTAAAAATCGGGGATGCAATTTGTGGTGCTTATGACCACATTGGAAAGATTGCAGGCCCGGACAAGGAAAAATATGTCGGTGCTCGCACCGGATTTCAGCACTTGGATACGATTACATCCGGTTTGAACCGGTCGGACTTGATTTTGATCGCAGCCCGTCCGGGTATGGGAAAAACGTCCTTTGCGATGAATATCGCAACGCATGTTGCCCGACACAGTGACCGGGAAGTGGCAGTTTTTTCCTTGGAAATGTCCAAAGAACAAATTGCGACCCGACTGCTTTCCACAGAAGCCTTGGTGGATTCCAACAAACTGCGGAGCGGATTCTTGACGAGTGACGACTGGGTGCGGTTGGCAACCAGTGCTGGGGTTTTGAGTGGGTTGCCGATGTATATTGATGATACTGCCGGCATTACTGCCCAGCAGATTAAAGCCAAACTGCGGCGAATGAAAAATGTTGGATTGGTCGTGATTGACTATTTGCAATTGATGACATCCACGCTGCGGACAGATAACCGTGTGTTGGTCATCTCTGAAATTACCCGACAGTTGAAAATCATGGCGAAAGAAATGGATGTTCCAGTCATTTTGCTGTCGCAGCTGTCCCGTGCACCGGAAGGCAGAACGGACAAACGTCCGATGCTGTCAGACTTGCGTGAATCCGGTTCGATTGAGCAGGATGCGGATATTGTATTGTTTTTATATCGAGATGCTTATTATAACAAGGAGAGTCCGACCCCGAACATTTCAGAATGTATCGTTGCAAAAAATCGGCACGGAAATACAGGAACAGTTAAAATGATTTGGGACGGACAGTTTACCCGATTCTCGAATATGGAGATGCAGCATGAAACATAAGGAAACGCTGCCGGAGCAGGTGCAGGCATTTTTGCAGGAACAGCAGATGGTACAGGCAGGAGATACAGTTTGTTGTGCTCTGTCAGGCGGTGCAGATAGTGTTTGTCTGCTGCGGTGTCTGTTGGAGTTGGCAGAGCCGCTCCACCTCACCATCACCGCTGTGCACGTCAATCATCAGTTGCGAGGGGCGGAGAGTGAACGGGATGCGGCTTTTTGCGAAGCCCTCTGCACTCGTTGGAATGTTCCATTGCATATGGTGCGGTGTGATGTAAACGTCTATGCGGAACAGCACCACGCCTCCATTGAAACTGCTGCCAGAGCTTGCCGCTATGCGGCATTTTCTGCCATTCCGACAAATCGCATTGCAACTGCACACACTGCCTCAGACAACTTGGAAACGATGTTGCATCGTTTGATTCGGGGCAGTGGTCTGCGAGGACTGGCAGGGATTCCAGCCGTTCGGGAGCGTTATATTCGCCCCTTGCTGACCGTGACACGGGCGGAAGTAGAAGCATATCTGCAAACACTGGGGCAGGATTATGTGACAGACAGCACGAATGAAACCGATGCATATACCCGCAATCAAATCCGCCACCAGTTGATTCCAATATTGAAGCAGTTGAATCCTTCGTTGGAGCAAACTTCTATCGGAATGTTGCAGGTGTTGCGGAGTGAGCAGGATTATCTGCGGCAGCAGACGGAACACTGTTTTCAACAGCATATGACGGCAGCCGGAACGCTTTCCGGTTTGCTGGAGGAACATCCCGCAATGCAGCAGCGTTGTATCATTCAGTTGCTGGAGCAGTTCCAGATTTCCTATCAAGCAGACCGGATTGCTCGGTTACAACGATTGCTACAAACGGGTGGAAAATGCAACTTGAATGCGGACTATGATGCAGTTGCAAAAAACGGCAGTCTTTCCATTCAAAAACGGGTGACATTGCCAGAGCCTGTGAAGCCGAAAATTTTACACGAAGGCGAGAATCAAATTTTTTCCGGTTTTCTTGTAAAAGCAAGGATGGTTTCACGGGAAAATATGCGAAATCCTCTAATTGTTCATAAAAAGTTATCAAAAATACACTTAGATTATGATAAAATAAGGGGTGTGATTCTTTTGCGTGGGCGACAATACGGCGATCATGTGCAGTTTGCCGGACATCGTACCATTGCTTCTGTAAAGAAACAGATTCAGAAACAAGTTCCACCGGAGAGAAGGCAGAATCTGCACTTCTTGGCGGACGAAGCGGGAACGATTTTTGCGGAGTTTTTAGGGGTTGCAGCACGTGTTGCACCAACCGCAGAAACTATGCATGTTCTAGAACTGGAAATCATACAGGAGCAACCGAATTTGGAACAACTGCCGGAATCATCGTTGGGCTTGCCACGAAAAACAGAAAACGGGGAAACCAGTTTGAAAGAATGGAGTGAACAATTTGACACCAAAGAAAAGTAAGGGCATTGGAGCGTATTTGCTGGTCGTTGTACTGCTGTTGCTGGGCGTATTTTTTATTACGCAAAATATTGGCGGAAAAGAAAATGATACCCAGTATTCCGAAATCATGAATTATTTTGATGACTATGATGTCAAGAAATATACCTTGAATTTGGGAAATGGACAGCTGAAAATGACCCTGCAAGACAACCGCACCATCACCTATGAAGTGCCGTATATCAGCGGCTTTCTGGATGATGTGAAGGATTATCGACAGGAATATAATGCCAAACATCCAGATGCACCACTGCAAATGGACTACTACAAAGTAAAAGATTCGTCTTGGATTTGGACACTGCTGCCAACGATTTTGCTGTTGATTATGGGCATTCTGTTGTTTGTCTTTATGATGCGGCAGGCAAATGGCGGCGGAAAGTATACGTCTTTTGGCAAGGCAAATATCAAGAATCAGGCAAACACCCGGAAAGCGACGTTTGCGGATGTTGCCGGAGCAGATGAAGAAAAGCATGAACTTGAAGAAATTGTAGACTTCCTGAAGAATCCGAAGACATACACCGCAATCGGGGCAAGAATCCCG
>ERZ1034976.699-NODE-699-length-30167-cov-7.617993_pt1 | contig 30167 bp, 50 predicted proteins | sample MGYA00520623_ERZ1034976 | MGnify/ENA primary metagenome ERZ1034976 (study PRJEB33766, sample SAMN09781774) | gut metagenome | biome: gut microbiome | host: Homo sapiens | place: Madagascar | study: EMG produced TPA metagenomics assembly of the PRJNA485056 data set... | reverse complement strand
CTTACTTAGACGAGTATCCAGCCAAACTTCGCAAAGCGAAAAATGCCAGCGGCTTCACCCTGCAAGAGTTGTCAGACCTTTCAGGCGTTCCTTATAACAACGTATGCGACACAAATGCAGGGCGGGTCAAGCACCCGCTCCTTTTTTATGCCGCCGCCACTTGTAAGGTTTTGAATCTGTCGCTGAATGAGCTTGTCGGTCTGGATGAGCAGCCAGAAACACAGCATGTCCATGAATTGGAATTGGAGAACGTGCGGTTATCCGGCGAAGTAAAGCATCTGCAAGAAATGAACGCAGGGCTGAGAAAGCAGGGGGAAACCCACACAAGGACAATTTATATGCTCATAGGCGTATGCAGTATTCTTTTATGTGCCGTTGTTTGGTACGTCATATTTGACATCCAGATAGAGACCGCCGGTATTTTCCGCTCGGCTGGGACAAGCATTTTTGCGGGCGTCCTCGCCCTGATACTGAACGCCTCCGTCGCAACCATCATTTACGCCTTCAAAAGCATTCACAAGGGGAAAAAGAAATGAGACTGACTCACGGGGCGTACATTCTCGCCCGGTTCTCTACGGACAATCAAGAGGTGGACAGCATCGACGTACAGGTGCAGAAGTGCCGCGAGTGGTGCGCACGGGAGCATCTGCCTGTGCTGGACGTGTTCGCCGACGAGGCTACATCCGGCATGAAGAACACCCGGCCGGAGTATTCCCGCATGATGCGGCAGCTCGCCGAGGGCGGCGCGGATACCGTTGTTATATACGATCAATCCCGGATGTTCCGCAAGCTGACGGCGTGGTTTCAATTCCGCGAACAGGTAGCGTGCTACGGCGTGCGCGTCGTGGCCGTGACGCAACCGATCATCGGCGGCGATCTGCGCGACCCGATGACGTTTCTATCCGAGGGCAGCATGGCGTTGATGAATCAGATGTGGGTTCTCCAAACGCGGCAGAAGGTCATCGAAAAGATGCGTTACATGGCGGAGCAGGGTAAACACACCGGCGGAAAGCCGCCGCTGGGGTACGACGTAAAGGACAAGCGCCTTGTCATCAACGAGGATGAGGCAGATACAGTACGGGAGATATTTCGGCAGTACGCCGACGGGAAATCGTATCGGGAAATAATAAAATGGCTGAACGATTCCGGGAAGCGCACAAAGCGCGGCGGATGCTTCGGAACGAACAGCCTGCATGACCTATTGAAAAATGAGAAATATATCGGGAATATTGTGTACGGCAGGAGCGAGCGCCGACCGGACGGTACGCGAAATTCGCATTCTTTTTCAATCAGAACAATGCGGATGGAGAATGCCGTCCCGTCAATCATCGACCGTGAAACGTGGGAAAGGGTGCAGAAGAAGATGGAAGATAACCGACGTGTACAGGCTGGCAGGCCACCGAAGGCAAGAGAATACCCGCTCAAGGGGAAAGTGTTCTGCCGAGAATGCAAAAGCGCCATGACGATCGTCAGCTCGAAAAAAACGTATTACTACTACGCGTGTTCTGGAAAAAAGCGAACAGGGCAATGCGATAACCCGCAGATCGGCGCAGGAGAGCTGGAAAACATCGTCGCTGATGCTATACGCGAAATCCTGGGAAATCCGGGAAACATAGAAAACATTATCAGCATTATCCGGGAAGAGAAAAACGAAATAATCAACGTCGCCACACAGCGGATGCGAATTCTTCTCGCCCGAAGGATGGAAATCAACCGGCAGCTCGAAGCGGGAACAAATGCTATTCTCGCAGGGCTGCACAGCCAGACATTGAAAACGAAGATGCAGGAGCTTGAAGAAGAGCTTTCGGAAATTGACCAGCAAATGACAACCTTGAAACACAGCGCCGATGGTACGCAGATACCAGAGGAACGCCTTAGGGCGTTGTTAAACGCAGCAGGAGACGATGTAAACGCGCTTTTGTCGTTGGTAATGCGCGTGGAAGTCGGCAAAGACAGAGTCGTTGTGTGGACGCTTTTGGACGCAGACCCTAACGGACATTTTGACTTTTCCGAAGATGGAATAAACATTGACTTACAACCAATAGACCGAGGGGACGAAAATTCAGGGTGTCCCCTCACCGGTACCACGAATTTGCATAACTTTTCCATCGCAGGCGGGCTGCTAAAATTCAGCATACCGCGAAAGAAACGCTGGGGTTAATCCCCAGCGTTTTCTTGCTTATAGATCGTTTAGTTTGTTCATGACCGCGGCGTAGGTCTTGGGCTGCATCACGCTCAGGCTCTCCATCAGCTCATCCATCACCCGCCATGCGTCTCGCGGTTCTTTGTCCGAGACGGTGCGGAGAAAGTCGCTGTTACCGTAGGCTGCGCCGGAATAGGCCGGAATGGACTGCACAACCGCTCGCGGTGCGGCGCTCTGCGGCTCGTTCTCCTTGTTCATTTCGGCGCGGATGGTGTAGAGCGTGGCTAACTTGGCATAATTGGGATAGCTCGACTCTTCATACTCGAGCCTCGCTATCTCCTTGCGAATCTCGAGTGCGTCCAGCATGTCAGCCGAGATCGTCGAGGCAACGGCGCAGCGCCTCGCGGGTGCGGTCGTCCTGCGCGTCGCGCATCATGCCCTCGATATGCTCGCGCATACCGTCGCGGCTGTACCGTTCGCTGTAGCGGTCGCCCTCGCCGTCACGACTGTAGTGGCCGCGGACGTAGTGCGTACCGCGGCGGGCGTAGCTGCTGCCGCGTCCGTAGGCGCCGCGCATATCCGCTTCCCACTCACCGGCGCGGGAATAGTCCCCGTCTTCGAGCATTTCGATTTTGTCAATGTTCTTGACAGTATCGGTGATTTTGTGGAGGATATCGAGATCGCCCGCGCCGAGGTCGGGCTTTCGGGCCACCTCGTCCAGCTCGCGGCAGAGCTTTTCACGGATGGACTTCATTGCATATTCACTCATGGTTCTTCTCCTTTCACGCCACGCGCTCAACGATCATGTTGGCGTTGGCAACGTTGATGGCCTGTCCGCTGGTGTTTTTCGCCGCGACGGTCAGGCAGCAGCCGCGGGGAACATCGACGTTCGCGGAAACAAAGATGTTTCCGTAATCACCGACGGCTGCTGGGGTGAAGATGGCGGTGGCGCTAACAAGCGGCTCGCCGTTGACGGCGATAGCAAGGGAAATTGCTTCGACCGTTCCGCCGGTGGGGATAGCAATGTTCGCGCCGAAGGACACTCTGTACCGTGCGCGGCACTGATTTGTCAGCCCGCGGAGGGTGACGATGCCCGCGCCCTCGCGGTGGACGATGCTGCAATTCCCGGCAACCGCTGTTTCGGTGAGGGGGACGTTCTGCCCGGCGGCGACAAGCGCCGTCGTGGCGTTAGTAAATTCAGCCATTGGGTTTCTCCTTTCAAAAAATGCGGCGGGGTATAATGCCCCGCCGCCGTGTGTTAAGTGTCGGTATAATGCCGACCATGCCGCTGGGGCAAGCTCTCGGTATGAAGTTTAGGCGCTACAACCGCAGCCGTAGTTGCAGCAATACGGGTTGGCGACCTGATACGCCGGGATGGGCGACGGGCGAAGGGCAGAGACAAGGTAGCTGTTCTGCGCCGCCTGGGAGGCTGCGAGCTTGAGGCTCTGGTTCTCGCTTTCCAGGTCGCGCATCTTGCTCTGCACAAGGAAATCAAGGATGGCCTTGCTGTTTCCGTTGGCGTTGTCGATGATGTCGCGCGCGGCGTTCTGCACGGTGTTGCGGGTGTCACACGCCTGAGAGGCCATGTCATAACGCACCTGCGCAACGGCAGCGCGGTTTTCGCAGCAGCATTCCTGCGACTGCATCTGCATCTGGAAGAGCTGCGCGATGAGGGCGGACTGCTGGTTCGCGCGGGAGAGTTCGGCGGACATAAAGCCGTTGCTCATGTTCTGCTGCACGCCGTTGATGAGCTGCGCCTGCGCGTAGAAGCCGTCGCAGAGACCGGTGTTCACGCCGTCGAGCTTGCGCTCGATGTTGGCAAAGTCGGAGGTGAGGATGTAGCCATCGGTCACACCGCCGCGATTGCCGCCGAAGCCGTTGCCGCCCCAGCCGAAGAGGACGATGAAGAAGAGGATGATCCACCATCCGTCGCCGCCGAAGCCACCCCAGCCGCCGTTATTCGCGCCGGTAGGAGTTACGGGCATGGTGGGCTGAATCCCACCGTCGGTAAGAGACATTGTTCAATTTTCCTTTCGTAAAATATATTTTTTATCCGGCCAGATAAAATTCAACGTAAGAGCGCCTGAAACTGCTGCGCGGCGCTTTGCAGCTGGTTTAGCTGCTGTTGGGAGATTTTGCCGCTCTGCAAGAGCTTCTGCACCTCCTGCTGCGGATCGCCGCGGAAGGTGTTTCTAAATTGCTGAAACTGCTGAACGAGCTGCGAGAACTGATTGTTATTCCCTCCGCCGAGCGCCTGAAACAGGGGGTTACTCATTTTCGGTCACCTCCGCTTTCTTTGCGGTTTTCTTCGGTGCGAACTGCGCCGCGAACGCTTCAAATTCCGCACGGGTGACGTATTCCGGCGTCTGCTGCGCCGGTGCGGGTTTGGTGCGCTCGGTGTAGTCGAGGATGCGCATGGAGGGGACGCCCGAAGCGTCAACGGACTTGACATAGATGCACATGTTTTCGCTGTCCCACAGCGGAACGGTGTTTCCCGCCGCGACAAGGTAGGACTTGGCGGCGGCTTCGCCCTGCACCCAGATCATCGGGTTCGGGGCTGGCTGCTGCGCGCGGAGCTGCGCGAGCTGGTCCATCATCGGCGGGGCATAGGGCTGATAGTTCGGCTGGTAATACGGCGGATAGTTCATCGTTTTTCCTCCCAAACGTAGATCGGTGTTTCGTTGCCGGAATCCCACGCGTCAAAATACTCCCCGTCCACGACCGCCACGACGTGGCCGCTCAAGGCGAGGATGTAGGAGCCGCGGGGGTGCTCGGCGGCAAACTGCCGGACGGTATAACCGTCGTAATCGGGGAGAGCGGAGCGCGCAAATCCACGACGGCGGAGATACGCGCCCCAGACCGCATTCGCCGACGGCATATCGGACAGCTCGTATCCGGTCGCCGCCAAGTCCATATACACCTTGCCCCAGCGCTCGCCGGTCGCCTTAGCAATCGCGCGGATCACGCAATCGCCCACGGCCTTGCCTGCCGGATTCGGGTTGAAATATTGCATACGGTCGCCTCCCACTACCAAAATTTTCGCATAAAAAAAGAGGGCTAACCCATCGGTTAGCCCTCAATAATCCATCAAAAACCCATCATTCGATTGCAGCGGCGATCTTGTCCTTGATCGACCGTATACGGCGCTCCACTTTCTCTGTGCCGTACAGTTCCGTTTCCGTCTGCATGGCAAAGGAGATTTGCAAAACGCTCATCCCCTTTGCCCGCAAGCGGAAGATTTTTAGTTCCTCGTCAGTAAAGCCGCAGTCCCGCTCAAACTGTTCTCGCAGCTCTCGCGGGAATTGCAGCTTATTCTTTGTCCCCGGCGTTGTTAAACTCCGTAGGATGCTCTCTGTCGTCATTGGCTACACTCTCCATATACGCGTTAAAAAGTGTCTCTGCGAGGCTTTCAGACGCCTCTATGCCATTGATGCGGCAGAATGTTTTTACGGATTCTTTCATGTCTTCTCCGTAATGTCGGTTTACAAGGATTTTGGGATTGCCGTCCCGTCAATCGTCTTTGTGGAGCTGCTTGAACACCTGGTTTACGCCGGTCGCGGCAAGGCCGGAGACGATACCAACAGCAATCGCCGTGAGGTAGTCCGTGGCCGGGAAGTCCGGCACGATGTGCAGCGCAAGCACGCCGAGAGGTGCGCCGACGATACCGCAGATCGCAGGGATCCACTTGTCATCAATGGCGTCGGTGTTCTTGATGACGATGCCTACGAGGTAGGCAATCACGACGATCGCCACGCAGGTAGTCAGGCCGAAGATGTTTTCCATTTTTTAATCCTCCTAAGATTATTTGTGTTCGAGAATACTGATGCGGTTTTCGTGATCGGTCACGCGGTCGTCCAGCTCCTCATTTTCTTTCTTGCGGTGGTTGATACGTTCGTGGAGCTGTTTGTGCTCCTCCTCGTTGTCAGCCTGCATTTTGTTATGCGCGTTTTTCAGCCCGTCCACAGCATCTGTCAGCTTGACGATGTTGGTGTTGAGCTGCACAATCGGCTTGATGATTGCAACCGCCAGTCCTACCAGCGTCACGATCACGCCGACCACTCCCCATTCGTTCATGGTCACACCCCCAGAATCCGGTTCACTTCGCCCTGCACGAGATCATAAAACCACGTGCCAAGCTTCTGTTTTCTCTCTTCCCCGTTTCCCCACTTTGCATCGATGACCTCGCGCGCTTTTTCGGTAACATTGATCATCCGGTCGGTACTGTCCGGCGCATCCGTGCTTCCTGTGGGCTTGCAGTAGTTCTCCCATTCGGCGCGGTCAATATAGGCGAGGTTAAGATCAAGATTGCCGCTGTATCCATTCAAATAGCCCTGCGAGGTGTACTGACGGATGGAAATATCGCCGCCCCATTGTCCGCAAGTTTTCGCGCCCCAAGGGTTGGCGTTATAGCCGGTCTGCTTTCGGTAGCTTGCATACTGCGCCATCCAAAGCGGATACGTTTTGGCGACTTCCGCCCACTTTTTCTGGCTCGCTTCCGCCTGATATGAATAAAGGAAGGGCGTCACGCCGGTTTCTTTACGGACATAATCCAACCAGCGCTTTGCCCATCCCGCGCCCAGCTTCACAGCGTCGGCCTCCCAGTCAAGCACGAGGATAGCCTTTCCGATGAAGGGCTTTACTTTCTTCAGGAATACTTCGGCCTCCTGTTCCGGCGTCGTCCCGGTATAACCGTCGCGTGCGAAATGATAAGCGCCCACAAGCTTTCCAAGAGACATAGCCTGTTTGATCTGCCGGTCAAAATCGAAATTCGGGTAGCCGAGACCGCCGGACGCTTTGCAGATCACAAAATCGCAGGGAACTTTCGACAGGTCAATGCCTGCCTGCCATTTGGAAATATCAATGCCGTTCATATGCATCCTCCTTATTTATTCCATCCAGATCGCGTGAATTGTGGCTGCAATGTCGCCCGCGCGGCCGTAGCTTTCGCCCATGATGCCGATATAGCGGTTTCCGGTGATGCCGGACAGGCTCACCGTAGTGATGCTCGGCTTGTTCACGGCCACTGCCGCGCCGCTGCTCGCGTCATAGGTGGTTCTCGATGTGGCGGCGCCGAGTTTATACCAGCCGTTCGCCGCCATTCCCTCCAGAATGCCCTTGAGCGAGGAGTAATTGGTTACCGCCACAGCTGTGTTGGTGTAAAAAGCGCGGTTATTCGTGCCTTCGCCGGATCGGTACGTGGAAACAGTGATGCTGTTGGCGTTGCGTTTTACTTCTGGGCTATAGTCGTTGCCGGTGATCGAGCCGAACGCAACGGCCTCCACGCCGTACCAGTACACGAAGTTCGCCGGGCGAAGCATGACGACCGCGCCCATCTTGACCTTGACCGTAGCTGTCCGGCCGGAGATCCCGGCGGTAAACGTATAGTTGCCGGTCTGGAGCTTTACCGTCCCCACGCCGTTTGCATTGAGCGTCACGGAGCCGGACGCCTTGCCGGAATACGTCACCTTTTCGTTCTTCGCGCCGTAGATCGAGATCGACACTTTCCCGCCCTTGACGTTGGTTTTTCCGATCATGCGCTCACCTCCAGCAGAGGATCGTCGGGATCGTGATTGTTGCAGAGGGCTTTGCCGCAGCGTAGATATAGATGCCGCCCGCGTAGCTCTCCGCCACCGGCGCGAAGTTCCCGCTCATGGCGTCTGTCAGGCCGAAGAACACCTCCGGGATCATCGCCGCCGTCACACCGGTAAGCGTCACAGCAGCACGGTACGGGAAATCGGAATAGGTCGAGTTCGAGACGAACGCCGAGGCCGCCACACTTTTATTCGTGAATGTCAGCTTCACCGCGTCCGCCGCGAGCTTCGCGGCGGTAACAACTTTGTCGCCGAGATTGCTTGTCCCTACAGCTCCCGCCGTGGTGGCAATAGCGCCGATATTCGCGGGCGTGATGCCGAGATTGGAGCGTGCCGTCGCGGCTGTTGTTCCTCCCGTGCCTCCATTGGCAACGGGGACAGTAGAAACGGCGGAAAGTGTTCCGCTGCCATTTGCCTTTAAGAAGCCGTTCAGCGTACCAAAGAGAGCCGAGCGGATTTTTGAAACGATGTTCGACCAGAGCGTTTTCTTGTTCGCGCTCGCCGACGTGTCAAAAAAGGGGAAATAATCCCCGTCCGCGACATCCGTTGAAGCACTCAGACCGCTCGTTGCCGATTGCTTCCCGTCAAGAACTGATTTAACCGTCGATTCCGAGCCAGATGTATATGGGATATCGCCAGCAACAATTCCCACATTTCCCGCTTCATCTGGAGACTTGCTGTTTACGGTTGCGACGCCGCCAAGCGCAATCGCGGTGACTTCTTCGGCCAACATCAACAATGTTATGCTATGTTCTGGAATTGTACCCGCGACAGCCTGCGCGATTGCCTCTCGGAACTGCGCAAGGAGCGCCGTAAACTGCGCATTGATGACGCTCGTATCAGCGGTCACACTCTCTGTCACGAGGCCACAGACGGAGTTGTTCAAGCGTTCGTCGGTAATCATGGCCGCGGTGATGGCCGTCGTACCGGCAGCGATGGAAATTTGCGCGAGGCTGAGCTGCCGGACAGTGGTGTTGTTTGTCAACGCCGGGGCTGCCGCCGTGCTTGCCGGTGTGCCTTTAAGGATTTTGAGCTCCGGCAAATCGGCATAATCCGTCGTTTTCCACTCGACGATAACGCGGTCAATTCGATTGAGAACGCCGTCCGCCGCGTCAACGGTGAGCTGTATCTTCGCGCCGCTGGTTTTTTCGGTGTCATTCCACCAGACAACGCCGTTATTTTCAGCGTCGGTAATCCAGCCGAGTCCGTCTGAAACGGTGACCGCCATGGAATTTTGCACCGCAGCAACGGCGGCGTTGTTGTTCGCGGCGAACACGCCAGAGGTGCGGCCATGCAGCCAACGCATGGCGTATTCCGCGCCGACGTACTCATCGCGGTTATTCGGAAAAGATTTAATACTGCCCATTTAATTTCTCCTCACTTAATGCATCAAGGGTAGGGTCGCCAAGAACAAGCTGTGTTTTCTCGCCGGTGCGGTCGAGGGTGTATTTGACGCCCGTAATCCTTGCGGAAAAGGAAACGCCGAAGCGGCCAGAAACGCACAAAACAACATCACCAAGGTCATACCGAACGCCAAGCTCCGATGGGTCAACAGACACGTCAAAGCTCGAACGTTTGATGTAGCGCCCGAGTTGTAGATTGCCAAACGACGTGGCGGATTTGGCAACGTCTTCCGCGCTTGCTTCGTCGTCCTGCGAAATGGACGTGTCAAACCAGCGCTCGAAGCGGTCATCGCCGGTAGCGCTTCCAACAACGGCAACAGGCTCCGAATCATCGGCAAGGCTGTATTTCACATACGCAACGTTTTTAAATGTGCTTACGTCTTTGTTGATGACGAGATCAGAACACGTCCCCTGTTCCTCGACAAACGCAACGCGGTAAATGCCGCTTGTTCGGTCAACTCCTTTGATGACCTTGAACGTGTGCTTTAGCGCGATTCCGTCCCATTGCATCTGATGTCCGAGCTCGCCGCTATCCAGAATCTCCTTGATCTTGTCGAAAAGCTGACCGCCGTAAACGACATTGCTCTCGTCGGATTTTGGCTGAAACTTTTCCGTTAGACCTACGGGCGTTGCCGTCTGAATTCGTGTCAGCCCGCGGAGGTTGTCGTTGATGAGGTCATACACTCCGGTTTCGATGGTCGTTACGGCCTTTTTTGCTGCAACGACGCGCTTGTTCAAGCGCCAGTTACATGTGTAACCATTCGCGGTAATTTGGTTCTGCACAGTATCATGCTTGACATTGACTAACAGGTAGGTCGTTCCGCGCGTGGTGTTATACAGCATCGCGCCCTCTTTCAGGGCGCGAATATTATAATCATCCGCAGGTTCGACGATTTGAATTTTGCCGATGTCGTTGTAGTGCTCCGTCATTTGCATGGAAATTGCATGCGTCAGTTGATATCGCGTCGAAAAATCGGGGGGATAGATTTCAAAGCTCATACCGTCACCCCCACGATCTCTGGTGCAAAGTCGATGGACACTTGCAGATCATCAAGGCCGCTTTCGGCGGTAGGTTTCAAAACGTTGTCTCCGACGGCCAAACGGTAAAGGCTGGAGGTTAACTCGAGTGCGCCGCGGCACTCGCCGTCAACGCTCGATGTGACGTAAGTCCGGTCGTGTGTGATCTCCACGACAACGCGCTCACCGGCGGAAAGCGTCTTGTTTATGCGGATGAATTTCCCGGTCGATGCATCGGCGATCTGTGGGTTCTTTACCTCGGCCAACGCCATGAACGTAAGCGTGAACGGGACAGGGACTTGCCCGCTGTTTCTGACATTCAGAAACTGTTTTCGAATCGCCGTGCCAAAACGGTACGCGCGGCTTTGATTCCACGGGAATTTAAAACCGTATTCCACGCCGGATAGAACGGCAAGTTCGGAATCTTCCTTTTGCCAATAGGGATACGGAGCAGTCGCGGAAAACTGGAACGCCGCAAACTTCGAGCTCGCTTCTATGGTTGGCGTAGCCGTTGGCCGAACGTCAAGAAAATAATCGTCAGCGTACAGTCTGGCGTAAAGGTCAGGACGTACAACAGACAAAAGCTTGTCTTTGTTCTCCGCCTGAAACTCTCCGACGAGGATTCCGCTGATCGTAACAGGACGGGACTGCACGTTGACGCTTTGCACGGTCGTTCCGGTCTGGTCGATGCCCTGCGCCTCGTTGAGCTTGCAGACAACAGTATCGATGCCTACGGGCTTATTGATGAGAAACCCGTAGGCATACTCAAAAATGATCTCTCCGCCCTCTGAATTGACGTAACGGAAAGTTTTGGAAAGATTACTCACATTGCCCACCTTGCCATTTCAAAATACGCTTGTGTGGCTGCGGCCAGCTCTACGGGAGTTTGCGGTACGCTCTGGATGTTTTGCACGATGGTAACGCCGGACGCTTTACCGGCGTTGTTGTTTCCGCGCCGCCAATCCTCCGCCTCCGCTTTCGTCAAGACACTTTCGCCGCGGTGCAGAATGGCCGAGTAGCCGTCATACGGAACAAAGTCAAGGCCGCCCGCGCGAGCAGAACCGCCGCCGCTGGAGCCGCCCATACCAGAGGATGCCGCACTTGCAAGCGCGCTTCCCGCTCTTTTGGCAGAGTCGTAACGGCTCCAAATACCGTTAACAAACTTGTCTGCAGCAGCAGCGCCGGAATCATAAAAACTTGCGTTATTGACTTGATCGGAAATGGCGTTCGCCGTTCGTTCGACAAGATCGCGTCCTGCATCTTCTGCGGACGTGTCATTCTCCATCGCCTCTGTGAGCTTATCCGCCGGGGTTTCTTTGACCTCCGCGGATTCGATGGTCTGACAAAACGCCTCAACGGCGGCTTGACCGCCCTCGTCCCACAGTTGGCGGAGTTCGGCCAATCCTTCATCGCTGCCTTGGCTCGCATCGGCAAGCATGGCAACAACACCGGCGTACATCTCAGGACCGCCCTCGTAGAACATTTCCGCCATTTCCGGCGGCAGTTCACTGGCGAGAGTCGTCATGTTTGAGGCAAAGTCTTTTGTCGCGTCGATGTTATGCCGCATGTTGTCGAGCGCTTGTTTATACGACAACTCGCTCTTTGTGTTGATCTGGCTGAACATGTTGGTCGAAGCATCCATGTAGGTCTTCAACCTCGCAGATGCTTCTTCGGCGGTCATGCCGCTGTTTGCAATCTCAACAGAGAAGCCGTTCGCGCTAACCGTCAGCTTATCAACGGAATCTGCGGTGTCGTTTGCTGTTTCCGCCGCGGATGACATTGTCGCTTCCATTTCGGCCAGTTGCTCTGTGCCATTGGTGACCTTTGTTGTCAGGTCATCGACCTGATAGGTCAGGCGCCAAAAAGTGTCCGCGTCCGTTGCCTCGGTAACTCCTGCAAGCTCTTCCTTCATGCGGGCGAGCTCGTCGTTCCATGATTCGAGCTGCTCTCTTGCCGCTTCAATGCTGTCGGTCGGCAGCGGATTGTGAAATGCGTCAGACGTTTCCGCCCATTTTTCCGCAACATCGGCGAACTTCCCGGCCAGCTTTTCAATCAGTCCGAGCACTCCCTCAATTGCGGGGGAAAACACATTGGTAAGCGCTGTTTTCAGGCGGGAAATCTGCTCGCCGACCCCTGCTTGCGCCTCCTGCAATTTGAGCTGCGCCTCGCGCGATTTCATGACAACAGAATTGTTGTTCTTCATCGCCGTAGCGGCGTCTTTGTACGCCTTAGCGAGCGTGTCGGTGATGAGCTTCGTGCGCTCTTGCGTATCGGCACACGAGGCAAGACGGACATTGAAATCGTCCTCGGAAATGCCGACCCAGTTGAGAGCGTCGGCAAGCACACCCGTGACCTTCCCGACTTTCGCCGTTTCGTTCGCTGCTTCGATAAGGCCGTTGATCGGGAGAGAATCGCCAAACGTGCCGTACACACCGGCGGCGATCTCCGTCCAGCGTGATTGTTCTTCCATGCTGGATGTGAGCTGTGCAAGAAGCTGCGACGCCTCAACTGCCGTATCGGTATCGCCGAGGATGGCGTAGAACTCGCTAAACGTCGCATGCGCCGCGTTTGCAGAATAGCCGACAGCATTGAACGCCGTTTCGAGTTTGCCCATTGACACGCGGAAATCTTCTGTCGATTCGTCCATGTTCCAGACGGATGCGGCAAAATCTGCAATCGCAGAGACAACGGTTGCAACGACATTCGCCAGCGTCATGCCTTTGGTCACAGATTCTGTGATTGTCTTTCCAAGACCAGAAAGAGCGCCATCCGCGTTACCGCCGCTGTCGTCAACGCCTTTAAGCCCGTCCGCGGTCTTTTTGAGCGGTGTGGTCGTTTGCTTTGCCTCGTCGCCAACGTCCTTTATAGCGCGTTCTGCGTTGTTTAACGCAGTCTCAGCTTGATTAGTCTCGGTCGTCGCGTCCTCGACGGACTGCGTAAACTTGTCAACGGCTTTTTCCGCCTTTTGAGCGTCGCCGGGAATGTCTGCGGCTGCGTCGCCGAGATCGTTGAACGATTCGGAGGCGTTCTCGACTTGCTTGTCGAAATCCGACGTGTCAAGGGTCAGTTTTGCAAAAAGACCAAAAACATTCATGATTCATTGCCTCCTATCGCAGCGCGGAGGCGCGCGATGATTTCCTCCGGCTCTTCAACTTTCGGGGGATGGAGAACATCGGCGAATCGCTTTGACGGCTGCACATCGCGGCGGCAGAGGGCGTACAGCGTGTCGGTTACGTAGATTCGATATGCATCGGCCTCCGCGCGGCGCTTTTCTTTTACGGAAAGATGCCGGACAATGGTTTTTAGGCTTTGTTCTCCGGTGTATTCTCCTGCGCAGAGCCAGCACGTTTCGCGCCAACCTGCGCCGCCGTAAAAAAAGCTTTCCAGACTTCATCGCCGGTCAGCGCCGCCCAGTCCTGCAAGGCGGAAACGTAGGTAAGCTCCGCGGCGTACTTCTCCGGCGTAGTGCCATAGCACACGGCCATGATCTGACAGAAATCCTCTTCGTGCTTGGCGAGGACTTTGTAGATAAGAGACGTGATATAGGATCGCGTGCTGCGGTTCTCCGGCTTCTTCTCCTGCCGGTACATTTCCCGTGTGTCCTCGTCTTCAACGATGTTGCACAGCGGGTCGATGAGCGCGGCAAAGGCGCTGAGTGCGCCCTTGCCTTTGATCTCAGACGGAAGATGCAGTTTCATCCGTGCCCTCCTGGAGATAGACCTCGAACGGTACAACCGTCTGAGCGCTCATGCTGACGTGGCCGGTGAACTCGAACGCAAACTGTGCTTTGTCCTTGTCGGCACTCTGGAGAGAGAATCCGCCGGTGGACAGCGCGTTGATGATTTTGATAGCGCAGAATCCGCCGTTATTCTCGCCGTTCTTGTCGGAGTAGTCGCACACAAACCAGAGGTCTTTAAAGTCGGACGAGGAGACATCAACGCGCGGGGTGATTTTCGTCGTATCGGTCGTCCCGACATCGCCAGCCCCCATGAGCAGCGCGATGAGTTCAGTGTTCGTGGTGGTGAACGTGCCGGTCAGCTTGACTTCCCAAGAGTCGAGCTTCTTCAGTTCCTTCGTGTTCTTCGGGCAATTGTCGATCCCATCGCCGAAGTCCGTGAAGGAGGGCGTCGCTGTAAAGTTGATGCCGCCGGACGTCGCGCCGAGGATGTTCTCGTCATCGCAGGAAGGCGTGGACGGAGTAAACGTTTTGAGAAGAACACCCGCGTTGAGCACGATGTTCTTGAACGTGTTTTCCGGGATTTTGGTAAATTTCATTTTCTCACCTCAATTTTTGGTTAAAAAATCGACCGTCACGTTGATGTAACGGCCTTTGATCTTGTTGTCTGCCGCGTCGGTCTGCGGCTGAGAAAAGGGGCTGCCGCGCTGGATGAGCAGCGCGCCGCCGTCGCACGGGACATATACGCCGCCCATGCCGATGGCCTTGGAGATTTCCTCGGTCTTGTTGACGATGGGAAGGAGCGAATCGCCGTAGTACCAGAGATTCACAACCAGCGGCATGGAGCCGTCGTCGATTGAGCCGAGCACCTGCTCATAGACGAGGTACGGGAACGCCGTGCCGGTCTCGGCCTCGTTGGGATAGGCCGTGATGCCGAACGACGACATAAACGAATGGAGGGCTTCGGCCTTTGTCATGGCAGTGCCGCCAATCTGCGGACGTTGTACCGCTCAAACTGGAACGTTGAAACAGACGGCGTTTTCGGAAGCTTGGAGACGATGAGGTAATAGCTCCCGTCCGCCTTGATGATGTCCTGCTCGTCGAGGTTGGTGTTGATCGGCGTGACGATGGTATCGGTGTAGGAGACATCCGCCTGTTGGGCGGCGATGCGCTCTGTGGGCGTGAGGCCGGAGAACGCAACACTGATCTCCGCGCCCTCCGTCCACGCGTTGACAAAGCCGCCGACGCCGTCCGGCACTTTTGTCTTGTTCATTACCACGGCGGGAGAATAAAAAGTTTCGTATAAACTCATATCTTCCTCCATCGGTTCAGGCGGGAGGCAAAAATGCCCTGCCATGATGTATTGCTGTAGGAATTGCCGCCGGAAGCTTTGCTGTAGGAATAGCCGCCGAAGCTTTCGCTCTGGTATGGGCTGTTGACAATATCGGCGTTCTTTTCCTTCCACGCCTCGATCTCGGCGGCAAGGTCTTCCAGCGCAGGCGGGATTGCAAGCGCCCAGACCGCGCCGTCGAATGTCTCGTCGGCGGGGAGCTTATCGCCATAGCGGTATATTCCGTCGCAGAAGACGCTGCCGACCACGCGGAAAAACTGCCCGGCGGCGAGAAACGGCAGCGTGATCTCGCCGTCCTGTACGGTGTACTCGCCGTCCACAATGTCAACGACGAAATAGTTGCGCAGCGAGGCGCAGATTTCATCAATCATGGCCCCGCTGCACTTGGTAGTCTCACTCACGCTGCCGCCCCCTGTCAGGACACGGAGGCGAGGAGCTTGGCGATCTTCGTGCCGTCCGTGACCTTTGCGCCGTAGACGTGCAGGCCCTTGACCGCGTCGGCAAAACGGCTCTCCATGCGGTACGCCTCGGTCTTGAGAATCTGCTCGGCGTAGGTGGTAGCGTCGGTGATCTGCGCGGTGATCTCGAAATACGGCGTCTTGCCGGTGTCCGTGCCGGTGCCGGTCTTTACGTTGTTGGACATGTAGACGTCGAAACCGGCGATGCGGCCGACAAGGCCGTTGATGAGGGCTTCCTGTCCGGCGGTCGCGGTGCTCTTGGCAAAGCGGTCGTCGAGCAGCAGCAGGGAGTGGACGTCCGGGGGAACAACGATGGTGCGGCCGGTATTGGGAACGTTGGCCTTATCGAGCTTCGTTTTGAGCTTGACGATGTTCTCGTAGACGTTATCCTTGGTGAGCGCAACGGGAGCGGCGGCAGAGCCGATGGTGTTGCCGGTCGCGGCACCGGCGGCGATCACACCGAGCAGATAGGCGTCCGACACATCGGCGAGAGCGTAAGCAGCGCGGCCCATCGCGACATCCACCAGCTCGCCCGCGGCCTGAACGCGATCCACGTCGTCTACCTGGAAGTTGAAATATTTCTGCTGGTCGATCTCGAGGGTCTGGTCGGTCGTGGACAGGGTTTCGGGGGCGTCAATGTCGGTGTTTTTGGTGTAGTTCTTGACGGTGATCGCGCCGATGGTGTTGATGTGGACGGTGTCGCCGTAGTTGCGGATTTCGCCCTCATAGTTGCGGTTGACAAGGTTCGTGGCGACGTGCGCCTTTTCGAGCGCATAGAGCAGACGGGCGCTCCAAAGCTCGGGAATGAAAGTGGTTACAGCCATTGTGAATTAGTCTCCTTTCTGGTTGAGGGACGCCTTTACCGCGTCCCAATTCTTGTTGATTTCGGCGATGGACATTTTCTTGATCTCGTCCGTCGTGTAGCGGGTGACGGTGTTGTTTTTTGGCGGCGTGGCGGTGTTCGCGCCCTGCGTCTGCGTCGTGGACACAAGCGGCTTGAACGCGCCTGCGATAAGCGCATCGAGGGATGCTGCATCTTTGATCTTGTCCCCGTCCATTTCGAGCGCGGCCATTTCCTCGCCGCAGCCACGCATGGCGAGGTCGAGATTCCCGCCGGTGATGTTCTTGCTTTCAAAGTAAGCCCGGACAGCCTTTTCCTTAGCCGCCTTGCTTTCCTTTGCGGTGACGTCGGCCTTGTACGCCTCAAAGTCCGAATGCTCTTTTTCGTACTTCGATTTGTACCCGTCGTCGCCTTTGGCTTTGAGCGCGTCAAGCTCGGCCTGTACGGTCGGGAGCTTTTCCGCGTCCGCCTTGAATTGATCGCGCTGTTCCTTTAGCGCTTCGGTTGTTTCGACGTGCATTTCGACGATGGAATCAACCTGCTCGTCGGTCAGCCCCATTGCCTTGAGGGCCTTTCTTGTGAGTGCCATAGTGATGTACTCCTTTTCATTCTTTCGCGGCGGTGCATCGCCGCAGAGTAGTAAAAAAGCCGCTTAAAAAGCGGCAGTAAAAAAATCAGCCTACGGCGGTGCATCGCTGTAAGCTGATTCTTTTATTCGGTTATTTGCGGAGGTATTCCTTAATGATCTCCGCATAATCTTTCAAGCCGCGTTCGATGGCGTTTTTGATGAATCGCCGGGGCTTTTGCGGGTAGCCCATGCGGAACTCGCCCGTGGCGGGATCGCGGTATACCCAGCGCTCTTTTGGTGTTCCGCCGCCAATGGCGTACTTGCCGGTTCCCTCATGGACATAGATCGCATAATCGACGTTTGTGCCGACCTCAACGGAATCGCCGTCTACCTGATGAGCAATGCTCGAGCGCAAGCGCCCGGTATCGACCGCGCCAACGTCCGTGATCTCGGCTTTTACATCGCCCTCGGCCTGTATGCCTACGGCTTCGAGCGCCTTTTGCTTCTGCTCGGCGGTGGCTTTGAGAACTTCGGCGGCGTTATTGGTGAGTTTGTAGATGAAAGGCATTATCAACCGACCCCGATGCTTTTCAGGTATTCCTCGTATTCCGGAGGAATACCGATGTCGTAGTTTTCGTAGTAGTGGAGGAATTCATAAGGGAACGTAAAATCTCCATCCCAAAACATACCAGCGTGCAGCTTTTCGCCCGTGAAAAAGTCGTGCGACGGAAGAGTAGTAAGCCCGGCATCCAGAGACTTGATATGCTCAATGATCTTGGCTTTGGAAATTGTATTTTTGAATTTCCGGTAATCGTCAAAGTTTTCTACGCTTCCTTCATAAGGCAAACCCTTAAAAAAGCCAAAATCCATTGTTACTTCCTCCTTCTTCTCTGGTTCGGGTAGAATGTCTCCATTTTCCCCTCTCTGTGCGCGCCTACATAAATGCCGCCGGATTTTGTTATAAAGAGTGTATCATTCGGCGCTCTTATCTCTACGCCGAGCGCGTTTGCCAATTCCTCGGCGAAACAGTATTCGTCTCCGATCTGCTTTCCGGTGCTGCATGACAGCAGCCGGATTTTCTGCCCGTTCCAGCCGTCCATGTGGCGAATGACCGACGCGAGCAGACGCGGGGACATATTCGTTTCGAGTGTCCCGTATCCTACGGCAGTCGGTGAGCCGTGCATGGCAACATCGAAGAACGTTTTTAACGGTTTGACCGCCCTGATGTTCTCCGCGAGCGGGTCTCCGTCCGGGAAAGCGGCAAAGCCGTTTTCTAAATGAATTATACCGCCGGACGCGATTTTATTCAAGTCGTCTCGGGCATCTGCACCGAAGAATTTTAAGGCGCTGGCATCGTCGGCGTCTTCCACTGCTGCCGCTTCCTCCTGTAAGCGTTTGAGCCACTCTTCATATGTTTCCCGCTTGCGCCCGTGGCCTTTGACCTGTGTGCGGATGCTGCAGCGGCAGTTATAAATATTCCAGCCGGATGCGCCGTGCGAGGTATCGCCGGGAAACATGAGCTTCTCCCCGCCGACAGTGAACGGTTCGTCAACGCCGACACGCTGCCCGTCGGCTATGCCGTGCCATTTTCGGGTACGATGGTCTTTTGTGGCGATCCACTCCCGCTCCATCTCGATGCCCATTTCCGCGGCCTTTTCATACGTCGCCTGTCGGCCTCCGTTTTCGGCGGCAGTGACGGCGGTACGAGCGGCGCGGATGGCGCTCTCGATCTCCATGTCAACGATGCGGCGGCGGAGGTCCGCGGCGATGCGCCGGGTGCTGCTGCCCATTAAGATACCGGATGTGACGGCGTTTGTGATCTGCTTTTTCCCGTATTCCAGATCAATGCCACGGCGAACGGCTTTCGCCTTGGGATAATACGGCATCAAATCCGGGTTCTCGGCAATCAAACGACGGACGGTCTGCTCATCGTAGATGGTGAAATCGCCGCCCGCGTCGGAGACCTCATACGCCGCATAATTGCGGTTGAGTGTGTATATGCCCGGCGTGGCGTCGTTGACGTAGGAGATGGCAACCTCGTTTGCATTGGTAAGGCGCTCGGCGAGCTTATCCCGCAGGGCTTCAAACCGCTGACCGCGCCCCATTTGGGCGAGCCGCCATTGCTTATAATCTTCTTCCGTCCATTCGCGGCCGTTGACGATGGTGCCGATGAGCTTTTGCATCTCATCATCACGGAGGCGGAAATCGGAGAAATACGCGTCAATGATCTGCTGCAGATTCTTTGCCGCCTCGCCGTACATTTCACGGATACGCTTTTCGAGCGCGTCCAGCTCCGCATCCGTCAGGCGGCGTCCTTCGTCGCGCTTCATTCATCAAGACCGAGGCGGTCAACGGCTGCATTGTCCCGGCGGCGCATGAGATCGTCGAATTGATCGGCGTCGCCGTTGATGGTGAGCAGCTTTTGAATGATATATTCATCATCAAAATACTGCGCGGCGAGAATGAGGTTTTGCGTTTCCTCCTGCTTGTTGATGATCTGGCTGCGCGTGTAAGTCGGCTTATCATCAATGCCGAGGAGGGAGAGGATGCCGACGATGAAGCGGGTTACTTCGGATTCAAACATGTCCGTTTTGAGATCGAGCGGCACATACGCGGCTTTGATGGCTGTGGCGGTCTGGTTTCCGGCGGACACGGCGGCGCTGTCGAAACATTGGAAATCCTCAAACAGCTTCTTTTTGAGCATGTCGATGGTCGTGTTCGTTCCGGCATACGGAGCTTCGAGCGTGTGCGCTTCGGCCTTTGCTCCCTCGCCGTCGCCGTCGGCGTGGGCAACGTGGGTGGTTTTGAGGCGCTCGACAAAACGGGCGTCGTCGAGGTCGTCCATGCCGCCGCAGTTTGTCAGGACCCAATAGATCAGGTTGCCCTCGTCCACGTTGTTGACCATGTTCGACGCCGCCAAATCGAGCGCGTCGATGGTGTTGCGCTTGCCGACGATCTCCGAGAGGCCGCGGTCATTGTTGAACAGCGGCACGACGGGAAAGGCGGGGTAATTCTCTCCGTCCAAAATTTCCGTGCCGCCGATCTCCGATGTGCGGACGATCTGTTTATACGTCCGCTTGTCCTGCATGATCTTTATGCCGCCGTCCTTGGGCTGGATGAACTCGGTGAAGCCGTCCTCTTCGTAGAGGGTGATGCGCTTCGGCTTGTCCGGCGCGAGCTGCCAGAAGCGGATACCGGCGCGGAGCGCGCCCGTTTCCTCGTCATAGAGCGGCACAAACTCCGTCAGGCGGAACACGCGCAAGTGTTCCAAATCCCAAAAGCCGAACGCCATGCCGCCGATCTGCGCGTACTTGGCGGCGGTCATGACATCCTCGTCAAAATCGGCGCAGAGCTTGCCCGCCGTTTTCTTGTCGCCGAAGGTGATGCCGTTGCCTAGAAGATAGGCGACCTGCTGGTTGACGGCGAAGCGGAAGAACGAGGACGCGAGCTTGTGATTTGCCGTGAACATGTCGCGGTGCGCCTTGCCTTTGAGGTCGTAGAGGACCTTTTCATATCGGCCGATCGTCGGGTTTTCGCCGTTATAGTACAACTCGGCGTCCGAGGCGGTGTGATAGGCGGCGGTGCTCAGGTGCTCATTGATGGCGGCGGCGATGAACGCCGCGCGCCCTTGCAGCGTCTGGCCCGCGGCGATGAGGTCGTTGTATGTCTTCATGGTTCCTCCTTACATCCACAGCGGGACGTATTCCGTGTCTTTTTTATTCCAGAGCTTGCGGACGATGGACGCGGCGCTGTCCGGCGCGTCGTCGTGCTCGGCGTTCTCCGTGTAATCGCATATCTGATTGATGTACTCTTGATCCGTACCGGCAACAAATACCACGTTCTTCCACTCACTCTTCAAATAGCTCGTGATCTTGACAAACTTGTTTGTCTTCTCGTGGTAGGTGTCGGCGCGCTCGCCCCTTTCGCGGAGCGTCTTTGCAAGGTAGCCCTTATCCGCGTTTCGCTCGCAGTATATGATCCCGGCGTTGAACGCCTTTCGGAGGCGGATGATCTCCGGTAAACAGTCGTCAACATGCTTCTGCCAGAGTCGCCCGTAAATGTAATACTTGCCGCCGGATTTCTTGCAGATTGTAAACGCGGTTCCGTCCTCGCCGCCGTAGGAGGCGTCGATGTGACAGATGCCCTGCTCGGCGAGCGCCGGGTCTGCGCCCGTTTGCGGCGACGTGAAAATAACATCATCGGACGCGATGTGCCGCAGCTCGTAGTTCGCGGCAAAAAGGGAGGCTGTCATAGCCTCCCGTAGGTTCTTTAGTTTTTCCTCGGAGATAAGCCCCGTGGAATAGCAGTCGTATCTTTCCGGCGTTGCCACAAGGGAAAAGGCGTCCTCCTTGTGCCACGGCGTACCGATGAACACGATCCGCCCGTCGCGGGTGACGATGTTCCGCAGCTCCCGGACGATGGACTTTGTCTTTTCCCGTTCCGCCATGCTAATTCGATCCTGTAGGTTTACAACATCGTCGCAGACAATGAGATTTGCGTGCTTGCCTGTAAGACTGCCGCCGCAGCCGCAGCCGACGAGCTGTTCCGCGCCGCGTGGGCTGTCGTATGTGGATACGGTCATATTGGAAGCGTTTCCCGTTGTGAGATATACAGGAGAATCCATGAGGATTTCGGCCATATGTCGGAACGCTTCATTTTCCATCACCTTTTGCGCCTGGGCAATTGATTCTATAACGTCTGTATCTGTCTTTCGCATGAAAAGGGCGTTTTTCCCATGGTTCAGCACACACCACATGGCAAGCGCTACGGAAAGGCAGGACGATTTATAGCTCAATCTGTGAGCTTGCAGCGTGTAATCTGCGTCGCCGTAAATGATGTTTTGCATCCATTTCCCGTGCAGCTCATCGGTAAGGTCTTTAAAGCCGATCATGCGGCCTATTGCCGCCGGTCGATACCGCCATATCTTCCAGACTGTTTCTTTTGTGAGCGCCGTCATGAAACAATGCCTTTTGTCTCTTCGAGCAACCGGTCAATATCGGCCTTGGCGTCGTCGGAAAGCTCTCGCTTCGTGAGGTCGACCTTTTCCACAAACAGGCCGTATCTCTTGCCGAGAAGCTCTGCCGCCCGGAGACGGTCTTTCACGCCGGGCAAATCCAGCATTGCCGCCATATCTCCGTTCTTGTCAACGATCATTCCCGCTTCGCTCTCTCCGCGGAGAACGGAGGTAAGATATTCAAGGATTTCGTTCTGGTCGGCGATCAGGGATGTTTCTTTTTCCGCCATGCGGTCACGGATATATTTTTGAATGTTGGGTTTTGCCAAGTTTTCACTTGCAATGTTATTTGCGTTCTTCCCTGAATACCCCGCGCGAATTGCGGCTTGCGTTGCGTTCAGATCAATCAGATATTCATCGCAGAAACGCTGCTGCTTCGCTGTCAGCTTATCCACAAACCACACCCCCTTCGCGCGTTCCGCCGCCCCCTCCGCTGCGTACGGCTTTCCCGCCTTTCGGCATCGCCCAAAACAAAAAGCCACGCTTTGGCGCTCGGTGATCGTCCGGCGTCTCTGCGTGGCTTTGCTTATTAACATTATACCACGGGTTTTACGGAATGTCACTGACAGAATACTGACAATTTACCGCCCGCCGTGCCTGGCAGTGTTGTACCCTTCAAGCGCTCTTGTCGCCTTGCGCCATACCGTCCTCTCGTCACAGCCGAGCTCATCACAAAGCCGCTGCACGCCGTTTTTCTGCTTGTCGATGTACAGCACTTCCAGAACGCGCCGTTCCTCGTCTGTCAGCGTGGCAAGGGCTTTTTTCGTCAGCCGCACCTCCGATTCTGCAAAGCGCAGATTGTCGGACAATAGATCGATCAGGCAAATGCTGTTGTTCATGCGTTCTTCATACGATGTACCGCCGCCCTGCACCGGGGCCGTCCCCGTGGATGCGCTTTTAATGGATGTCATCCGTTCGCGCTCCATGTTGATCTCCTCCGGTATGGACAAAATCGCCGCCTCGTTTTTCCGGAGGTTGAACAGGTCGGCCTTGCATTTCATTTTCCAGAGTTCGTTCACTTTCTCACCTCGTCATTCAATGTTAAACACGCTGTGCCGCGTTTTTATTTTTATCGCGTTAATTTATAAGCGCGAATATCCGAAACGTTTGCAGCCTCCCTTGCAAGCCGTGTTTGCAGATTCTCAATCTCCGAGCTGCTGCATTGCTGAATGCGGCGCGAAAGCAAAAGCGTATCGTAGAGCAGCCGCTTCGGTGGAACAACGTGGAACGTAATCCCTGTATCGTACCTTGTCCCGCAATACTCGCACACATCTCCGGTGATCGGCGCTCCGCAGTTTAGGCAGTTGGCTTTACTGCTCATCCGTCCTCCCATTGGCTGGGACAGCATAGCTTTCTTTTCCATTTTTCATTCTCCTCATTCGCGTATTTAGAGATCAGCATATTGAGATCATACAGGCCGCTCATGGTGATGCGGTCGGTTTCGTAGAGATTGTCGCGGAGGGCGAGAAGTTCGGAGACGGGGACAGCGTCAACCGCAGGAATCTTTTTCATTTCTTCGATTACCAGATCGGAAACGTATATTCTGTTCTGCGGGCTTTCTGCGTCAATCAAGCGCATTTTCATAATCCTCCCAAATATCTACTTGTCCCGGAAGAACGCCGTCCTCCATCCACCAGTGGAACACATCTTCGCCGGTTCCCCATCGCACGTCATTGGTCTTTCCACTGGCTTTTCGCGCTTCAAGCATCCGCTCAAACGTTCGGATGTAATTGCGCTGAAAACCCGGCCATCGGGCGAACTCGGCGTAACGGGCTTTGGAAGCTATCGGACAGCCAACACAACCGACGCGGCAGAATCCCTCGTTGTAAAGCGGGTTCGTCTCAACCTTTTGATCGGTAAGGTAATCCCACACATCCCGATCCGCCCATTCGATGATTGGATTGCAGACCCGTTTGCCTTTCATCTGGCAATTTTCAAAAAGCTGTCGGTCTTCCTCGTTGTCGTTGTTCAAAATGAGCTTTTTCTTCTTGTCAGAGGCTTGTACTTCCAGCGCCCCGCGGTTTACCGCTCTTTTGACAGATTCTGCCCATCGAACACCTGTAACGACAAATCGGTCTTTGCCTGCCGTTTCTTTCAAGACCGCGCAGCAGTACCGTGCAATTCGCGTCGGCGGCATCAGCTTTTTAGGAATCAAATCCCACATGCTGGTACGCTTGCCTTTGTAAACGGGGTAATGGATCGTGTACACTATCCCGCGCTCCTCATATTCCTTTGCGCGCTTGCGAACGTGGTATACCGTCTCCGGTGCGTCCGCCGTTGTGTGACTATGGACAATTTCAAACGGTACTCCAGCATTTTCGGCGAGACGGCATATAACCGCGCTATCTTTGCCGCCGCTGTCCGTCAGCAGCAGCGGTTGCTTGTACAGTTTCAACGACATTGACGACGCAAGACGCAGCCGTTCCATTGCGGTCTGTTCCAAATCCGTCATCGCCATTCACTACACCCCCCATTCCACCGCCACACACAGCGGGGGCATTTGCCGTAGCAGGGTTTATGCATCATCCTTTACCTCGCTTTCGAGCCACTTTTTTATGTCCGCCTCCGGCATCTCGTAGAACATGCAAAGTTCAAAGAACGGGCAAGCGTAACAGTCATCCTCGTAAGGTGCTGCGCATCGTTCCGATCTTGCAATCAAGACTAAAAGGTCTGGTATTCTGTCAGCGCCGATGCTCTTGACAATCTTCTCAAGGTTCGTCATCGGGTTTGTTGTCCTTTCTTCTAAGTTCAATAATGTTCAGTTCCTCGATTGCCACCGAACGGAGAAGGGCAGCCTTGATGCATAGCAGTTCTTCCGGTGTGCAATCGCGGCTGTCAAATGTGATTGTTGGATGAAACTTTTCCAGCAGCTTTTTGTAGATTTGCTCGCGGTGTTCGCATTCTTGAATCGTCATTCCGCATCGTCCTTTCTCTGATAGCAATTCAGCAGCGGGTCTGTCGTTTCGCAGAAGCAGCAGGGCTTTCCGTCCAATGAGCTGGGCGGGTAGTAGATGCAGGATTCGCAGTCGTTCATTCCGCACTTCACCTCCCCAGCCAACTGCGATCTATATTGAGTTTGTTGCCGACATAATTAACTGCATTGGCAACGCCACAGCGGAAATAAAAATTCCTTACGCGCTCCTCGCCGGTTTCTCCGATTGTTTTTTCGGTGTCGTTGTTTTTGTAAAGAAATTCGAGAATTTCCTGTAGCTTCTTTTTTGAGATAAGTCCAAACATTTTTATTTCTCCTTTATCATTTTTGCACCGCAATGGGGGCAGAACTCACTTTCGCCCATGAACGTGTTGGGGTTCTGACAGATAGAACAGCTAAAGGGCTGATAGAAATCATGTAAAACGCCCTTCCAGTTTTCCCTTTTCACGACCAAAGACACCCATTTTCCGCGCTGTGCAGACGGCGCATACTGGTTACACTCTGCGCAAGGCTGATTATCAACGGCGCGGCAAACGGGATAATGAGCGCAATATGGACAGATGCTTTCTGCTCCTGCCTTAATGGTCTGGTGGATTTCATTCATTTTCCGCACCGTCCTATACCAAGTGCCCCCGGCAGCCCGTTTTATAGTCGAAATTGTCGCAGTCCCCCATCGGTAGCACTTCATGCCCGGCATTAAGCTGCGCCCGCAAAAACGATTTGATTTCCTTCACCGTATACAGCGTGTGGCCGTCTACCGTTATGCAGCCTTTCAGGAATTTTGCGTTTTTAATTCCACCGCGTACATCCAGACAGTAGTGGAAGAATCTTTTAGCCATCGTTTTCTCCTTTCGGCGGTTCGGGAAGCGGCATCCATGCAAATACACGCGCTTTATCCCCGAGTGGATCAACGCCGCTCCAAAAACCTTCATATTGGTATCCGAGGCCGTAAATTTTGTACATCCGGTTGTAATCGCCATAACGGAAGTATTCATACCAGATAAGAACGAGCTCGCCCGGTTCCGGCAACTTATCCTTGACGCTGATCCATTGCGGGACGGAGACGGCGGGCGCGTTTTTCAAATTGTCGAGTGCATCCATCCAGCCTTGTTCATAAGCGTCATCAAGGTTGTCCGTCTGATATTTGCGGTATTCTTTGGGCAAAACCGGCGTTGTCATCGCCGCTTCGCGTTCTATGTATTCAGCCATCGTCATCGCCTCCGTCCGTCCGCACTTCTTTTTCGAGCGTTGCATCAATAACTCCAATAGCGTCGAGAATGCTGCCGCTTACGCTTTTGTCGAGGTCGAATATAGCACCCTCGATGAAGCCTAACATGCGCTGAATCGTTGAAAAGTCTTTGTGTGTCATGGCGTTTTCTCCTCATAGTTGTCTTTAATGCCGTGATTTCTCCGGCAGCAGGAGCACTTCTGGTGACGCTTGCCGAGCCATTTGCAGTTGTCGCAGGAAAGCGCGTCCTCTTCGAGCATCCGCAGCCAGTCACAGTCTGCCGGTTCGCAAGGATCGTCTGGGTAGAGCTCGTTGCATAATTCGCAGATGATCGTCCGCGCTGTTTTTATTTTCGTGTATTCAGCCATTGTCAGACCTCCTCAAATAGCGCTTTGTACGCCGCCATCAAGTTTTCATCGTCTGTCTGAAATTCCGTGCAGCAGTTCCAGACCTTGGTTTTTCCGTTCTTATCTACCAGACGGACGATTTTTTCAGACGGGAACGCTTCACCAAATCGGGCATATTCCATGGCGTCCCAAATCGGACAGCCGCCATTTTCCGGGAACTCCGGGAATCCGTCATCCTCTCGGGTTTTCCCTTTGCTGCATCGTTGGCAGAAATTGTAAAGAAAGATTTCGTATTCTGTGCCGCTGCTAAACCGCGTAGATGGTTCTATTGTCATAATTCATTCTCCCTTCCATACCGGTCGGCTGTTTATCCATTTGCGCCAGCGGATAAAGCGCCACCGGGGCGGCTCGCTGTCCAGCCACTTGTTGAAATGCGCGATAAACTCAAGGCGCAGATTGTGCCGGCGCTTCTTTTCCTGTTTTTCGTTCACGATGTCAGCTCCTTTTCGTATTTGCAGAATGTCATGTCGCAGTCCTTCCTGTCCGCGCACATGCTGCATCCGTGCGCTTTGGAGAAACGGAAAAACTCTGCGGCGGTTCTTGTTGGGCAAGATTTGCGGACGGCGGTTTTCTCGATTTTCGGCTTCTTGACTTCCACAGGCGCTTTTTTCGGCTTTCTGCCATGCCTCATGTGTTCGGCTCTGGACGCTCTCACTTCGTTTGCGAGACAGCCGCAGGATCGCGTTTGCCCGTAAATGAAATTGTTCTGCATGATGACTTTTTCCGTTCCGCAGTCACACCGGACGCGCCAGAAAATGAAGCCCTTTCTGTCCGGCACATCGGCGAGACCGAGGACAACGAGCCGCCCGAACCGCTGACCTGTCAGGTCTTTTCTCGGTCGTGCTTTCCGAACTTCCCTTGCCTTTTCGAGCGCTTCCCTTGAAGCATCTGATTTCAGACAGCCGCAGGACTTTGTAGCGCCGTTCCGCAGGAGATAACCGGCAATCACTTTTTCTGTCCCGCAGTCGCATTTGCAGAGCCAATGCGCACCGTCGTGCTCGGAGTGGTCGTATCGTATGACCGTCAGGCGTCCGAAGCGCTGCCCGGTCAGGTCAATTCGTTTCATCCGAGCCTCCGCTTGGAGTAGAGTGCCATGAGTAAAGATTCAGCCATTCCGTCATGCTCCTTGCGGCATCCCGGCGGGATGAGATTCACGCCGGGGAAGAGCCGCTTGCAGACCTCTATGGACGTGTTCTTGTCCGCCGTGACGGAAAATTCCTTCTTCCACTTCTGCGGGCGGACGAGCTCATAGGGGATCTCGTATGCTTCGAGCATCCCTTGCAGCCAGCCGAAGCCCTCGCCGAAGTGGAACATAGACGTAACACCCTGCCCCGGCATGGCGCTTACGTGCTCTAAGCAGCACACCGCCTTTTCCCCGCGCAGATCGGACAGGACGCAGCGGTAGGTATCGCGGTCGTACCGGAACGTCTGGACTTCCTCCCCGTTCAGAATGGAAAGACCGCCGTTCTTGCCGGGGTCTATATTCCGATGTAAATCATCGGATATCACCTCCCCATTGTTCGGCCATTGCCTCGGCAATGCCGGGAAATGTTTTGCTCCGGAATTTCGCCGTCCGCGGGTCTGACCACCGCAGGATTTTCCCGTTTTCGTCCGTTGCATAATTCGCGCTTGCATTCGTGCTGTATCCGCTGGGAAGGATTTCACCGGGCGACACGCAATTTGTCGGCTCTAAACACGGAAGGTTTTTTAACCACAAGCAAGTAGTTTTTCTCGCTTCATCGCCGAAAAAATAGGGCTGGATGATCTGATCGGGTTTCCGAAAAAGTGTAGACATCACACCGACAGGGTTTTCTACAGCAATTCGCGGAACATCAGCCAGCGCAAACGCCAGAAAGAACCTCGCGGCATCCAGGCGCGCAAGCAACCGCTTTTTTGCCCTGCCGCCATACTTGTCCAGGTTGAAGTATCTGTTGCCGGAGACGGTAAGATAAGTGCACGGCGGATGCGCGATCAGCAAGTCCCATCGGCCTGTATCGTGCGTTTTCCCGTCCATTGTGGTCACTTGCCCGCCCTCTATGGCCTTTAGCGCGTCGCCGAGAACGTGCCATTCTGGATGGCCGCCGGATGGCTCCTGAATATCGCAGCTGTAGGCCTCATGGCCACGCTTGCGGAAAGCGATGCACACCCGCTGCGATTCTTCGCAGGCAATCAGGACTTTCATTCTTCCGCCTCTTCTGTCTCGCCATTACTGGCGGCAAATGCCTCTTCCGTCTGCCGGATGATGCTGCCGCCGTAGGAATCGCGCGTCAGAGCGAAGAACTCTTCCGGCGTCAGTTCATCGCGATCGATGTCAATGTCATGCTGCCGGGCGAACTCTCGCCGTCCCTGCTCGCAGCTTCCGGTGAGGCGGTGGTGCCACGAGAAAAAGTCCATCGCCGGGCGTTTGACACCGGGCTTGAACTCTTTGCAGAACGCCGCGATACGTTCTTCCGTAGGCATATCGTCGAACAGCTTTTCGAGCAGCGCTTCCCGCGCCTTGTGCAGTGTCTCGCCGTGGGCAAACGTGTTGCCCTGCTTGCACACAAAGGTCGGGGCAAGCAAAAAATCGGGGCCAACGATAAAGCCCTTGGCAACGTTGCCGATGATGCGCGTGAGGATCGTCGGTACGCCGTCGATCATATCGACCGACTGACCGTTCAGTGATTTTAAGCCGTAGCCGGAGCCGTCGCCGGAGCCGTAGCCGGAGCCGTAGCCGGAGCCGTAGCCGGAGCCGTCGCCGGAGCCGGAGCCGTCGCCGGAGCCGTAGCCGGAGCCGTAGCCGGAGCCGTCGCCGTCGCCGGAGCCGGTAAAATCCGTATGGAGGAACGCCTCCCGCGTCAGCACATCCATTCGCGCACCGCCTTGATGCTCGCTTCGGCCTTCTCCGTGCAGGGGATGATCTCGATAGCGTCGAGAATCGTGATCTCCTTCACCGGCGCCGGGAACTTGCAAACGCCCGGTTTGCTCGTTCCGTCAATTGCGAGCTGGGAAATGCTTGCTGCGCCGTCCCAATACCAAATTCGGCGGCAGTCTGTGAGATGGACTTCCCGCCCATCTCTGGCGGCGAGGGTTCCAGCGAACACGCCGGAGCGGTCTCCGCGGACGATGACGAATTTTCCGATGTTGGTTTCTTTCATGTTGTTTTCCTTCTTTCAAAAAAAATCAAGATTTTAAAATTTCATTGGCAAGCTGCCGTTTTTCTCTTCCCCTGTCGGCTCGCAGATCGCCGCCCTTGCAGCGGAACTGCGGCGCTTCCCCGTTCAGGCGGGAGAAAATGCGCTGATATGTCAGATTGTCCGTCGGCTGGGTGATGTCTATGTTTGTCGTGATGATCGTAGGAAGGCGCGATCTCATGCGGTCGTCGATGATCTGAAACATCTTTTCGGAGGCGTATTCCGTGTTGCGCTCTGCGCCGAAATCGTCCAGCACAACAAGCTCAAACGTCGCCAGCCGATTGCGGATGATGTCGGCCTCGTCAAACATCCGGTCGAGCAGATTGACCGTTGAGACCATCCAGACGCGATACCCTCGGTCTAAA